>Ga0307372_10000680_pt1 | contig 59505 bp, 47 predicted proteins | sample OX1MG_FD_202533 | JGI IMG/M metagenome (GOLD analysis project Ga0307372, IMG submission 202533) | Soil microbial communities from Risofladan, Vaasa, Finland - OX-1 | ecosystem: Environmental > Terrestrial > Soil > Coastal area > Acid sulfate soil | place: Finland: Risofladan, Vaasa | collected... | reverse complement strand
AATCGCGATCGCACCCGCCACGGGCCCGCTCAACGACTGTTGCAGACGAGTCAGCGGAGCTTCCCAGGGCAACGCCGCTCCGCCAGCCGCTGCGGATGCGGGCAGACTGAGAACCAACGACGCCAGCGTCAGCAAGCCTGTGTGGGCTGCGAGACGCCGCCATTCCAATCTTCTTCTGAATACTTTCATTTCGTTTTTTCCTTTCGTCCTGAGATTCACAACCAGCAACTACTCGCTCCACTGACGGTGAACCACGCCACCAGTGCAACGAATCCTGAACATAGAAGCGCCGCCGCAAACAACACCACCAGCGTCCGCCGCATTGTGTTTGGCAGATCGAGCAGCGTGCTCACGAGCACACCCGCAAAACCCAACACCATAACCACCAGCGCCATGGAGCCCCCTATACGTACTCCAGCTCGTAATTCCCATCGCGATACCCCATAACAACAGCCACCTCGCGAACCTTACGGCCCGCGCGAATACTTGGCTCGCCGTCCACGAAGACGACCACATTCACTGCTTCGGCGATCAATTGCTGTTGCGGCGCGGCGGTCGCTTCCGCCACCAGACTTTCCAGGCGAATCAGGGCCCCGTGTGCGTCGTTTGCGTGCACGCTTGCCGCGCCCCCTGGGTGCCCGGTGTTCCAAGCTTTGAGCATGCTCAACGCTTCCGCGCCGCGCACTTCGCCCACGACTATCCGTGTCGGCTTCAGACGCATAGACGCGCGCAGGCAATCGAGCATCGACACACGCCCCACCGCGAGGAGCGCCACGGAGTTTTCTACGTTGCATTGCAATTCGGGCGTATCTTCGATGATGAGCACTCGGTCATCCGGTGAAATGCCCGCCAGTTCGTCAAGGAGCGCATTGATGAACGTTGTCTTGCCGGAGCCCGTTGACCCGGCAACCAGGATATTTTTCCGCTGTGCTATCGCTGCGCGGATCACTTCCGCGTGCCGCTTGCCACGCACTAGCTCCACAAAATAATCGCGATGCCGCTGGCGGTTCAGCTCATCGCTCTTGTCCGTCAGGATTCCCGCGTTTTCGTAATCGTTCAGAGTGAACACGCGATGAGGGCGTTGCCGGATCGCGAATACCGGTTGCCGTACCACAGGAGGGATCAAACCCTCGAAGCGGCTCCCATCCGTAGGCAGTTCCGTTTCAAGAATGGGGTTGTCGTGATTGATGACCGTGTCGCGAATCGCCGCAATCGTGCCGAACGCGCTCAAGGCTTGCGCTGGAAGCATCGAGCCCGCAACCTCAAAATCTTGATGCGTGCGCTTCACCCACAAACGGCCATCGGCGTTCAGCAAGATATCTTCGGTGCGATGATCTTCAAGGCAGGAAGCGACGAGCGGCCCGAGTTCCCGGACCAGCTTTTCATTGCGGCGTTCGGTCACTTGCTGAAGTTCTTGCATTCAGATGCGCTCATTCGATCTAAACTTACCCTGCTGTATGCCAACCAATGGTACTATACATACAGGCTGTTAATGACTAGGGTACGTTATTACGCCCGCTTCGTGCGCTTGTCAAGTCAAAAACAAATGACCACCACCCGCACCCCGGAAGCTGTCGAGAAGCAAAGCCGCGCCATGTGCGCAGCGGCTTTCGAAGTCGGCCTCTTTGATCCGAACGCCGCCCACGGAGCGATGCTCCCGCGTGTGTGGGACACGGACACGTTGCTTCGCTCCGTTTCTTGGTTGCGCTTGAAAAATGCCGAAGGCCGGAACATCTACATTCGGCCGGCCGGCGAACATAGTCTTTCGCTAATCGACGACGCCAGTATGCAGGTCATCGAGCGTTTGAAATCGGAAGGCTTTGCTCCAGCGGTTGTTCTTGAAACTTCTCCGGGGAACTTTCAAGCATGGCTGCGCCACGGACAGATTCTGCCGAAACCTCTTTCTACGTTTGCAGCACGATTGCTGGCGTTGCGGTTTGGCGGTGACCTTGCTTCGGCGGATTGGCGGCACTACGGAAGACTCGCGGGGTTTACGAATCGCAAAGACAAGCATCGAAGGACGGATGGAACCTTTCCGTATGTCCGGCTGCATGAGGCCACGGGAGCGGTGTATTCAAAAGCCATAGCATTTCTCGCGGAACTCAAAGGTCTATATGAAGCAGAGAAATCCAAGCTTCCGCCTCCCGCCTCTTTACGTCGCCGGAGCCTGTCCCTTTCGAATCTCAAAAGCATCGAGGACTTCCGCGCGAAGCCGATCTACGCCGGCGACCAGACGCGCGTGGATCTCGCTTATGCCGTCTACGCTTTGGCCCACAGCGTATCGGAGAACGAAGCGCGCAACATCCTCGCCTCGCGTGATCTCACGCACAAAGGAGATAGAAAACGCCAAGAAGAGTATATTGATCGGACGATCAAGAAGGCTCGGGAACGAATCGGAGACAAGTGCAGAGGCTAATGACTTTCTCTCCAAAACTCAACATTCTTCCTCCATCGCAGAGGACACTCTGGAAGTAAGTGAAGACCACGCCAAAGCATTTTGTGCTGTACGGCGGAATCGCTCTTGCTCTCAGACTCGGGCATCGCGTCTCGGAAGATTTCGATTTCTTTACGAATGCGACTTTTGAGCCGCTGGAGTTAGCGGGACATATACTCTACGGGGCTGAAAACTCCGATATCATTGATGGTTCAAGCGGCTCCTTCGATTTCTTTGAGGAGATTCTAAAATCGAACCGTGGTCTTAAGCAAGCTCACGGCTCATCAAGGACAGCCCGATGAGTTTCTCCATCATTCGCACTTGTGTTGCTTGCGGCCAGCGTAACCGGATTCCTTCCGAGCACCTCGCAGACACGGGCCGTTGCGGCGCCTGCAAACGGGCGCTCCCTCCGCACAGTGAACCGATCAATGTGGATGCAATGGCATTCGCCGAGATTGTAGGCCAAGCAACGGTGCCCATCTTCATCGATTTCTGGGCAGGGTGGTGTGGCCCGTGCCTATTGGCCGCGCCGGAAGTGAAGAGGCTGGCGATCGAGACCGCTGGCAAGGCCCTGATCCTGAAAGTCAACACCGACGACTGCCCGCAACTCTCCACGCAGTTCAGTGTCCAATCGATTCCTAGTTTCGTCGTCCTGCGCGGGGGACGCGCCGTCTTTCAGCAAACAGGGCTGTTTCCCTGCGCTGAGATGCGCCGCTGGGTTGAGGCCGCAGTGGTTCAATCTTGACCAGGGCGCCCGAATGACAGAATAATAAATAGAACCAGTGAAAGAAGGTTGCTGAGGTGAAAATAACACTGAATCGTTTTACCTTGCTCACTTGGGCGCTCACGGCCCCACTTGCTCTATTTGCTGCTGCCAGCGGCGGAAGCCAATACTCTCCAACCTTTTCGCCGGGTTACCTGTTCGCGTGGTGGATATGTAACGGCCGGAAGAGGAATCAAATCGGAGGCTGGCTTCTATACTTCTATTGGCAACTATACGCTGGTCTCTTCCTGAGTGCAGTGTTTTTCGCAACTAATATCCAGAGCTACATTCCCGAAAACTTCACCAGCACGACCACTTTCGCCTTATTCTTGGCGAGCTCGTTGCCAAGCCTTCTGCTGCTCGTTATGAAGTGCGCTGTAGCAACTCTCTTGCTACAGGCGCGCACGTCGGATATGTTGAAGCTCCTCCGATGGATAATGGTGGCTGATGTATCAGCGGGCGTTCTGGCTACAGCCATTGATAGCGCGTATTTTCCGGACAATGTGGCGATCACGTCCCTGGCTCTCGTTGCGGACCTCATATGGCTAGTCTATTTATTCCGGTCAAGCCGCGTTCAGCACGTTTTTCTCTCTCATGACTGGGAAATGGCTGTCGAGTCGATTCATCCCCTTAAACTGAAGGGTGCTACTTAGCCTTGTCCAGATCTTCCTCTTTGCTAAGAAGAGGCAGCATCTCCTTCTTCCAGACATCGATTTGCTGGGATGATGGAAGAGTTTTAATTTGCTTAGCCAATTCAATTTGCTGCTTCAATATCATCGCCCGTCGTAGTCCTTGTTCTATTCCCGCAAGGCTCTTCGAAGTATCGTCGTGTTGCACCGGGAATTTCGTATCATAAAGAGCGAGTTCTGTCTTCAGCTGCCGCAACGTGGATTCCAGCTCTTGCACATCTGGCTCAATATCCTCATACATCTGGACGTACGACGCTATTGTGGAATCCGCTGCACTACGAGCCTTCGATACGCGTTCACCAATGTCGATCATGCGCTTGAAGTCAGCAGTAAGCTGTGCTGCCTCAGCTCTGTTTTGACCGATCGCACTCCCCACTATTGCGGCACCGGTGAATAAAACCATTGCAATCAAAAAACTTGTGACAATTATGCGCCGCTGACGCCGCTTGAGCATGGCGTCGTCTTCGCCCTCAGCCGCGACTATTCGACGCCAAGCCATTTGTGCGCTCCGGGCCAAAACTGCCGCGACAAGAAGAGCGATTACTGCCACTGCCGTATTGTCCCATTGGCCGCGAGTTGTTGCATCGGCCATCTCGAATACAGACACTGACGCGAGAAGAGACGACGACACCAACCACGCGGTGAATTGAGCGTACGGAGGATTGTCTGCGTGAGGTTTAGGCACAGTCTCTCGTTGCACGGACTCGCCAAGACTGGCCTCTTGAGTCGCATTGATCGCCACTACTTCCGGTTCCGCCGCCTTCGATGGCATCTCCGAGGCACCTCGAGCGTTGGACACGAGGATAAATCCGACGCTGCCATCCGGCAACGTCGCCTCCAACCACTCACATCCGTTGATCTCGGAAAGCTCCCCGATTTGGACTTCAGTTCCACCCGCAGGAGGTGCTGCAATCGCTGAACTCAGGTCGCGCCTCTCGAAAATTTGAAGAGAGTCGTCAAAAGTTTTAAATCTTTGCAGTTGGTGCCGCACGCTCTGCCAGCCAGACCGCGCTTCTGAGGCTTGGTCGGTGAGTTCCTCCACACCCCAAATGGCCTCTGTGGTTCGCCTAAACAGCCGCTCTGCACCCAGAAGATTACCCGATTGGCTCAATTGAGTCGCTTCTGCGAGATTCTGTTTCAGACACCGCTTTAGCAGCAGCAGATCGATCGCCCCATTACGCTGTCGAAACGCCTCCACCAAAAGAGGAAAAGCTTCTTGCGAAGAACCACTTTCCAAAAGTACTCGACCAACCCAGTGAGAATATAGCGGGTCACTCCTGGATTCCCGTGCGTGTTGAAACATGAGTAGAGCTTCGTCGCGTACTTTTAAGCCATACAGACATTTCCCAAGTTCAAAATAATCGGCCGCGTCACCCCTCTTATCAACGGCCGTCTTGAAATGGATATATGCGTCTACCCTGCGCCCGAGCTTTTCCATCGCGATGCCAGCAAAGTAATGGTCGGCGCCATCGCCTCGCAGCTCAATCGCCTTCTCAAGATGACTGAGTGCTTCAGAAAAGTTCTCTGCATCCAGGAGCGCCGTGCCCAGCCAGTGATGGTCGGCACAATTTCCCCGGCTTTCTATGGCCTGCTCAAAATACGTGATTGCTTCTTCTTTCAAACCAGCTTGAAAAAGCGCACGTCCCAGCCAATGAATATCTTCAGGCTCACCACGAGCCGAGACCGCTTTTCGCAGGTGAGGGAGAGCATCGACTCCCCGTTTAAGTTCAGCTAAAGTCCGGCCGAGCCAATAACAGTCTTCTGCCCAACCACGCAGAGAGACAGCCTTAGATAATTCAGCAAGTGCTTTCTTTTTTGAGCCTGCCGCTGCAAGTGCGCGCCCAAGCCACGAGATATCCTCGGGTGAGCCCCGCCCCGAGACCGCCAACCTGAGAGAACGGACCGCTTTCCGCGGGCGTCCAAGTTCTGTGAGAGTCTTACCATACCAATAATGATCGACTGCATCCCCGCGCATCTCGACAGCTCTTGCAAAATGAACAAGAGCATCTTTTCGTAAGTCGACATTAACAAGGGCTGAGCCAAGCCAAAGAAGATTGTTTGCGGATCCATCCGTTTTTACGGCATTTGTGAATTGCTGGATTGCCGCTTCGGTCTGGCCCAACTCGAGAAGCGTCCTACCGAGCCACTGATAGTCAAGACCATCCCCTGACTCCGAAGCCGCTCGTTGAAAATATTCTCTGGCGACATCAAACTCGCGAAAACCGAATAGCCGGATGCCTTTTTGTCTGTCGTTTTCTCCGAGGAGAACATTTCGCGCTTTATTCAATTCTGTGCGGACTTCAGCGTCCGCCGACCAGCGCGAAGACATTTTCAGGAAAGCGCGGTTAAATTCAGTCCTATCCCAAAGAAAGCCAAGGCCTATGGCCTCCTCAAAGTGGCCTTCTTCGAGCAATTCTAAGATTTCGGAACGCGAATCATTGGCTGTCACACAGTTCCAATGTCCGTTATCTGATTGATGTAGCCATCGAATTCGGGCTGTTGAATCAACGCTATTCCCGGCTGGAGAAGAAGGAATACAAATTGGCGAATAGCGTTGGCCAACTCGGGTGCGCTGGACGGCCCACCATCGATCGCCTGAGTCAGCTGCGAGTGAAGCTGAGACGCCCCGACTCTAACAGTCGCGTTGTCGTGCCCCTTTGCTCTATTCAATACATTCATCGCAAGCGCCACCAGCTTTTCCAAATCAATAGCCGACCAAGACGCTTTGTCCGCTTGAAAAGTACTACGAAACCCTTCAATTGCTTCCGGCTTCCAGCCGTCTGAAGTACGCTCTTCAAGCTGTATTCTTCCCGATTTTAGAGCTGGGACATTCGCGCTGTCATAGCGCACTGTTCGCTCTGTTTTCTTGTCTTCGAGAATTACGCTGAATGTTTTTGACTCAGACACACGCAACGCACATTTAATCTCAGGAAGATTGCCGTCAGGCGTGACGCTTATACTGAAATCACCGACCGGTTCGAAATAATAAACATCGGTATCACGGGATTTCTCTTGATCAATCATTTTTGCCACAACTGTAAGACATACGTGCTTTGCATTCGGATCTGGAAATAGAATAGATTTTTCGCCGGCGATAGGATAGGAAGACTTGGTTTCAATCACAGAAGAATACCGTCCGCCGTCCAATTCCACTCCATAACCTTCGGGAATAACAGTGAGAACGGGTGTAGCGAGCTTGACAGCTTTTAGAGCCGCTCCTTGGGCAACACACTCGGTCGGGCTAACTTCGTTCCGCTTAAAGTCTTCACGCGTGACAAAACTGTCCAAATGCGAAACGAGGGCAACACGAGCACCTAGAGCCATTAACTCATCCCGGAGCAGTTGTCTAACACAAGGCATAAACGTAGGGCCGCCAACCAGTACGACGTGGTCAAGTTGGTGGGCTTCGATACCGGCGTGGCGCAGCGCTATCCTGATAGGAGTACGACACCGCTCCAACAGTTTAGCCAACACAACGCGAACTTCTTCGCGGCTGAGTCTAATGTCGGGGGCCCCGGGAATCGGGATATCGACGTCTGTCTCTAAAACGTCTGAAAGGCGAATTTTGGCATTTTCAACCGCCTCAGCCAAATAAGCTTTTAGCTCTGCGTCATCCGCGGACAAGTGATACTGTGATTTAACATAGGAGCACAATAATTCGTCCATATCCATTCCGCCCAGTGATTCATTCCCCGAAATACCGAGTTCGCCAGAGACAAAAGTATCGCCTTCCTGAACAATCTGCAAAACCGTAACGTCCAGGGTGCCACCACCCAAATCGAAAACAAGTACAGTTGCTTCACGCTCAACACCGAGGCCATAACGGATCGCCGCCGCGGTTGGCTCCGCGATGGTGTCAACTTCTGCGAATCCAGCCTGCTTGGCGGCCTCGATAATGGGCGCAGTGCGGATGGCCTTAAAATATGCCGGAACACTTATAACCGCTCTGTCAAAGGGGCCTCCGAGATTGGGATTAACTCTCGGATTCTCAGCGACTGTCTTTATCTCCCGAAGAATTGCTTCTAAAACGTGGGACGGAGAAAACCGCTCAGATCCTGCTCGAATCAAAATGGTATCGCCTGGACCTCTCTCAATGGGATAAGAGAAACGGCGCGTCTCTCCTCGCTCAACCGCTGCGTCATACGATAGGCCAATTAGACGTTTGGCGCCCCAAACCACAAAACCTGTTCGCCTCGCTCTTCGTGCTTGCTCACCTACGCAGAGCACGGCACCCGAAGGGCTGTATTGTACATACGACGGAAACTGCTTGCCTTGAGGTCCGATGCCACCATCTTTATTTTTAGCCATCAAAATGGTTTTGTTGTCAAAAGCTACTGCAGCACTGGAATTGGATGTGCCGAGATCGATGCCGAGAGCGCGTTTCATATGGAGGACTGGTCTCTTTCTTGCGTTACAGGCCGACGACTCACTTCAACTCTGGCAGGACGCAGAACCACGCTGCCTCCGGAAGGTGAGGTCATCATATAGCCTTTTCTCTCTATCTTAGTAACCGCGCCATAAGGCTCGCCCCGATCGGCGGAGGAGCTGTACTCTTGGGTAGCATTGTCGAAGGGTAGTCCGCATTGCACAGGAATTTCAGTGACCTGTGCGTGTTCGAGAATCCTGGTGACCCTTTTCAGGGCTCGCCCGAGAGCTAGGGAGGTATCTCCAGAAAGCGGTTTTTCGCGCGACATGATATCGAGAAAGTCAACCGTCGAGATGCAGTCGTTTATAAGGCTTGAGTACCGCTCTTCAGTTGACTCTGCGGCCTTGTCGGCGGCAATGACGTATTCGGTCGCAAACGCCTGAAACGTCTTTAGCTGCTCTTCCAAGGAGTGCAGCAGCTGAGATGCCTCGGCTATGGTTCTCAATGCTGAGCCACCCTGATCTCTTAGCTGTGGCATACTCGGCGGCCCCAGATTCAGAGGCTGACCGTGTTCCGTGGTTGTGTCGGCAGAAGGTCTGCGGAAACGGCGTGAAAGAAATAGTATGGCCACCGCAACTGTGACCAGAAAGATGGCCATTATCCACAGGAGCCACGCCCAATAAGGATTTCGAGACGGGACAGGTGTCGCTGGAGTCTGTTCACGCTGAATGCCCTTTGTTGCGGCGGCCTCCGTCAAACTGTCTATGATCTTGGGGAGGACCGCGGGCAAACTTTCTGCGTTCAAGGCTCGAAAATAACTCCCTCCGGTTGCAAGTGTCAATGTCTCAGGAATGCGAAAGTCAGCGTCCTTGCCAAGGACGGCGATGAAGATTTGTACGCCATTACGTTTTGCCTCCTCCATTAATCCGCTGAGTAGCCAACGGGTATTTTCCGCAGTTGTCGTCGGCCTTCCGGTAGCTATCCGCCCATCGGAAATAATGAGAATGATCTTCTTAGCGTCGCCGCGTCCGTTTTGATGGAGCTCGTAGATCGCGCGTTCGACTCCCGCTGGCAGATTGCTCAGTCGTCCTCGATAGCGGATGAGATGAAGCGCATCTGCGAGTGACGCGACAAGACCGGGACTCGATGTGCTTTTCAGGTCTTTCACCAACTCGGTACCCGAGCCAAACAGAACTACGCCAAAACGGGACCCAGGTGGGAGATTGCCAGCAAAGACGTTGAGGGCTTCTGGTGCGACACGGTTTAAATCAACTTTCCGCATACTGGTGCAGTTTTCCACCACGAAAACAACATCCAGTGCACTTTGATGAGAGCCTTGAGCGGAAGCCATTGGCGCGATAGAGACCATCAACAATATTGCTGAAAGAAACAGGTGTCTCATACTCCTCCGCGTGTACTCAGGCGGATTTCCTCAATTGCTGATCGGAGATGGTTCATTCGCAAGTCGATCGGTTGCTCGCCAAAATCCGATTCCCTGAGGGCAGCCATGGCGCCTCTTCGGCAGATCTCCGCGATATCAGCGCCAGACAATTCGTTGCTCAAGCTCGCAAGTTCAACGAGATCAATTTCCGGGATCGGGGGTTTCGCGGCGAGGTGAACCGCGAAAATCGCTTGACGGGCAGAAGGGTCAGGGAGAGAAATCCGGATGCGGTAGTCCAATCTACCCGGGCGCATTAGAGCGGAGTCGAGCAGGTCCGGCATATTAGTCGCACCGACCACAAAAATTCCGTCGCTACTTTGAATGCCGTCGAGTTCACAAAGCAACTGATTAACCATTGCATCGCTCTCGCCGGACCATTCGTGACCACGGCGACTGGGTGCAGCGGCGTCGATTTCGTCAAAAAAGATCAAGCAGGGACCTGCTTCGCGCGCTTTGGAGAATAGGGATCTTATCCTCTCTGCTGACTCCCCTTGCCACTTGCTCCGAAGCTCCGAACCTTTGATGGAGATAAAGCTCACCGCACATTCATTTGCCACAGCTTTGACGAGAAGAGTTTTGCCAGTTCCGGGGGGTCCGTACAGGAGAACGCCACGCGCTGGCTTGACTCCTGCATTGCAGAAGGCCTCAGCTTTGGTTAGAGGGTATACAAGATTTTCGATCAACAGACGCTTCACATCTTCAAGCCCGCCAATGTCACTCCATGAAACTTTAGGAATCTCGACGACGAACTCTTTAAGGGCTGAAGGCTGAACGTGCGGTAGTGCCGCAGTGAAATCTTTCATGCCGACTTTGATGGTTTCAATTCGGGTGGGATCAAGGTTTGAAAAATCTTGCTCGGAAAACGTTCGGCGCATCGCACTGTAAGCAGCTTCGCGACACAATGCGGCTAGATCAGCCCCTACAAATCCTACGCTGGCCTCAGCTAGATAGCTTAAGGAAACATCAGTATCAATGGGCATTCGCCGCGTATGGATACGGAGGATGCTCTCGCGTGACGTTGCATCAGGCACGCCAATATGAATTTCCTGACCAAAGCGGCCCTGGCGACGTAAAGCCGTATCAATAGCATTGGGTCTGTTCGTCGTACCCACGACGACGATACCCGGCTGTTTTGTGATTCCATCCATAAGTGTGAGGAGTGTTGCTACAACCCGTCTTTCGACCTCCCCGGTGCTCCCACTGGAAGAGTCGCGTTTCGGGGCTAACGCATCAAGCTCGTCAATGAGAATCAAAGCCGGAACGTTCTTCGCGGCCTCCTCAAAAATATGCCTCAGGCGTTTTTCACTCTCTCCATAAGCCATGCTGTAAACCTCTGGTCCATTGATGGAGTAAAAGTGTGCTCCGACTTCGTTAACCAGCGCGCGCATAATGAGAGTTTTACCGGTCCCTGCTGGTCCATATAAAATAACTCCTTTGGGGGGCATGATCCCCAATCGGTCGAATATACTTGGAAACTTCAGTGGATATTCGATTTGTTCCCGGATGCTCGCTATCTCCCGGCGTAGGCCGCCTATATCCTCATAGGCGATGGGAAACTCGTCGCCAACTTCGATACTTGAATCTGAGGTGAACTCAGTTTCCGGTCCGGCAAGAACAATCCCCCTGGGTTGTGTGTCGAGAACCTTAACGAGCCGCGGCTCACCCGCAAGCGCAAAGATGGCGGTCGTTTCGGATCGACTGACAGGCTTTCCGATCAAACGAGCAAGATCCCGCGTCAAAAATTCTGAGCGCACGCCCAATCGCACTTGCTTAGCGGGCGCGGGTGCAAAAAACTCCAGGGATACGGATTCTCCGTCACTGGCTTTCAATGTCATCTGCTTGAAGCGATCAATTCGGATGACCTCTTCTGTGGATTGTTGGACGTCTGCTACGATGCATCCGCAACTAAGGTCCCCTTTGCGGATACGAACAAACGCTGGCTCCCCGAAGCTCCGAAACTGCTCTCGAATCTGCTCAACGCGCTTGCTTTCAATAATGACGCGGTGCGTGCCGTCTAGTTCGGCGTGTCCGTAAATCCGGGAATTGAATGCTATCTGCTGGCTGTTGTCCATGTAGGTTCAATTCCTTTCGAATCCGGGTACCAACACTGCGATACGAACCGCATCACAATTATATGCAATGGGGCTCTCCTAATAGTATGGCTGGCAACGCTTTCAATGGTTTCCTTCTGGCTGAGAGTGGGCATACAGGTACTAGTGCACGCGTGGGTCATTTTAACTGGAAATTGTTAACCGCAGCTATCGATCCGAACGGGAAAAGAATACTCTGCCAAATTCGGCCCTATGACGGTGAACTCGGAAATAATCCAATCCGCGAATGACGCTCTCCGGACAATGGCCTGGCGACCAAAGGTGACTGTCGCTTCCGGCTGACTCACTGCGTCAGGACGACGACCCCTGGAAATGCTCTATCGAGGAGGCTACGGTTGGGCCGAAGCTTGAACGGAAGGCGCCGCTGGCGTTTGAATTGGAGCTGGAGTTGCCGCAAGTGGTTTGAGGTGTTTTACCCCGCGAGATTTAGGCTGGGGAGCAGTATCAGCTCGCACAACAGGAGCAGGACAAACGCCGAACACCGGGCAAAGCAGAGGTCGCCACGGCGACCACAAGAGAAATACGAAGATAAGCGTAAACACCAAAAGCGCTTTTCGAAATCCTGGTTGCGTGTCGCATTTATAATCGACATAGAGCAACATTGCGAGAAATGATCTCATTTCAGCACCCTGGCAAGCAGCACTCCCAAGCCAATTCCCAACACCAGAAGGCCGCTCGCGGCGATCACGCCCACAGCAACCCAACGGCGTACCGCGGATCGCCTGTAAGCATGGTTCAACTCCACAATTAATTCTCGCGCGTGCAATCGCCCAGCGTCAATATCCTTCTGAATCTCCTCACGCACGGCGATCCCAGCTTTCCGCGCTTCTTTTTCAACACTTCCCAATGCATCGTGTTGCGCCGAACGGAGGACCGCTTCTATGCCGGCGACCATTTCTTCTGTGCGGACCTCGATACTCCCAAACACCTGCTGCAACACCACTTCATTCATTGTCACCAAAAGCATCGCAGGATCATCCGGCATGACCAGCATTCCATGACGCGCTGCAACTTCCGCAGTTATGCGGCTGACGTTGAGCACAGCTTCCGTCTTCAGCGGACTCTTTACCATGAAGATTTTCCCGCCCACGGGCGGGCTCCTTCATTACACGAATGGAATTGCGTCCAACTGCTCGAAGAGGTCCCGCTGCACCACCCGCAACCGCTGCTTCGCCATGATGGTGAAGCCATTCCCATTCAGCGCTTCGTCAAAAGTCATCTTCTGGCAAATCATCTCTTCCACATCCCTGCCAAAGGTGTCCGCAGTGCGCCGCACGATCGCCACGGAGCCATGCACTTTGCCCGCATGCTTCTTGCACACAGCCATTTCCCGGAATGGCGATCCATCTTGCAACACTGCCCCAAAATACTCGTTCAGCCAGACAACTAGATTCTTCTCCCGCGTCGTTTCCGCGAGCTGCTCGAATCCGCCTAGCGTATCGTTCAACGATTGACCTCCGGTAATCACCGAATGGATGAACACGCGCTTGCCTTTCTCACGCAAATAATCGAGCGCCTGATTCTCCAGGATGTAGTGCCACAAGGGAATAAAAGTCGATGCGCCCGTATCCACAACGAACGTCCCGCTCTCTGTCAAAAATCGTTCCATGAGCAGATCGAATTCACGCTGGTCCACGCTCCCATCTTTCAAGAGGTTTAGTCGGCTCACCGCCAAACCACGATATTCCGACAGGGTTTGATTCACCGGGTCCGCGTCAATACCAACCACATCGTGCCCCTTCGACAATAGATATTGTGACAGGATCGCGGATATCAGACTCTTTCCGACCCCACCCTTGCCTTGCAGTGAGATGTGAATCGACGTCGCACCGCTCCCATTACCGTTTGTTTTTGTCATTCGAGTCCTCCTTGCCGTGCACTAGCCTTTGCAATTTCTGCGTGCCCCGCCACTGAAATCCTGGCCTGTTTTCTTCCAATCGTTTTAGATTGGCTAGGGGGTCTCGCTCTTCAACTGCTTGCGCTCCCCCTTCCCCCAGTCCTTGCGGTTCAGAAGTCTTGTCCTGTTTTCCCCAGCCGCTGGTCGCGGTCCGTTTTCTCTTGGCGCGCCATACCGCCATGTGGAAAGTGTGGTAGCTCACCTGCAAACCTTCGGTTTCTAACGCCTCCCAAATGTCTTTAAGACTTTGCCCAGAGTTCACGGCCGCTTCTATTCCGGGAAGAAGAGACCGAATGAGAGCGGCTTTTCTCTTCGGGGGAGCGGCGGCTAGATGTTCTAAACAGCGACGGTAATTGTTTTGCGTTGACATGTTTTATAAGCCTGCTGTATATATAGCACCATGAAGAACGAATGTAAAGCACGAAAGAATCCGAAGTCAACCGAGGCCTACAAATGCCTTCATTAGTCATCACTTGCCCACAGACGGAAGTACTTCTCAACGCGGTCCAACATTTGTCATCACCATTCAACATTCTTCAGCGGCAGTAGGAGCAGCGTGCATGAAGTGCAGGCGGGTTATCGGCGAAGGACACAGGTATTGGAACATAAAGGGTTGTAGTCACTTCGTGGTGTCTTTCTGGCTTAACTACTTAAGTTTCTTACTTTATGCGTGGTACCACTTCGAACAGATTCTGGTACCACTGCGGTACCACTCTTGAAAGGAGATATTTTGTGAGTAGAGAACTCTTTCCGCGAAGTTTTCGATACCCTTCCGCCGAACTGCGGGAGCAAGTTCGCGCCGCTGTCAAAGAACGTGGCTTCCGTTCCGAGCAAGCGTTCCTCATTGCCGCTTGCGAGCACGAAATTCGGCAGGGCGCTAACACCGAAGCTACGACGCAGTTTGAGGCGCGCGTGGCAGCCACGCTCACGAACCTGGCGAAGCAGGTACAGGGACTTCAGACGCTCGCGCACGCGCAGGTCGCTCTAACCGACGTGTTCCTGAAATACGTCATCACTTGCGTGGTCGAACCCCCGGAAGATGCGCTTCCCGCGGCGCGCGTTCGCGCTAGGTTGCGTTACGAAAAACTGGTACGTGCTGCTGCGGAAGGGATCTCGAGCAAGAACAGAGACACTCTCAAGGGAATGGTGTCCGATGAATGACGAACCCCTAATTCGATTGCGACCGAGAAAATCAAAACACGGCCCAAACGAAAATCCACGCAAGTACACAGGCGTTCTCAGATCGATGCTTCGTCTCGTACAGATGTCGAAGCGTGGACAAAAATCACAAGGCACACCCAGGGCAGGAGGCGGCCGGGCGCCCCGCACGTTCAATCAGCGCGTTGCCGTCCGCGTCAGCTACTCCGCGAATAAGAATCCAGGCCAGTGGAAGGCACACGGAAGATACCTGGCCCGCGAGAGCGCGACGCAGGGTGGAAGGGCGGCCGAGGCGGGATTCAACGCTACCGAGCAGAACTTAGACATCTCAACAGCACTCGACAATTGGCAGGGTGCGGGTGACGAGCGGCTCTTCAAAATCATCGTATCTCCTGAGTTTGCGGACCGCTTGAATCTCCAGCAGCACACTCGCGAGTTGATGCTACGGATGGAACGCGACCTAGGTACTCAACTCGAATGGGTCGCTGCCGTCCATCACAACACCGAGCATCCCCACGTTCACATCGCTGTTCGAGGAGTGGACGACAAAGGAATGCCGCTTCGCTTGCCAAGAGAATACATTGGCGCGGGCATGCGCGAGCGGGCCGAAGAGATTGCTACCGAAGCCCTGGGCTATCGCTCCCCGACGGATGCTCACGAGGCGCAGCGCCGCGAAACGCTTCAAAACCGCTACACACCTCTCGACCGCATCCTGCAACGCAGCAACGACGGCACCTCTTCCCGCTTTGCGGTGACCGCCAATCCAAACGATGCGTCCATGTCTGAATCTGCCCAGCAACTCCAGAAACACCTTGCCGCGCGACTCATGCACCTTCAAACAATGGGCCTCGCGCAGTTCGTCGCGCCGCACGAGTGGAGCGTGCAGGCGGATTTTGAAACGGTGCTCCGCACCCTGCAACAGAGTGGGGACCGGCAAAAGATGCTCGCGGCGCACGGAGCACTGGTTTCCGACAAGCGGCTTCCGCTCCAGGTCACGACTCTCCGCCAGCTTCAGAGCGTAGCCGGCCGCGTCCTTCTGCACACCGAAGATGAACAAACGGGGAAACGCTACATACTGGTCGAAGGCACGGACGCGAAAGTACATTTGATCTATCACACGGGCGCGATCGAGGAAGCGCGCAATCAAGGGAAACTCGCGGTGGACAATTTCGTTCGCATCGAGAAACGATTCGCCAAAAAGAAACCCGTCTTGCACGTGGATGATCTCGGAGACGCGAACGCGCTCCTCCAGAATGCTTCACACTTCCAAGAAGAAGCGGACATGCTCCTCCGGCGGGGAGTTCATGAGATTCAGCCAGCGTGGGGCGGATGGCTGGGACAATACCAAGCGAAGTTGCAAACTGAACTACAAAACCCCGAAAGACACAAACGGCAGAACTTCGGACACGGAGGACGCTCGACGTAATTCGCCCAACCGGAGAAGCACTCGTGCGCGTACAGCGTTTAGCAGGCATCTGGATTACTTCCGATTACGCCGTGATCCGGGCGCAACCGCCAGATGAATGAATTGCGATTATTATTTGCGGGATTTGACAGTCCGCCGGGAGCCTCGAATCCCTGTGCCAGTTAATGTCACCCAACCGAACTCTAGGTCCGCGAGGCGAGGTCGTACTTTCCCGAACAGGCTGCCTTACGCGCGGCTGAAGTAATCGCCTTGGGACGATAACAACGAAGCAATACATCTCGTGAAGGATTCTGTTAACATCTGCCAAACATGGCCTACTCTGACCCGAAATTGGCGCATTTCAGCCTTCGCGGTCGCAGTATCGATGAGCTTCGCTCCCTCGCCAACCAGTTCCTGGAAAAGACCAATTCAGAGATCGGCCAGATGACTAAGCCTGAGCTCATCAGTGAGTTATCGGAGGAGGCAGCTGGGAATAGGCGGCTATCCGGAGAATTGCGGAAAGGCGGCATTAGTATCAAGCCCAGCTTTTACCTATTGCGGTTCTCGGACGATGCAAAGATTTCACTCAATTTGGCTCGCCAACAAATGGCCCGATACTTGCACCAAGGCTCCGGCGGTCTCAACAATCTTCAAGTTCAACTCGCAGATGAACCAGAAGCCGATCTCGTTCAAGTATTTCTTACTTGGCACTCCTCGCATAACTACTGGACGCCGTCGTTCGCTATGAAGCAAGTGGAACAACTTGAACTTGGGTTCGCGGTCCTCGATTACAAAGTCCGAAAAGCGATCATAGTCTGCCACACTGTGAAACAGCGCGACGAAATCGTCAAACTGCTTGCGAGGGGCTTTTCAGTCAGTTTCTCAAGTATGACTCTGACCAAGCCGCTATTGGAGCAGATAGGCACATTTGATAGCGTGAAGCGAGCCCAATACGCGATCACTCAAGCCGACGCTGCAACGCCCACAAACATCACTTATGCAGACGACAACTTAGCAGCTAAAAGCCTCGCCCGTGACGAGGAGGAGAACCCTCGCAGCCAGCGTCGCCAGAGTTTTTATCGGATACCAATAACCAACGCACTACTGGAAGAGGGCGTTGGAGCAACATCAGACAGCGGCAAGCTATGGATTCCGAAGGAAATTCCGTTTGATTCTATCAGAGATTACTCTACGGCTTTGCTAGGGAAGATCTCAGGCACGCTCGACCGGATGACGAAGAATAATGAAATTGAGAATGTGCTCTCAACTTTCAAATTCGACGAGATGCCGGACCTCGCTTCAGCTGACCCGCTCTCGTTCCGCGAATCACTCGCCAACTTGTTAAGAGTACTGCTAGTCATGCTCATTCGTAAGGAGAAGGAGCGCTCGTATGCGGTCCCATTTGAGATCGCTCGCTACGGTGCCCCTCGATTCTTCCTGTATCCGCGCCTTCGGCTTCTAGACCCCGATACAAATGAGGTCGCCTTCTGGTCGGACAGGTTGTATCAGTCTCCGCAAGTAGTGCTCACAGGCGGGGTGAGCAACATCGCGATTAAGTCTTATCCCGGACTTGCGGTCATTGACATAAGCGCATTACGCCATCCCATAACCGATGCTGCCTTGGTGATCGACAACCCTCTTGAGGTTTTGGAGCTTGTGCCTAATGAGCAGTTCCTCAAGATTCTCCGCAGTACAGTGTCGAGGGTTTCAGACCAGCTCCCCCGGTTGAAAGGTATCACAAACGTTGTTTTTCGAATCTCTGGGAACGTGATTATGCTGGATGTTCCGAGAGCCTATGGCGAGGTGACCCTTCACCAGACCATGATAAATGCGGCTGAAATTGCTGAACTCCAGCCCATTCTTAAGAAACAGTCCATTCCTTCGAAAAAACGTTCAGTGGTCCAGGAGAAACTCGTTGAGTTAGGGGAAAAATGCGCCCAGATGAGCGACGAAAACTGCAAGGCTTGTGTCAAGGACAGGGACAAGCTGTGCCTGCGTTCTTTGCTTGGCCGCCACCTCAAGAATACGGAAATCCTGGCACATAAGGGAATTGAGTTATACGACCTGAGTTGTAGGGGCACCGTTGGTACCAAGCTGCACCGAATGTGGGGATTTGCGAAGCTCCCCTCTAGAAAGGGCGACAATGGCATCACACTGCGTAACAAACCCGGAGCAGTCTTACTGGCTCAGATTTTTGGGCAGATCGACAAGACTACGTACCACACAGTTCTTATCATTTGCCCTTCGCCGGTGAACCAAGACTTTCAGGAGCGCGCTGAAGTTCTTTGCAGTGCGTTTGGCAAGGAACTGTGTTTCCTCGACGGCGATGACCTTGGACGCCTTCTACTCGACTTCGAGGAACAGGCACCCTTCGATGGACTCGATGTAGACGAGATTTATAGGAACTCCCGCACGAAAAAGAAGCGTGCCAACAAAAAGGCCGTTCCCACTTGACTCTGACCACTAACGCATGAGGCAATCCCTGCTTTGAGACAAGCTCGCAGCGCAGGAAGAGATTGCTTTGGCGATTACCAGCGGCGCGGAGAATCAGTGATGGTGCTAAAATTCGCTAATTAACTGAACGCTTGAGTGAGCGCGTCTTTGAACTACGTATACCTAGACACAGTTATCTGGAACTTGCTTTGCAATAGCTCCATCAACCCGCAATTACTTCGCTCAAAACTCAACGGCAAAGGACTGGAGGTGGTCTTCAGTCCACACGTGTTCTATGAACTGGCGAAATCTTTTGTTGGAACCAGACAGGTGTCGCGGCAAAATGCCCCGCTATTGCTGCAACGATTTCGGTCATTTGTAGTTGCAGGTTTTCCATGTATTCAGCAAACCCCTCACCTTCTTAGACAAGAAGCACGGGTAGCCAACAACGAGCAAGAAGCCGTGTCTATCTTTGAGACCCGAGAGAACTGCGCCTTTCTATTGAAAGAGGCCGACAAGCTCTCAGACGGTATCTTTGACGAACGCGCGGACGGGTTTGTCTCATACAGAAAGCGCCAAGTGCAAGCGTTTCGGCAGGAATCACGAGAGAAGAAGTATGAAGACCGGAAGGGCCTGACGGCATTGCCTCTAGAACAATTTATACGGAGAAACTGGAACAGATACTCACGCCAAATACTGAAACGACATCTGAATGATGTGATTTCGGCGACTTTTGAATCTCATTTAACTTGGGTTGCCAAGAGACTCTTGCTCTCGAAATCGTACAGAGTCTCACATGCCATGGTTCGCTCCGACCTTTTTCTAACTCAGCACCGAGCACGTACCGGATCCCTTGCGAGGGATTTGCTAGATGATTGCTACCATGTGGTGAACGCAGCATATTGCGACATCTACGGAACCTGTGAATCAGCTCAGCTCAAGTATGTACCGATTGTTTTGCCGCAGGTCAAATTCGCTCTGTACAACCGGAACGAAAACCTTGTCGAATGGTTGTACGCTCTTTGACCTGCGAACCGCCGCAGCCGACTAGCCCGATTACACCGAAGAGAATCTTCGTGGTGCGATCTTCCTCCCATCCCAAGCGCGCAGCATGAGGTCGCTACTTCCAATTGACCCTAATTCGAGGATCCGACTTGCCAGCGGTGAGACGGAAACCGCGTACGCGGAACTGGTCTACCACGTTAAATATTGACATGCACTACCTCAATGGTACTATATGTATGCTATATGTATCACTACATAGCCCCACAGTTCGTCGAAATCGGCTCTTGGACCGATTGGGAGGTTTCCCTCAATGAAGAGTAACAACGCGGCCACTCGCCAGGATGTAGTCATGAATTCCGTGGACCACCAAATCTCCAGTCTCGTAAATTCCGCAGCTTCAAGCAGGGAGCTGGAATCCTTGCTCACCTCCGAACTTGACCACGACCTTATCGAGTGGCCCCGACAGTATCTGGAAACGTATCTCGATTCCGATGCGGCAGGCCGCGTGCCACTGGATGCAGAGCAACTCCAGGATGTTCTCGAAGCGGCCTTTGATCGCGATGCAACCGTCGCCCGCAATTACGTCGAAGAATTGAACGGAGGCGGCGGACCAAAGACCCTTGGAGACTCCACGCTGCAAATCGCAACCGCACGCACCGACGGGAAAGAGGCAGAATATGAACTACTCTTCGATCCCATCGATAGCCAGGATCTGAAATATCTTATCGACAAATTAGATGTGCGCGCCTGGGAGAAACAGAATGGGCAGACCCTTCCCGCTCTCAAAACACTGCCCGATCCCGAACGACGCGAAACTACTACCTCTGTAGCCACGCATCAGCCCGGAAGCGGGGCAGTGGAGCTTCACGACAAAACCACAGGCACCGACGTGCGCAAACTGCTTGGAGGCGGCGAACTCCCCGTTGGTCTACAGTCCGCGCTCGGACAGATGGCTCCCGATGCACGCATTGAAAACGCGCAGACCGATAGCGGCACCTACCGGGGTGGCATTATCGGCGAGACCGAGAAGAATCTCATTCAGCAAATTACTTCGCATACCGCGGTTTTGCACCGCAAAGACCTTCTCGCCATGATCCCGGCTGTCGGCGAGAACGTGCGCATCGTTTACAGCAACGACAATGCACGTGTGCTCCCCATCAAGGAAAGGAGCAAGACGCAGGAGCTTGGACGGTGAGACAGCCACCTGCTTACCGGAAGCCGAGAGACCCCGGCTACGTCGGCGGCTTCTACTGGACGCCGACAATCGTTGGTTTCATCGGACTCTTCTTGACGAATGTCGTTGCCACGCAGTTTGTTGCCTGGCGCTTCGAATACCAGCCTGCGCTCGGCCCCGCCTTGGTCCGCATCGGCTCTTTCTACCTTTACGCGCCCTATAAATGGCTTGTCTGGGTGTGGACGCAGGGAGGCACGGGGGACATTCGAATCACACTTCCGTTGCTTATTGGCGCGGGCATTATTGTGGGCGGCGCGTTCGCCTCGGGCGCTCTCTTTTTTCTCCTGAATCTCGCTCGCACCAAGGCGCTCTCGAAAAACACCGAGGATCTTCACGGTTCGGCGCGGTGGGCCACGAAAGCCGATATCGCGGAAACCAATCTGATTCACGCGAAGCAGGGTGTGTACGTCGGAGGCTGGCACGAACAGCCCATCAAGCACCTCCACTACTTGCGGCACAACGGTCCGGAGCACATCCTCGCGTTTGCTCCCACACGGAGCGGGAAAGGAGTAGGGATCGTCATTCCTACACTCCTAGCGTGGGCGGAAAGCACCGTGGTCTACGACATTAAGGGTGAGAATTGGGCCAAGACTGCGGGTTTCCGCAGTCAGTCTGGGCAAATCTGTTTCAAGTTCTCTCCCGTAGAGCCCGAGCACTCTTCCCGATTTAATCCGCTGGCGGAAATTCGTCTCTTCACCGATCGCGATGTTTCCGACGCGCAAAACATTGCGAACATGCTCGTCCGCACCGGGGAAGACAGTCCGCAGGAACGCTACTGGCAGGACGCCGCCGCGTCCATCACCGCGGGGATGATCCTGCATGTGTGCTACGCCGCTGCTCTCGAAGGTCGGCAGGCATCTCTCAGCCTGCTTGCCGGCGTATTTACGCGACCCGGCTTCACCTTCCGCGAAACCCTCACCGAGCTTCTCACCTACACACACGACAAAGACAACGCACATAACTGGCGGCTTCCCACGGGCGAACCGACGCGCACGCATCCAGTCGTAAAAGAGAAAGTCCAGGAAATGCTCGACAAGGAGGACAAGGATTTCTCCGGCGTCCTGTCCACAGCGAAGACGGCACTAACGCTCTACAGCGATCCACTTGTCAGCCGCACCACTTCCGCGAGCGACTTTACGATTCAAGACCTCGTAAATCACGAACGGCCCGTGTCGCTCTACCTCGTCGTCCCCCCAAGCGACAAGATCCGGCTTCGCCCTCTCATGCGCCTCATCTTTACGATGATCGTTAACCGCCTCACCGAAAAACTCGATTTTCAGGGCTCCGAGCAACTCCGCAACAAACACCGTTTGCTCTTCCTGATTGACGAGTTTCCCTCCCTCAAACGCATGGAGATTTTCGCGGACGCGCTTTCCTACATGGCCGGGTTTGGCCTCAAGGCCTACCTCATTACCCAGGACATTCGACAAATCGTAGACGAATACGGACGCAACGAGAGCATCGTCAGCAATTGCCAGGTTCGCGTCGCATTTGCTCCCAACCAGTACGACACCGCCGAACTCCTCAGCAAAATGACGGGGACGCAGACCATTCGAAAAGCGTCGTTCAACTTTTCCGGCTCGCGCATGTCTCCGGTCCTCGATCACATGAGCACGCATATGGACGAGATCGAGCGTCCCCTCATGACTCCGGACGAAATCATGCGCCTGCGGCCCCCGAAAAAAGAGAGCGCTGGACACCAGGAAAAAATCATTGCTCCCGGTGACATGCTTATCTTTGTTTCCGGGCACTACCCCATTTACGGCACGCAAATGCTCTACTTCTTTGACCCCATCCTGCTTTCCCGAGCCGAGATTCCTCCGCCAACAAAGTTTTTTTCCATTCACGACGGAGGTCTCTCGCCCCAGGACCCACTCCCCGACCTGACCCCACAGTCGAAGCCAACACCAGGACCGCACCCGCACCGACGCCTGCCTGCTTCGTCCGGCACCTGTCCTGGCACAGATACGCCGATCGTGCAACCTCCGCCACCGCCGAGCGCCACGCTTCGACCGCCAGAAGGTTTAATAGAACGCTTGGATCTCAATTCGGAGCCTTAAGTCATGCAAGAGAACCGTTTTCAACTCGCTGGTTATCTCGCGGCAAAACCCACGCTACGTTATTTGCCCTCCTCCATGCCCGTGGCCAACGCTCGGCTTGGACAAACCTATCGTTTCACTCGCCAGGACAAGCCCTCAGAGCACACCAATTGGTTCAGCCTGGTCTTCTACGGGGATTTGGCGATCCTTGCGACCGAACTTGAAAAAGGTGCCAATGTGTATGTAGAAGGAAGTTTCGACCAGCGGCCTTGCGTCGGCCAGGACAAATACAAGCGCTATATTTACGAAGTCAGCGTGCACAAATTCTTTGTCATTGGCGACGTGGCGCAAGATCAGTCCGATCCGGCCCAACCGAACGCGGCACTTACGAACGAGGTCATGACCGATGACGCTCCGTCTTCCGAATCCCCTGAAACTCAAGACAAGTGGCTCATATGAACTACGCCAACGAGTTCGCCGCGCCGTTTTGTGGGCCTGCCTGCTGGCGTCTCCCTTCTTCCTCGGACTCATTGCGGGCTGGGTTTTCGGCATCCGTCTTAATCTCACGCCCTCTCTCCCGCGCGGCTTTTACATCACGAGCCACTCGCTCAGCGCAAATCTCGTGGAGTTCTGTCCGCAAGGAGCAGCGGCCTCCATCTCCCTCAGCCGTCAATATCGCACTGCGGGCGCTTGCCCCGATGGCGGAGCGCCTCTTCTCAAACCCGCCGTCGCGTTTCCCGGAGACCACGTCGAGGTGAGCGCAGATGGAATTCGAATCAATGGACAACTCCTTCCCAACAGCGCGGGACGATTCCGCGACCACTTGCAACGCCCCCTTGACCCGTGGCCGTATGGCACCTACAGAGTCGAACCGGGAACCGTGTGGGTCATCTCATCGTTCAACAGCTACAGCTTCGACAGCCGCTATTACGGCGCTATTCCAGAGGCCTCGATTCGGCATCATCTCCGCCCACTGTGGACATTCGCTACGCAAGTCCCTCAGCAGTAGCGTTACGCTTCCCGCCATTGCCGGCACGACGGCGGCGGTTGCGTGGAGCGGCCACCTCACGGCCATTCCTCTCTCCCTCGTCGCTCCGCTACTCGTCTATCACGCGAAATCCAGAAAGCACGCCTATGCTTCGATGTTCTGCTACTACGCGGCGGCGAGCTGGCCGCTCATCCCCGGAGCGCGCGCTTTCTTTGGACTGGAGGGCACACCGCTCATTGGATTGTTCCTGTGTCTAGCCGCTGCGGCTCTGCTGGCTTTGCCCTGGGGTTTGCTCTTCACGCGGGCGCGGGGCAGAACTGCACTGTCTGTGCCACTTTGCGTCCTCGTGACGGCGCTTCCGCCACTCGGGATCATCGGATGGGCTTCGCCTCTTCTTTCCGCAGGTGTTCTTTTCCCCGGCTCGAAATGGTTTGGCGTGGCACTTATCCTCGCGTTTCTGAGTTTCTTCCGCTTCAAGCCAGCACAGAGCGTCGTCTGTTTGACGCTCTGTGCTCTTGTCTTTCACTTCCAATATACGCAACCGCAGCTCCCCGCAGGATGGGAAGCGGTCAACACAAACTATGGGGGCTCAGGGCAGGGCGACACCGATTTCACAACTGAATACAACACCCACCAATTCATGCAAACCACCATCCTCGAGTCTCGCGCGGCGGTCTTGCTCTTCCCGGAACACCTGGTCACGAACTGGAATGAATCCACGGAAGCTTTTTGGGGAGATACCTTAAATTCGGTCGCAGCGCAACACCGCACCGTCCTTATCGGAGCTGGGATGAACCAACCCGGCGATTTGAGAAATCCTTTTGACCAGAACCGCTACTTGAATGTGCTACTCGCACGCGGAGAGAACAATAACGCCCTCTATCAAGAGCGCGTTCCCATTCCGATCGCAATGTGGAAGCCTTTTGGTGATGGCGGCGTGCCATTGAATCTCTTTGCCCGCGGAACAATCCACGTCCACAATCAGAAAGCCGCCGTGCTCATCTGCTACGAACAAATCCTCGTGTGGCCCTTTCTTTCTTCCGCTGTTGAACATCCCACCATTCTATTGACCACCTCGAACGATTATTGGGCTAAGAACACCCGTATTCCGGCGATTCAGCAATCCAGTACCGCGAGCTGGGCGCGGCTTTTCCATCTCCCCGTGCTTTCGGCCACCAACTTCTAATGCACCTTGCAAAGATCATTTTCGCAACGCTCTTCTCTGTCGCGGTAACCACTTGTTTTGCGCAGACACCCACCACCAACCCCAACACGAAGATTTCCCTCACCTCCTTTGAAACACTCGCGCGATCCTGCGCGGCGAATGTCCCCGTTAGCACCCTCGAAGCCATCGCGCGCACTGAATCGGCGCTTTATCCCTACGCCCTCAGCGTCAACCGTCCACATCAGTTCGCCCGCCGCCAGGGATGGAATCGCGGCACCATCACTCTTGAAAGACAACCCGCATCGCTCGAAGAAGCGATTGCGTGGACGAAATGGCTTCTCGCGCAAGGCATCACCGTCAGCATCGGACTCTTGCAGGTGAACAGCGAACACGCCGCCCTTTTGCATCTCACGCCCGAACAACTGTTTGACCCTTGTACCAATCTCCGATCTGGGGCTGCTCTTCTTTCCACTACGTACGCAGAAACAGCTCGCGTTCACGGTGAGGGCTTCGTCGCCCTCGATTCCGCTCTGTCCTACTACAACACCGGATCTCCCACAGCCGGATTGACCAACGGATACGTGCAGCAAGTCAAAACCCACGCAAAGCATTCAGAACACCAACCCTGATTCACTTCCACGATTAATACAGCCCCAGCGCAAATTCCCTTCTCCGCAAGAGGCTGCGCCCGGTCCCGCGCTCGTTCCGTCAAGGGTTTCCGCCTTGCTCCAATAAACGGCTCATACCGCCGCCCTTGACGGCGCGCGTGCCCGTTCGCAATGAGCCCGCTATGAAGGGAATTTGCTTCTTTCTTTCGAGCACAAAACCGCTCGAAAAAACGAGAGTCAGAGTACGGATCACGATTGCTCATGACCCCCTCTGACCATGACAGGTTCTCGGTCTTATTGCTTCAACGACTCTTCACCGTAAAGCTATATTCAACGCCAGTAAACTCGGCTGGAAGGATTTTGGCGAGCTGGTCGGTAACGCGCTTGCGCATCTCAACAGCCAATTCAAGCAATGGCGAGAGTTCCTCGCGGGTGAGAGTGTCCGGACTACGATGCGGATATAGGAGCTTGAGCAGGCCAGCTGTCGTTTTCCTGATGGCGTCCTGATTGCGCCCCGTCATGTTACCCATGTCTACCCAAGCGTTGACGTGGGTTTGGAAGTTCCTACGGCGTAGCTCAGCAAAGATTTCCGCCATGTAGTCGGTCAACAGTCCGTACCCAGTAGAATAGTTTTCCGGCCGAATCTTGGGCATCTCCCAGCCCGGCAGGTAGGCATGGATACGGTCGAGAAACGCAGGGTCCTGCAATTCAACAGGCAGGACTTGGAACAGGTGTAGATAACGCGGGTCTGGTTGACGGAGGTCAATATTCGTGTCGATGTTGCCACCCAGGACAATCGAGCACGGCGCCGTGAACTCCTGGTCGCCGCGACTGAACTTCCCAGTCTGCATATAGTCTTTCAGCATGCTTATGCTCGCCTCAGCATCATCGAAACGCGTGTTCGCGATCTCATCGAAAAAAACGAGGTGCTTGAGTCCGATGACCCCGAGCTTGCGGGACGCCTTGTTATAAAAGAGCGTAGCAGGCGTGGCTTTGCCGCCCGAGACGACGAACGCACGGTTGGATGTGTTGCGAAAGGTGTACGTCTTTCCCGTTTCTCGTGGACCCAGTTCGATCAGGTTGAAGTTGGACTCTACGAACGGTACAAGGCGCATTAGCATCAACATTTTTACACGTCGCTCAAAACGTGCCGGATTGAACCCGATGGATTGCACCAGCAAGTCCAGCCATTCATCGTCAGTGAATGAAGTCCGTTTCTCGACGAAGTCATCAAGGTTCAACCGTGTGTACTGCAGCGGAGTGAACTCGCGGATATAGAATGGGTACTTCCGGGTTTTGATTTCATAAGTACCGTCATACTCGACCTCCATGGTTCCCCACGCACCACTTGTCATTAACACGTCCCCCTCTTTTGCGAGGACCTTCTGGGCAACCCGCACTGTGTCGTCTCCCAGCGCAGGAACGGTGGCCCAGTAATGGTCTCGGGCCTGATCGAGGCGAACGGTGAGTTGACCCAAGAGCGTGTATTGTCCACGCTCCTTGATGCGACTCTTTATAAGCTCTTTCTTCGCACTTTCTGAATAGTGTTCGGAAAGGATCTTATCGATCTTATGTTGTCCGACAATTGGGTCGGCGGCATCGACGTAGCGGCTGACTAGATATTCCATCACGTAACGTGGAAACTCCCTATAAGCCTCATTCCATCGAGTTAAGGGCTTGAGAATGACCCGATCGCCGAGAACTTGAAGAATCTTCGCGTCCAGCGGATCGGTCGGAGGCTTCATTAGTGATTGATGTTGATCTGCCATGTGACCCTTTCGATTAAATGTCGTCGAAACTTTTGAGTGCGTCCGTTTCCAGTTTTACTGGCTTAGGCCTCACCTTGACCGGAATCGTAATCAATCCATCCATCGCGTCTCGCCATACCCCCAACAAATCGGTATGCCGGAGGCGAACCGTAATGGCTGCAACAGTGTTGTTTGGGTCTGGCTCCCGGTCGCTCGTTTCTTTGTATTTGGCCACGCCTGAAGCAGTTTTTTTCTCAGTAGTCGCGGGCGCCAAACGGGTGTGCCATGCAAGAAGTTCCTCCCCAAGATTAGTGAGCACCCGGACCTCAAAGTCTACTTTACAATTGCCTGTGTTGCGAACAGCGACGGGCAACTCGAACACTGAGTCTTCATCAGCAACAAGCACTGTCGGCGTGTCAATCAGTTCCACCCGCGCCTCTTTATTAGTGACTCGGTGAAGCACCACGCCAGGCACTACAACTTCGGCCATCGACAATCCCCCGTGTGAATATCGCGGCGTGTCTTTGGTGCCCTCTCGTGAGAACCATCGGCGCCCCTGGGCCATCCAAATCACATTGCTGGCGACTGGCACGGCCACAGCCTCAGGCATTTGCGCTGGAGCGAAGGCCTCAACATATCTCCAGTGCACACTCGATTCCAGCGTTACGCCTGCTTTTTCGGCCTCCGCTTTGGATACCTGTACCGAATCGCCGGGCAGGAGTTCAACAAAACCGTGATCAGACGAAAGCACTACCGTATCTTCTGGTCCGATCCGTTTGAGCAAGTCATCCAAAATGCCTCGTACTCCGTCGCTTCTGTTCCCCACCATGTCCGCTCGAATCTTGTTATTAAAAGATGCGAGGTCCCCACCAAAATCATGGCAAGTGTCGTCAGAGACCGGATAGATAAGCACATTCAGCAGCGGCGCCTCCTTGTCAGCATAATTCAGTTTTGCCCGCGCCTTAGTAGTGTCGGCTTCTACCACAAAACGTAGCTTCGCCTTTGCGTCCTGGGGGTTGAGACCCATATTGACTGCGAAGAGTTGTTGCTCATTGTCGGAAAAACTTCCCTTGAAACCCTTCCACTCGGTTGGTAACCCCCCAGCAAACAGACCCGTTCGGGCAAATGATGTGAAGCTCGGAAGGACGCAGAAGTAAGGCTCGTCTTGAATCTCGAAGAATTCCGCCAGAACAGGCTTGACCACGCTCTCCCAGGTATCGAAGCGCATCCCGTCGAACAGCAACACCCACACGCGGCCTGGCAAAGTTCCGGCCTTGATTTGATCAACATCGATTTTGCTTCTCAGTAACCCGCGTGTGCTTCTTGCCCCACGCCCGAACTGATCTGAAGATTGCCGCACAAACTCTGCCAGGGTCTCGTCCAGCTGCCGAAGCCGTCCAAGAATCCTCCACTTGAGGGAACCAACCTCGGGTCTCGACTGATCCGGGCTTCCATATAGGTATTCCAGTCCTTTGTCTTGGACCCCGTTCTCGCCATCTGAGCAGATTTCCAAATCGTGATGAGCGTGCGACAGGTCAAGCTCCAGCAAGTGCTGGTCTTTTTCTGTAAACCATTGCAAGAGTACGTCGCCATGCTTGAACGCGGGCACAATTTCCGCGAGTCGTTTTTCAATGCGATGCAGGCGTAACAACAAGTTCAATGCCGCTCGACATTGTCGGGTGCGTTCTGAGAACGGTTCAACAGCCCGAAGTAATGAATGGCCTTCCAATGGTGCGATCCAAGGGAGTACCTGAGGCTGAGCTTGGCTGAAAATGAATCTTAGGGCCGAGGCAAGTTGCTCATAAAGAATTGCTGGGTTGTCCTGCTGTAACAGGAGCGAGATATCTGGAATCCCGTTCGCGGTGGACGGCAACAACTCAAGCACTCGACTCGCACGCCGGGGTGTCAGGAATGATTCCGCACATTGGTTCACCGCCGCCCACATCTTCGGTTGCCTTTTCAGTGCAACGATAACCTCGGGCGCATTCCGTTCCATCTTCGAAAGAGGCAGGTCTGGGGAGAACAACGGCAAACCGGCAAGCTGCGTGGATGGGTTCTGCAACTTCGTTTGCCCGGCGAACTCACGGAGCACCAGATATGCCGCCAATTCCTCAGGCTGAGCGCCCGCCCAGAAAAGAACATCACGCACTTGTTCGCGGGCCGCTTCACGGATCACAATCTCGACGATATGCCGCTTTCCGCGCAGTTGAGTCAATCCAACGAGCAAACGTACGACGTGCGCTAGGAATTCAGTAGCAGTTGTCTGATCAGGCCAGATATCGGATAAATTCAGCTCAGGGTAATGCGCGAGCAAAACCATGCTTGCAACTTGACCGCGTCCCCAGCTATCCGGTTTGCCCCACTTTTGAATGACTTTTTCCGCTGCTTCCTCGACATAATCGGTTCGCGCTAGCAGTTCGCTCTTAAACCGGCGCAGTTCACTGACGGGGAAGTTAATTTTAGGGGCAACACGGCGGAAGAGTGCGGTAATCGACAAATCGAGCGGTTCCCCGGCTTCGTCTTTGGCCAATATGTCAGACACGCAAGATACATCAATTGGTTGCGTGGTCTCTGCTCCTCGTGAGAGCACGAGCAATGCGCGACCGTTAGAGCTGGCATCTCGAAACTGCAAACGAAATGCAAGGTCATCCCCTCGAAACACGGCTAACTGCCACTCGCGTCCACTGATATCCACGAACGTGGGTCGCGCCAGGATATTGGCGTCCATCAGGAACCGGTCAGAATCAATCGCAATCGCAACGCGGGTGTCTTTAGCTCGTTTTGAGAGCCATTCGCCGAGTATTTCGGTTGGAGTCTTGAGGGGCATTTTTAAGTGGATTTCTTGAAGTCGAGCATCCCTTGTCCCGATTTCCCTTCCGCCTTAGGACTCACCTTTGTTGCCTGTTCCTCCTGCGCCTGGATTTGAACCCGCTGTGATGCGGCCCGTGCCTGTTTCTCGGAGCGAATATAGGCGGTTGGTTCGACATGGTCCCGCAGTACGGACTGAAACAGACGCGAGATGAGCGAATATCCTTGAGTCTTGTCGAAACCACGCAAAGCAGGTAAGGCCTCCATCTCATTGTCTTCGATAGCGCGGCAGGCTTGAAAAAGCACATCTATCCAATCGCAACGCTCTTGATCGTTCGTTTCGCGCCGGAGGGTTCCATTCACAAACCGCTCGGCGTCATGCAACGCTCGCAGCGAGCGGTCATCATTCATTCTCTCTCGTTCTTCTGGCGTAGGCTCGCGCCATCGATTGGTGTCCGCATCGCGCCAGAAATTTTCAGTCAGGAGATCATCCAAGACTAGCGTCTGCGAGACTTCGGCGGGCAGGAGGCCAGTCGCTCGCATCCACAGCGGCTTGAGTTCGCCCAACAACTTAGGCCTTGACTGCAACTCTTGCCGAAGCCATTCGATGGCCGTTAGCTCGTCTGTGACAGCAATTCCCGTCGCGAACAGGTCGTGGCCGCCATTGCCGCCTACGGCCTCCCCGCGCAGATACCACCTCTGTCCTAATTTGCGAAAGTAGCGGCGACAGATGCGTTCGATGAACGGAAGGTTCAGTCGCTCCACGCTCACTCCACGTGGAATGAGCACATTCATCAACATGCTGTTAATCGTGGCGGTCGTGCGGTGCTCATCATTGTATTTTTCGGGCTCTGTCTTCACGCGCTCCGGAAGTGTCTGGAGATGCTGGCGCACTGCCTCGACAACCTGTCGCTCCAAGTCATGATCTTCACCCGACACTTCAGTTCGGACGACGTCGGGCTTGTGGAGGTTGAACAAAACGTCCTTGTCCACAACGTCTTCCTCCCCTTTCACACCTTTGACTTGTTTAAATGATTTCTGCGCCTTGTCGAGCAGAAGCATGTTCGCAATTTCGAATCCTGCAGCACCAATTGCCCGCTTGATCGTCTCAAACACTCGACCATCAGAATTGTTGAACTCTACAGTGCACCAACGTCCCGGTTTCAGGACTCGGAACATCTCAGCAAATGCATCATGCATGCCTGACTCATAGTCGCCTAACTTCTTGAAATGTTCGTCCTGAAATCTCTGTCGGTTAAATACAAGTTCTTTAGTCTCATCCGTAAATTCGTTTAGCCACCCCTCCCACAGGATGGATGCGTCCGCATAGTAGATGTTTCCTCCGAAGGGAGGGTCAACAAAAATATAGTCAACTGTGGCATCTCGCAGTGGAAGCGTTCGTGCGTCGTGACAAATTACTTCAGTCTCTCCACCATGGCCAAACGTACGGAACGCTTCGAAGAGCTTCTCTACCTTACGTTCAAAGACCTCCCAAACATTTTTTTCCTGATGAAAACTGGGGATATAAAGCGTGCCGCTCATACCTCCTCCCCCGCCACCGTAATTCTGCTTTCGACAGCAATAGGCAATAATCGAGGTGAAAGCGAAGAGCAACGCCTGCCTTGTGCGGACGTCGACAACGAACTTTATTAAGTTCGCTAGTGCATTAAGGGCGATAAAGTTTCGGGGTGTATAGAAATCGGAGAATCGCTTCACACCCCGCTTGTTCGGCCCCATCGTCATCAATTCTCGCTTCGGGTCTAAGTCAAAATCTTGAGTTCCTTCGTAAGCTGAAGCCACAGCGAGAAAGTCTTGTTCTTTCTTTGTCGATCTCCTTGCTGTTCGTCGCGTCTTGCCTTGAACATCCAAGTATTTGTAGTCGCACCGAATGGAGACTGTGTCCGTTAATTCTAACTGTAGCTTCTGCCACTTCTGATCACAGTGCGGGCACTTGAAGTCTTCTGAAACTTCTTCCGTGACAGTGTTGACCGCTGCGTCCCAAAGGACGATGTCTTTGTGACAGCCTCGCGGCACGGTCTTTTTCCTCGTAATTGGCTTACCTATGCCTTTGCCCCGGGTGCTAATCTTGCCGGTCGGTTCCTCGATCGTGACGAGCCCTTCGCAACGGTAAACGTCCGACCAGATCGTGTATTGAATTACAGCAGGGATACAAATCCACCGTTCGACTTTGACCAAGTCAATGTTGTCCCAGTTTTCATTCAGTAGTTGCGTGACTGGATAACCAAGCCGTGCCTCGACTTCCCCCTTCGTAAGAAGTTCCCATGTGCGTTCCTTGTCACGGAACAGCATGTGTCCGGCGACCCGACAAGTCGGATTTGTGAGGCGACTTGCTACACTCGAATTGGCAGGATCGTAAAGACCAACCGCTGGCTCGTAGTGTTCGGTAGAGTACAGCGAATTAAACTCGTCCCTCACAGCTATCTTGATGCGCTCGAACTCGTTTCGGAACGCTTCGACATCGACAGGTGTGTTGTAGTTATACGAAATGTGACAAGCGGCTGGAGATAGATCGTTGAGAACACATGCACGCGGGCCGACTCGGCTCTTGAGTTCTTGAAATTGCTCCAGCAAATCGGCAGGCGGATTGGCGCACATCTGTGCCGCCACGCCGGTCATGCCAGACCCGCAGAAGGGGTCGAGCACAAGGTCGCCCGGCTCCGTGTAATGAAGGATGTAAGGAATGATGCTCCGGGGTGGGACCTTAGTGTGGTAGGAATGGGCGCTGTAGATTGGGTCGTTCTTACCTTCTTTAATATCCGCTGCGAATGCTGGCCTTTCGTAATCGTCCGTCATCGCATCATATGGCTTGATGTGTCGGAGGAGAAAATCGGCCAGTTCTATCTGTTGATCGCTTGCTGGCATGTTTCCTTAATTTTATGATCGCTAGTCGTCCGTACGGAGAAAAATGCGCACTCGCTTGTCCGTGCCATGCTTGGCTTTCGCGTCCTTGATCGCATTGCGAAGCAAACTAGTAAACTTGGATATAGCTTCGTCAACGCGGTCCTCTTCTATTGCCCCTATCTGTCGCAAAATAGGCTCGATCTCGATGGTCTCCTGCACAATATTCGCTTCTTGCAAAACCTGACGTAGGAACATGGCGAGGTCATCCGTCATCACGTTGGTTAGCTTTTCAGCGTCCGCCAACTGGATGATTTCGAGCAGTGCCGTCAAGTCTGCCCGAGTTTTCTTGCCCTCGGCTTTTGCGAGCACGACGGAGATCGAAGCGTCTTTAAGGCGCTGAAAGCGATCTGCAAGCCCCTGCGTCACGGCTTGTGCAATGCTTTCGTACACCTCGGTGGGTTGCCCTCTTTCGGGTTTCCATTGGCACTTGGGACAAATAGCATTCGCGCCTGCCACATCAGCCTCAGCAGCATCGGGACACAGCCAGAGAGCGTCTTGAAGCCGCTCGAACTGCGCAGCAATGGTAGAGGTCCCAGAGTGCGGCGGACCAAGTTCGATCACTGTGTTTAGTCGGTTTAACGCGAAGACGCGAGGTCGCAGGAATTCGGCAGCTTTGGCCAGTCCGTCAAGGCCTTCGTAATACGCTCGGTGCCCCTTTCGGTAGGCTTGGACATACTGTTGCTTCCACTGCCTAAATGAGTCCAGTCGTGCGCCAATCAAGTGAGGGCCGGTAAAAAGCGATTGGAAATCGAGCTGACTCACCAGAGAATTGCAGGTTATTTCAAGCGACGAACTCAATTGACAAGCAGCAACTAGGTAATCACGCGCTTGGCTCAATTCAAGCGCGTGCCCGGAAAGCATACGCGCATTGGCGTATTCGACAAATGCTTGGGCGAACCTGTCGCTGTCAATAAAACTTTCGCGGACTGCTGCATCAAACTGCTGGTAAGACTCGGATACCCCGAGCGCATTGAGACGGGCGCAAAGTTCTACAAATGATTTCGGGACGGTGCCGCCTAGTTTAGGCGCCAACGCGGCCATGCTCGATTCGATGCCAGGTAGTTCGGATTTGAGCTTGCCCAGGACGGTGACGAGCTGTTCATTGCGCTGAAGTTCCTCTTCCGGCGTCGTCGCGGGCTTCAGACTATCATCTAATACACGGGCAAACGGTAGAACCTCGTTCCAACCTTTCTGAATCGAGACCGTGATCCGAGCCCCGAGCAAGGCCCTGTCTAATTGTGTGTTCCATTTCACCAAGCTGAGTGTGTGAGCGGTCAGCTTGTTGGCAGGCAGCGGTTTGCCATTGGTGAGTTGTATTGGCGTGGCTTGATTGAGCCCTAGTTCCCAGCCTCCGGACCGGACGAGCGCGAACAAGTATAGAGTGAGCATCTCCTGTGTTAGCGCATAGGGCGCTCGACAGAAGGCAGCCTTGATATCGTTGAGGGGCTTGTCAGCTACCCCCGACAGCATCTCCCTGATTTTGGCAAGAGCCTGCGAGTGGTCTGGTTTGAATTCTGTCGGGTGCGATTTGACGGTCAGCTCCAGACCCGGCCCGAAATTGACAACTGCGTCTTTCTCGGCATTGGCTGGTTCCTTTGTAAACAACCCAGCAAACAACTTGCGAGCGTCATTATCGGTAAAGTCTTTCTTCAAGTCCTTCGGGCTAAATAGCGGAGTGTCATAGCTCTTTTCTAATAAACGAGCGGCCAGCATTTCCTCGCGTTCCTTGGATTGAGCAAATACCTCCAGTGCGGGGATACCGTAGCCTTTTTGTGTCAGCACCTTGCCGCGCCGGAACTCGTCCTGCTGGCACTTTAGAATCACTTTAACTGCCGCTTTCCGCTTTTCGTCCGCGTAGTCGCGAAGAGAACCTTGATTGGAGGCGGCGCAGTTTTTCTTCATCTCCTCGGCCGCAAGTAAGTCAGCGAGGGCATCACGCGTGTCCTGATTGAGCGTTTCTGGCCGACAGGCGGCAATACGTGCATCATTCAGTGCAGTAGTAATCTTCTCGTCAGAATCTACAGTCTTCGAACACAGATAAACGATCCGAAAATGCTGGTCTGTGTGCTTGATTTCCTCTCCGAATTCTTCGCGCCAGCGATCGGATACAACTACTTCACCTCCATACACAACTTTATGGATGCGGCGTGTGGAGGTTGCGGACCTTTGGGGAAATGAGAATTTGGCTGGCGAATTGCTGGCACGCTCCTGCATGTTGCGCTGGTCCGCAGGTGCGAAGTCAGTGAAAATGCCTCCGTTCACTTGCAGCTCTTCCTGGGCTTCGGGAGTAATCATAGTCAAGTCCCAAAAAAGAGATTCGACCCACTTCTCGTCTTGTCGTGTGACGTCCTGTAGATACTTCTTCTTGAGCGGCGCAAAAAACTTGACCGGATTTGCTTGGACCAGGCTAGTTTCGTAGGCGTAAACAGAGACCTCTTCACCGCCCCTTGACTTCTTTTCCTTGCGCACGGGGAAACCACTCTGGATGAGCAGTTCGAGCAAATGCTCGGCCTGGGCCGTTGCGCCGACAGCATCGTCATGGAGCCATGCCGCCTCAGCGACTTCTTGAGCCGTGAGTCCGTCACGCAGGTTATCCGGCAGGCTCAAAACCCAAAGCAAAAGAGTTTCGAGGACGGATTTGCATTGTTCTCGTTCTTCAGGGCCAATATCGAGCTCGACCAATTGCTCGATTGCACCCTGAAGATTCAAGTACGCTTCTTTGTAATTCTCATGGTTCAGTCCTTTACGAAGTTCATCCGTGGCGATGATGTCGGACAGAATAATGAGACGCTTGCCCTTGAGCAATTGAGAATCAGACAATGTCTGCCACGCCATCCGGATCGCGGAACGGGCCGTGGGCAAGTTGTGCTTCTCGGCATTCTGCGTAATCCGACGCATCACGTCGAAGCAGCGCGGCTGGAAGGGGAAGATGGCTGTGAATGCGTCGAGGGAGATATTCGCCTGCTTTATGAACTTGTACTCTTTCCTACAGTAGTCGTAGTACTCCTTGATGTCCGTTCCCGCCCCTTTGAGGAGATCGCGACTTCGAAAGGTGACAATTTCCCCGAAATCACTCTTGTTCTTATCAGCTAACAAGTAAAGCGGCACAAAACGGTCGCCCTCGCCACCGCCCGATAGCTTCTGTGGCATGTCGCCCTGGCTAGCAATAAGAGTAATGATGTTCAGATGCTGAGTTGGCAGCACGAATGCCAGAGTTTCTAGGATCTCTTCATCCTCAGCGTAGGCGACAGTCCCTTGTGGATGTCTGTCCTGCCAGGAGCGGAACTCGTCGACAACGAAAATAAGGCCTTCATAGCCACCCAGCTTGGTAATTTGGTCGTAGATGTGTGCAAATCGTTCTTTGAATTTCCCCCGCAGTCGACCTTCAGGGAGTCTTGAGCGCACCAGTTCCTGACCAAACTTTTTCGGCCCATGCTTAGACCGAAAATCCTCCGGCGAGCCCTTATGCTCCTTATCGAAAAAGAATTTGACCCCCGCCTTTTCGGCGTCGGAAGCCTCGTGCTGATGCCAATGATCAGCCAACTCGGCGGAGGTGATCTTAACCTGCGCGTCTAACTCTGGTGCGAATATCCTGATGCTCTCGCGTATTTGCTCCTCGAACACACGCATCAGGCTGTCGCCATCACCAGACTGTCCCATGCCGCGAAGTGAAAATGCGACAGGGAACCATTTTCCCTTCGCGAGTGCGCCTGAGTAGTCGGTCTTTAGTTCCTCATCGCGTAAGTTTTTCCAGACGCCGAGGTCGCGCCAGACCAACAAATCGACGAGAGTGCCAAGAAAGTGAGTCTTCCCGGCTCCGTATTCGGCTTGCACCCAGAAGCCCTGTCCCTTACGGTTCACCACACAATCGAAGATGCGTCTAAAGTGAGCTTGAAGCGCAGGTGTAAACAGATAATCGGAAACCGTACGAACAGCCTTTTCCTGCTGGATGATATCGGTGAGGGACGGGGTGGTTTCCGGCTCCGGCTTGACGGCAATGATTTTTCCCAATTCGCGCATGCTACTCACCCGTTGACCGCATAAATATCCTTCACCATGCCCGCCTCAGCAAAGTAGTTAAGGAGCTGCTTGGCGTCACAATGAACCTCTTCAGGCCAATTGGTCTTTGCAGGCATACCGTCGAGAACCAAGACCACAACCGTGTGTGAACCGACGAACCAGTCATAGAACTCCTTCAGCCCGATCCTATAGCGAGCCAGCAGCCCGATGGATTTCACGACGAGTACGGTGCGATTGTCGTGCCCTTTTGGAATCGCCTTGAGTCTAGTGCGGAGACGTTCACGGAGAACATTGTGCGTCTCGTCATCATCCGCCGGTAGGCTGTCAAGCTCGAACAAGTCGAGCAAGTCCAGGCTGACACACTTTATTAAACCGAATGCGTCGAGCAGCGACTTCTCCGAACCGAGCCATAGAACTAACTCTTTGTCCCATGTGCGCTGTTTAAGCAATATGCGAAGGTCAGTGATTCCCTTCAAATGCGCATTCCTTTTTCGAGCCATTCGTTCAGGTCACAGCTCGTAGTCACCTGCTCGATTTGATCGGCGACAATGTACTTACCAATTACTCCGGCGGCGTCGGCTTCGCGCAGTACCTTCCGAACTGAGTCTTCTGACTTATACCCCAGATACTTCCAAAATGGATTCTCGAACAGGCTCCGAAGCTCAACGGTGCGAATCGATTTGGGCGCGAATAAGTGATGCAGTAGAATCATAAATGAGGTTCTCTGCGGCACCACAGAGGCGAGGCGATCGGGCTTAGCCTTCGCCCGTTCTAAAAAACCTATTCGCTTAAGGTTAATCTTCGTACGCTCCCGTGTTTTTTCTGGCGGAGCCTCACCCAAGTACTCGGCTAAGAATTTGTCGAAATACATTGGCGGAATCGCAATGCCGTTTTCTAGTGGGAAAAGTGCATCTGCCACACACGCCCCCATGATCGGCTCCTGAGCCAAATACGACCATCGCAAGAGATCGTTCATGATAGCTTCGTCGCCGTAAGCACGCCATACACACGGCAACAGTCCAACTGGGCCATCTGGGAAAAACCAGCGGATGATTGAGTGGGCGTATCGGCGCCTCGTTTCTAGACTGTTCTGACCGAGATTCCTTATCAACAGCTGATTGAGTTCGTCCAGCGATTGGCAGCCGACTGATAATTTCACTGCCAGCAACCCCTCAACCAAAAGTGCATCTTGAATGGAGGGTTGCTTAATGGGTGTTCGATTCGATGACACGGTAACGGCCTTGACTTCTATCGCAGATTCTCCGTCTTCCAGTATGAGATTCAGCTGTCCATCCGCCTGGCGCGGCGTCGGGTCGGAATCTTCGGAAATCGCTTTCTTCTTCATTTTGTTTGCAGTCATGTCGTCGGAGCAACCCGAATACCCTATTTGATGCCATCCGATCCACTCAATGTTGATGAATTAACAATGGCGCGATTCTACCACTCTGGTCCTTCTTTATTCGCACGTCGTCGCAGCTAGCTCTGCTAATTAACCACTCGTCAATAAGCGGTCACGGCGAGCTGTCGTTAGTGAGCATCGTCAGCTGTCCGTGGGCGAAATTCCATCTTCAACTTTTGTGGTAAGTAGTCCTTAAGTACGAACACTTCGATCTTGTGGGCTTTGCGTGGGTTTTCGAGGAAGTAACGGGTGTAATCGCGAGCGTCTTGCGGCGCAACGACCGAGAGCTTTCTTTCCTCACGATTGATATCCTTAACGATATCACCGTGTTTTAACTCCGTATCCCAACACACGATACTGTATAAATTTTCGAAGGAGTGATTAAACGTGGAAGATATGAGGTACTTGAACTCAACGTAGTAGAGCCGCGAACCGTGGACTGGCACCCTGTCGTTACTTTTTACGATGATGTCTATTCCTTCCAGCGTGTCATAATCGACGACCGTGAAGGGGAATAGTTCTGGCTCAACTGTCATCAATTGTACAACGAGACTGTACACACCGCTTTCTCGGTTCGGCTCCACAAGAACAAGGTTCTTGTACGTGCAAATATTCGCTTTATTTGCCTTATCGACTCGAAAAACAAAGCTCTTCTTTTCCTTTTCAACAGTATTGTATCCTTCCGCCTCTTCTTCGAGATAACTAAGTTGCAACCACTCATCGCCCTCGGTCAGGTCTTGGTACGCTTTGCGTACCACAAGTTCCACGTCCTGCAATACCTCAGCCGGGGTGTTCTCGACGGATCCACGATTAGCAGTGAGTCTAAACGCTTGGCAGTTGAAAAAGGCGTGCAGTTTAGTGAACTCGGAGCCTTTCGAGGTGATCCACTCATTCTTTCTTTGCACCGGAATGAAGTCTTTACAAAGCCACAAACCATATCGATCTTGAATTGTGTAAGCCCCCTCAGGAGCATTGTATCCGGGGCGGCGGAGCATCGGATTGGCGTCATATTTTATTCTCTTACCCTCGACGGAGAAAACGGCGTCATATCGCACCTCCGGATGATTTGGCAAACTCCCACTTCGCAGCATACGGCGGCAGTAATAATTCGGTGCCTGAATCATGTAAATATCGAATAGCGCATCGACTTTCCCGCTCTCAAGTGGAAAAGGATGCCCGAAGTCGAGTGTCTCAAAGTCATCCCGATCTAGCCCCTTTAGGTGCAGCTTCACATTCGCGAGTGCCTCGCTGCCGAATCGCTGTTCGACACTCCCAAACTTCGTGAACCAGAAGATGTGATCGCGCAAACGGTTATGCGTGAACAGTCCTCGTCGGTTGTTGTTGTAGCCGTAGATAGTGATGGTCGTTCCCGTTGCCACTGTCTCGCTTGCTTCTTCGCGTACTGCCACCTCGGGTATCTTGTGTTCGTGTAACTTCGAAAAAGGCTCATCCAACACTGCTGTCAACGTAATTCCGTCGCGCTGTGTATCGACCATGAGCCTCTTTGCATTGAAATATACTTTTGTTCCGTGTCCTTTTTCGCCAATCGTCGTTTTGTCCGCACGCCTGGTAGAATTGCCGAGATCGAAGAATGATTGCAGCTGATCTCTTCCCATCCCGTCGCCATTGTCCGCTAGGCGAATGACGAATATTGTTTCCCCTGACATAATTTCCGTTTCGAATGCTAATCGAATGTCAGTGGAATGCGCGTCAAACGCATTGCTGATCGCCTCTCTCACCAAGTCAAGTGGATTGGCAAAATCATTGGCGATTTCTATGAACTCCTGCGCCTGGTCAACTTTAGGGGTTAAGACGAATTCACTCATTTCGGCTTCCAATCGTAGACGATCATAGTTTTCACGCAACACGACGGCTTTCGCACGCATTGTACCCGATTTGGGCCCGTGTCAAGGCACACTTGGAACGACGGGCCTTGTGGCATCAGGCCCTCCACCCTGATCTGCTCCCGGCTCAATGATTGGGTGAGCTAAAAACGATGGTGAAAAGCACCCACGAAAACGTCCAATAAAGGACACTTAGCAACCAGTGCTTTAGCGGGCGGGACATATAAGTTATCCGCTAGCGTCCTCAGAACAAATTACATTGCAGAGGGCAGAAAATACAGAAGGGCGAGCATGTGGATTCCCCCTTTGGAAATAGGCGGGCCGTGAATTAACAGGTCGTTCTAGGCACTCTTCGAGAGCGAGCGTAGATCTTTCGTGAGAATGCCTTCCCGCGAATCGCGAAAGGCCCCGCCACGCGACTGCCAGACCACGACAATTCGTCTCTTCTCAAAAAGCCCAGCGACGTTTGCCCCTGGGTGCGCGGGCAGCAACACTGCAAGGCGCGGGCTGCGGGTGTAGTGACGTTGGTAGTCGTATAGCTGACCAACAGCTTCGCGTAGAGTTCGGCGCGCCATTGATGACTTCGCCTCAAACAATGTCCAACATCTCGGGACAAAAATATCTGTGTAGAGGCCGGTTTGCTTTAGCGGGTGATGTGCGAACATTGTGACGTCCCCGACCCACTTGACGTAAGCCTTAATCAGTTTCTTCTCTGGCTGACTCAAGGTCTTACCAATGTTGTTGGCGAATAATGGAAATCGTAACATCGGAAAATGGCTATTGTGGGGTCGTGCTGTACTATTGCGAGTAGAATTGCCGGGTCCCGACTCGTACCAGACGCTTTGATGTGCCGCATTAAAGTAGGCAAATGCGCCTACTCCATAATGATTCACGTTGAGGATTTGCGGATCGCTTCGCCGAGGTTTACGAGCACTACCTTTCCGCGCAATTAGGACACAACCGTTCGTGTACCGTTCTCGATCCGCGCCAATCACTGACCGGTGTTCCTCTATTCTGGCAAGTCGGAACAGTAGGAGAACCTCGCCGTCGGCTGCGACTAAGGCGACGAGTCCGCCCGGCCGAAGCTTTCTCGGTACGTGATGGGAAGGGCATTCGCCTGATCGACGAATTGCAGAGATGGCCTTCGATCTTCTTCGCGGCCAATGAATGGCAACATCATTCAACTCGTTCTTCCCCGCTATCATCGCTTCTCCCTCACGCCGTACTAGGTCAAAGCCTGCGAATTCACATGAGAACCGCTCTGGACGAGCCTAACATGAAACCGCCATCACCTTGTCGCGTGCCCCATTCTTACTGAGCAATAGGGGGTTGTGAGTTCACCTAAGATACACAATGCTCATCACGCGCTAAATTTGTTGATTGACACAAAGGGAACCGGACTTCTGGCGTCAGGTCCTCGTTTTCAATAATTTGGTTGTCTGGGGAAGGATTTGAATAGGAAGGCGATGTGGGTCGCTCTAGCCGTTAACAAGTGCATCGAATTCTTTCTTGAGATCAGTTTCTTCTTCCTTATCCTGATTCAACGGATATGCTTTGTATTCCCCAAATGTCAAGATCTTGAGTAACTGGCGGGCCTTCTCGACGTGCCCAGCGTCCGACGAAATGAATCCGAATGGCACGGACACCGGATGATTATGGGAATAGTGAAACAAAACAGCTACGAATCTCTTTGGGACTAAAAATAATTCACATTTACGACCTAAAACCTCGCCATCAGTTCCGAAGAGTCGAGTGAAATTGTAGCGGTGCGCGCCAGCGTTCTCATCCCTGTCACGCGTATCACTTAATTGTAGAATTGTTCTCAGTCCTGCCTCTTTTCTCTGCTCTTCGCGTTCAGGCTCCTCACCATGATCCTCAAGCGTGTTTCCTTTGAGTACCCGATTGATCTGATCGGCTAGCGGGCGGATTTTATTTGATCTAGACCAAAACGGAGTCGAAGGCCCCAGCCAAAATGCGTTAAGCGCACTAGGTTGGTCGGTTCTTGCCTCAGATTCAAATGAAGATTTGATCCACTGGAGTAGCGTCCGACGATTGCGCGGCAAATGTAATGCTCCCAAGAGAGGCTCTACGCCACCCTCGTACCGCGTTGTGCGAGTGACATGGACGCCCTCGAGATACCGTTCGAATTCAAACCTCTGCCCCGTCAAGTATTTGCTCAATACAGGGTCATCGAAGAATGCTATGAACTTGCCCACATGAGCGTTTCCCGATGTTTCGGGGACTGAAAGGACATCAGAGATGGCTCTGGCAATCTCAAGATGATCCGCCACCGTTTCTTCATCTAGGGATCGTTTTATTTCAAGTTGGGAATCGAGTTTGAAGCTGAAAATACAGGGTGCGGGTATCATGAAGTGCTCGCCAGCATCGACCTTTGATATCTTGTAAATCTCGACTCGATCCTGCCGTAGTATCTTCCGAAAATGTTCTTGGAACGAACGCTCTGCCCAGTAGATTGTTTTAGACTCTTTATTTGGATCCCGGGCTGAGAGTTCAACCATCGCGTTGGTCCTGTGAAAACGAGTGGGTTTGCGGGCGGGACTGAAACTGATCAGTTCGAAGTTGACCTCGCCGCTCCAATCTCTGATTTTGAAGAATCGAGGAATTGAATCCGAACTCTCTAGAAATCTGCCGAGAGCGTAGTGCGTGAGTTCCACACGGTCATCTTCCCATCGTACGAGTCGCTCTTCGTTTAGAGTCCTTATTACTGCAGCTACTTCTCGCTCATTAAATCCGAAAAATCCTTGAATCTGACCAGGAGTCATCGCGCCACTAATGTGGATCATCCGTAACACAAATTCCGTTACAACTGGAAGGCCCTCCTCTGCACTTATGGCGCAGGTTACCCCAAAGTTCTGGGCGGGAATCGCAAAAGTGATTTCAGCAAATGCGAGTTGGTCTTCAGCGTTGATTTTATCCACGCTGCTCACCCTCTTTTGTGCGGAGGTCGTTTGTGCTGATCAAGCTGAAGTTCTTGGCATCCGCACGCGATTCGACGTAAGAGAGGACCTTCCCAAAGGGTGCCTGTTGATTCTTCTCGCGCCACATTCGCCCGGCCCCAACGATGATCAGTCGATCCATGGCGCGTGAGATTGAGACATTTGCTCGTTCGGCGCTGGTGAGGAAACCCTGCTCAAATCTGTCGTTGTAGCGGGTTAGAGAAAGGATGATGATCCGATTCTCCTTTCCTTGGTAGCTATCTACAGTATCGATCTTAACGAATTGCCGAAAGCTACTTGCCCATTCCTGCTCACTGAATTCCTTTTGTAGCAGATGTTTTTGCTCGGCATATGTGCAAATCACGCCGATCGGTTGAGCATCCTCACCTACGTCGTTGATCAATGCTTCCATAAACGCATTCTTGGACAATATCTGTCGTAGAATTTCCAAAACGTCGCGTACCTCATATGGATTTTCAAAGCTGTACGTCCCTTGTTTCTTTCGTTCGAGAGCTGTGGGACGAGCTGATGAGGTGTCGATCCATGTCACGACGGCGCGGGCGCACGGTGGGAGCATTCCGAACCATTCTGGAGCATCGCCCCGACCCGATTGCAAAGGAGTTGGGTAAAAACAATAAGAAACGAGGTCACCGATCGGTGGTGCCATTCTGTATTGCGTTTTAAGCATCGCGCCGACTTGCTTTCCATAGGCCGATTCAAACGCACGCTCAAAATCACTCCGAATAAGTACAGGTCGGTCCCCATACCCTAGTTCAGAGGCTATATTGTCCACGACTTCTTTGCTGTAAAGCGGCGGGAGCTGTCGGTGGTCTCCGACTAGCAAAACCCGTCTGCCAGATTGGATTGCGACAGCAAGTTCACCTGGAGCAGCACGCGCAGCTTCATCGACGATTACCCAATCATATCGGTTCTTGGCCACGCCAAAATGTGATCGACCTAATCCAACGCATGTCCCGCAAACGACGGCTCTTGTCTTCGCCAGAAATTCTTCGAAGTTGCTGCGCAACGTACCGAGTCTATCAATCCACTCTTGCGCTATTCCAGCCGCCTGATCGAGACGTGCTACCGCATCAAGAGAGCGGACACCGTACGCCTTCATCAATTCCTGTTTCAGCATTGGAACCACATCATTAAGGTCAGCGGTCTTACTGTATCCAAATTTCTCTTGCGCTATGATCCTAAATCGCTCCTCGCGACGACTCACTCGAGCATATAGCTGCTTAAATTCTGGAGTAGCCTCTTGCTCTTTCTGAAGCTTGGCTCGCAGATTTACGATGTCTCTGTCCAGTTGGCCAAGATGAAAACTGATGTCGAACCACTTTTCGACAAAGGTAGTTTCTAATCCAAGATTGTCGCTGAGGGATACAATCCTCTCTCTCATTTCAGAGCGGAACAGCATCCGGTAATTCTCTAAAATGGAACTTGAATGGTATGGACGCAATTGATCCGACACCATGCCTTCAGCGCCGAAGCGAACGAGATCTATGTTGAGATTTGTCTTCCGGCACAGCTCCAGAACTTTTTCAGCGGCATTGTTAACCGCCTCGTGCGACTGACTCGCGAGCAAAACATTCTGAGCACCCTTGGAGAGGGCATAGTGGACAAAAGATGCGATGAACGCCGTCTTTCCCGTACCCGGAGGCCCCTGCAGCAAACCAAGTGGACCTGATCCCCATAAAGTTCGGAATGCCTCGCGCTGTTGGGCATTTAGGCTAAATTGTAGTTTATCCCCCTCAAACAGGTCATACACTTGAAGGTCCGTATCGCTAATTATCTCATCGTTGAAGGTCGGACTCGGGCACCTGGTAGGATCAAAAAAATCGATCAAGTTTGGGATAACTGCCTCTCGTTCTACAATCCGCGTGACGGCAGACTGCCTTCGACGAAAGGATGATAGGTCCTCGATGCTCCTGAGTTTGAGTTTCTCCCCGAGCCTTAAGCTTCGACGGAGTGATGCATGATCGATTGCGAGGACAGATCCTGTAGTATCTCGAGTACTTACTTCGCCAATACGGCACAGCTCATCATTTACCTCTTGAAGGATCTCGATAGTATCTTCTGAATCATAATCGAGCGGCTCCCCTGTTTTCGAGTACGCCACACGCAGGCGACTGAAAGTCGTGACATCCCAAACGCCGGGACCTGCTATTTCTATTTCAGGGAGCGTAGCTTCCTCTGCCGCGATAAGGGCTTTCCAGATAGCCTCCGTCGCAGGTGGTACCTTGCTTTCTGTGTCCAGCGCAGCTCTTACTGGCGCTGGCTCTGCTCCTTCGAAATCTTGGAAAGCATCAGAGATCGTGGGGATAGCGAATAACGCCTGGACAAAATCTGCGAGCTTATCAATACCACCTGGGAGAAGTCGAATGGAGGCCTTCAGCTGATAAACGGAATTCCGAGCATGCGTAACGAAACGGCTGTGCTGAATGTCTCGTACGGTGATCCAGGTCGGAGATAAAGTCGTCATGTCGATACTTATCGTCAGCTGTTTACGGACTCCAACGACTGTCAACTTACCGACATTCTCTCGATTCCTGTCAGCAAATATGACAACGTAATAAGTTCCATTATCACTTACAATCTCACACGGTGCATTGACAGCTCTTGTCTGTATGACGAACGAAGGACTTGTGACTACCGGGCGTGAAAGAACTTCGTCAAGTGCATCGAGGATTCGATCAAGTCGATAGGTGCCCCTTTTGCGAGCAACACAGTCCCTGATTTCGTCTTGGATAGGAGAAGGATTTATTGTGCCTGGCAACGCAGCCCCGATTATTTCGCCGCAGAGTTTAGCTATTGCGTAGCAGTCACGTTCGGCCACGGGCAACTCTTGGTAATCAGCTGGAGCATATGCTGGGTTATATGGGGTTCGCTCGCCCCCCGGGAAAATGTCTAAAACGTCGATAAAGTAGACCTTTTCTGCATCAATAATTATGTTGCTTGGTCCTATATCTCCATGGCTGAGGCTGAGTCCGTGAAGATGGATGACGGCTTCGATCAATCGCTTGCAAAGTCGAACTGCATTCTCAATTGACCGCTCTTCTTTGGAGATAGCATCCAGCGGAGTCCCCGGAGCCCAAAGTTGAACAATATACGGCCCTGCCACGGATAGGCCAAAATCCACGAGATCTGGGACCACGTCGCATCTCTGGGCCTTCAGCAAACGCGCCTTTTCGAGAAACGCCAGTAATTGGTGACTTTCTTCAACGTGCTTCGGGTCAGGGCGGAGTTGATTCCATATTTTTACTACAACCTTCTGTCCGCCGTGCAAAGATGTGTACACATGAGAATGGCCGTGTTTGATGTCCTCTTCCATGCGATAAATGGAGTAGGGGAGTGTATCTGTCTTGAAAGCTTCAAACGCCCGAAAATCGAGTCCAAAAGAAGAAATATTCTTGGGGCGCACTCGAGTGAGAACATTTAGCATCTCCCTTGCATTTGCATACCGGTCAGCCGGAATCAACTCGAGGGCTCGGCGAAGCCATTCGGAGATTTCCGCTCCGTAAGGGTCGTCCGGCACTTCCTTCCACTCATACACCTCCAAAGTAGCATCCTTCGGCGGCCATTCCAGATACAAGAGGTAATGACTCACAACTCCAAGCAAGTACACGTCGCGTCTGAATGCATCGCTCACAGTACCTTCACCGAGGTCTTTTACGTCCTCAGGAAGAAGGCAACTACCAGCTCTCAACGAATCACGCAATCCACCCACGGTTCCGTCTTCGGGAAAGTAGGACGTGATGAGTCCAGATATCGATACTCGGGTCGGACGCTCTAGCCAGAGACTGTGATCCCCGACATCCCGGTGAGCGACTTTGATATCATGGAGTTCGGCAAAGTGAGAGATCAGAACTTTGAGTAGTCCAAGTCTGTCGGCTGTCCCTAGTTCTTTTCTGTAGCGGTGAACAAACTCGCTTAGTCGAGCTTGACGAGACGGAAGTTTATAAAGCTCACAAAACTCTACATCAACATCGTCCCGCGTCGGGGACGTGAGCGGCTGCAGTAAAACCGTGTCCAAATTTTCGTTCTGCTCATGAACATAACCGAGCGCCTTGTGCTCTCGAAGAGCGATTCTGGCGCGTTCGTCGGTGGTGTCAGCCTTACCCGCGAGGACAGAAAAATCCCATCGACGAAGGAGGGCCTGATAACGAGGATCATCCCGCTTCACTGCTCGATACTCTTTGTATAGGCCGTCGGGATGAGGGAAAGTCACATTGCCCACAATCTGATAGTTATTGAAGGAGAATGCCGTTGCTTTGAATAGCGGCCCTCTAAAAAACTTTGAGAATTCCGAAACGCAATCACAAGCACTCACGGAGTTCGGTCGTTGGTGTCCGAATTCTCGCTCGTATTTTCCTCTCGTGCAGATATCGACAAACTGATCAAGTCGCAAAACATAACGGCGCTCATCGTCCGCAATCCCACTCGGGTCCGCATTACCGCAAAGTACAACTCGATATTCATTCCAGACTGAACGCGCAGGTTCCGGAAGTTTATCTTTGATCTTGGAGGCCAAGATTTTAGCTTTCTCAGCGGTAACTTTGACGGCAGACCGCCCCATGTCGTTGCCATTGAGCAGCCAGTGATCACCCATCATAGTGATCTTTCCGTTGTTCCAGTTCTTGAGCTCAATAATCAACAGACGATCATGAGTTAGAAGTATGAGGTCTATCTCTCTGTCCCGGTAGACGCGGTCAATCATCATGAACGCAGCATAGCCATACCATTTCTGGCTAAAGGGCGATTTGTTGAACTCTTGGCGCAGGAGTTCTAGAGCGGCCTTTTCGGCGTGGTGAATTCCGTCGCTACTTATGCAATCGATCTTCATAAGCGATGCTGAACTCCATACGTTTACGTTATCTTCACCGACTTGCGCTCTGTTTCTCTGAGGTCTGCGCGATCTTCATTGCGCGACCCAACAATAGATTGTTTTTATCATCTTAGCACCTCCGATTATTCTTCAATATCCTTTAGGTAGCAGAATACACGTAGACGAGCGATCAGCATCCGTTATGGCCTAGATGTTAATCTCTGTAATGTTGAGTGAGTACACTGACATTAGCCAGAAGTTCTGCTCAAGTGCAAGTTGATTCTCCATCCGGTCATGAACGTCAATGTCACCCCAATCAACGGACTGGTGGCGCGCAAGGTAGCTAGAAAGGTCGTCGCCCGATACCCCAATTGCTGCCAGGGCACCGGGCGTTGCGACGACTTGACCCTCACATGCTTTACGCGGCGCAAGATAGGCCGTAGTTCGCTCCCACTGTAAAGCCCGCTTGTGCAGCTCCGCTCGGTATACCCCAACTGTGCTCGCTTCCGCGCCCCTCCGGGCGACGCTGAAATTCGCTTTGGGGCTTGACAGCCGCGAACCACGGCCAGAACTCGCTTCTAGTAAAGCATGTTGTTTTTTATGCCCTGAAAGGGCCTGAAAACACTAACTCACACTGGAGCAAATACAATGCCAAGCGTCTACGAAATCGTCACCGAGAAAATTATCAAGCACCTTGAATCCGGCGTGGCTCCCTGGCGCAAGCCCTGGACCTGTCAGACTCCCGCAAACCTAATCACGCAGAAAGAATATCGCGGCCTCAATGTCTTTACTCTCGTCTCGCAGGGGTTTCCATCACGATTCTGGCTTACCTTCAATCAGGCAACGAACCTGGGCGCGAAAATTCGCAAGGGAGAAAAGTCTTCGCCCGTCATCTTCTGGAAAGTTGGCGAAGATCGAGAGACCATCACACCAGACGGCGCAAAGAAGACCTTGCTGCCTTTTCTGCTCCGATACTACAGTGTATTCAATCTCGTGCAGACCGAAGGAATCGACCTTCCGGCCTCCGTCCTGCAAGAGACGCGAACCAACAACTCTATTGAAACGTGCGAAAAGATTGTAGCGAACATGCCGAACCCGCCAGCGTTCGAACAATCCGATAAAGCGTGGTACTCGCCGAATAGCGACGCGGTCGGAATGCCAGCACGAGGCCTCTTCCACTCATCGGAAGAATATTACTCCACTCTGTTTCACGAACTGGCCCACAGCACCGGACACGCAAAGCGCCTACGCAGGGATAACTTTGATAATCCTGTCTCTTTCGGTTCTGATTCCTACTCAAAAGAGGAGCTCATCGCGGAGATGACCGCCGCCATGCTGTGCGGCATCGCAGGAATTGAGCAGAAGACTCTTGATAACTCCGCCGCCTATCTAAAGATCTGGATTGCGCGGCTCAAGTCGGATTCGCGGTTGCTTGTTTCCGCTGCTTCACACGCGCAAAAGGCAGCCGACTTTGTCCAAGGCAAAGCCATGAGCCAGGAGGCCCAGGCAGAGGCCTCTTAGCTATGACCAAACTGTGACAGCGGATGCGTGTTTCTGCGTGCTTTTCCGTGCTGTTGTATCCTCTAAATCACTGAAAACGCTTGTTTTCAACATTTGCAAATACCGTGTCCGGCTACCGCGTTTTATTGACACGGTAGAGGTCTGCGGTTCGAGTCCGCACGGGCCTACCATTCTTTTCAATACTTTAGAGAGATTTCTGCGGATTCGACAGAAACTTCACCTGTAATTCTTCACCTGTAATCGGTGTTTTGGGCGTCCAGCGAAAGCGAAGAGGCGGGTTACTGGACGCCAAGACGCAAACTCTGCTTTTTGCACTTGCACTGGAAAAAGCTCCAAACCAGGCGCAAAATAACCGCATGGGCCGGGAGCGAGGAAAACTCTACCAAGATCCGATGTATGGGGCCAAGGTTCTGACGCCCCTTGCAGTCGCAATTGTCGATACGCCTGAACTCCAAAGGCTGGCGGGGCTTCGCCAACTTGGGTTTTCCGACCTCGTGTACCGAGGGGCTGTGCACACGCGGCTCCAACATTCCATTGGCACCTACTTTGTCTGCCGTACGATGCTGCGGCGCATTGTCCAGAATCATGAGCGACTTGGGCTGGAACATCCGGGGAAGGACGTTTCGACTCGTTATCGTCAGGTGCCTCCTAATTCTGATCTGCCAGATGGGGTTACAACTCACCAGTCGAAGTGGCGAGGGCTGACGGAAATTGTCAGCGCTGCTGCCCTGCTCCACGATATTGGACACGTTGCCTTCGGCCACACGCTGGAAGACGAATACTCAGGCATATACCCAAGGCATGACAGCCTAGCTGGGCCGAGACTCTATGAAATGCTCTTCAGCGAGTCCAGTGATCTTGCGAGGGTCTTCTCTGACACAAAGGAGCCCTGGCTCCAAAAGATTTCGAATACCGAAATCCGCCAGCTAATCTACCTAATCCTAAGTTGGAAAGACGATATCGATGTGCCCTGCGGTTTTGACGGAGTGTTACAAAGAGCGAAAGCCAAAGCGAAGAACGGTGCGGGTCGCCGATTGGATGAACTCAACACTTGGTACGTCAAATTCCGAGATAGTGGGCTTTTTCAGCCATTCATGAGCGATGTCGTAGGAAATACAATTTGTGCAGATCTTCTGGATTATCTCCCGCGTGACCGTCAGCATTTGGGGATGGAACCCCGCCTTCATACGCGCTTGCAGCGCTATCTAACCATACGCCAGGGCACTTTATATCCTGACGAAGGCCAGCGTGTGTCGATCATGGTGACGCGTAAGGGACGGGGTGGACAACGAAGAGATGTGGCGACTGCCGTTCTCGACATTATGCGTGAACGCTATGAGATGTCTGAGCGAGTCTACTATCATCACAAGAAAGCTGCTGCTAGCGCGATGCTTGTCAAGCTAGTTGAACTGGTGGGTCCCGACCTCAAACCTCGTGATGAAGGTATTTACCCAGCGCCTTGGACTCCAGGTGCCGAACGTCCGCCCGTCCCGCATGCAGCCCATTTGTCGGATCAAGAACTAATAGATTATTTGGGAACTGCAAGTATAAAGGAGAATGCTGATCGGCTTCTTCAGCAGCAATTACATGCAGCATTGCGTTACCGAAGGACTGACATTTACCGTACCCTCCTCGTCGTGGATACATCCTTGGCCGATGCGAGCAGCCATTCCATCAGCTACATCGCAAAGGAGCTCCGGGGTGACAGAGCTACCCCTTCAAGTGAAGGCAGACTTAGGCTCGAAGCTGAGCTAGAACGAGCGGCTGGTACGCGCCCCGGCGAGGTACTGATATATTGTCCCTCACCCAGTATGCAGTCGAAGGTTGTCGACGCTCGCCTCGAAATTAGGGAAGGTCGGGTTCTCCCGCTTCGGATACAAACGGATTCTTTTGCAAACCGTGGTGACCTAGAAGTTCTTCAGCAGTACTACGACGAGCTTTGGCGAGCGTATGTTTTCATCTCGCCGCGACTCTTCGAGGAACCCACCAGATGCAACGCGGTCGTGGATGCGTTCTGCGATCATTTTGGAATTCCCACCGAGGTTGCGTACAGAAAGGTTAGAAGGCACGACTTTGCTGGTTCACGGAACACGGTGGTCGAAACTGGATTTGAAACGGTGAATCAGTTCATCCAGAATCTGCCGATAGAGGGTGTCCCGTCAGGAGCAATCGGCACATTTCTTCACGAAATCGCGCAGGACAAGCAATTCGTAGGACTATTGAGTAGCGGTGCTGATTCGTCAGAAAGACTTTCTGCCCTGTTTCAAATTGCAATACTAAGATTTGCTTTAGCAAATTCCGAAAAGGTGAAGCGAATCAAAAAAGCAGACGTAGGCCGCATAGAGCGGTACTGCGATTCCCTGCTGTCGGGCGAACGGCCATATCAAGTCGCCGCTCGTGATGGCCGATCTGACTATAATACGTTTGTTGAGAACCTCATCGAAGGCATTCTGTCGGGGCATACCACCCTGGGTTTTGTTCAATGAAAGCGATCCATCCAACACGTTCAGAGAAATACTTTGTTGACCTTTTTCGCTCGGCAACGTTGCACGGAGCAATTGAGCGTGCTGCGAGTCGGGAGCGCGGCGGGGTTACTGAAGAACACTCAAATGTCCCGGTGGACATATTCGAATTGGCGCGGGAAAGAGGGATGGAAATAACGGAGGACCTCGTCGGGGATTCCTGTGGCGAGGGTTTGTTAATACCGTTCAAAGGTGGCTATCGAGTACGATTGCGAAAGTCCTCTACCAATTCTAGGAAGCGTTTCTCCGTCGCTCATGAACTCGGTCACACGCTATTTTACAAGGACAATGGCGACGGTCCACGTCATCAAATCGGAATACTCAATACGGCTGAGAGAAATGCGGAAGAACGAATATGCAATCGCTTTGCCAGTGCCCTCCTTATGCCCGCGTCCAAACTTCGAAATAGGCTCGCCAACCTTCCAGCCGGGGCACCATCAGAAGTTCTGAATGAATTGGAGAAAGCGGCTCGGCATTTCAGTGTTAGTTTACCAGCCGTGCTTCACAGACTCCGGTCGATTCAACTGGAGGACGTGCCTGGGTATATATTCCTTTGCATGAGTGAGCGCCCAAACGCGGTAACTCTCAAGGATATTGCTCTGCGCGTGGAACTCGCTGTCCCAGTCGGCTCGTGGCACGATCTGTACATCTGGCGCAACAGGTCAGCGCAGGGATTGGGTCTTGAGAATGCTATGAAGCTGTACAAGGAATGGGAAGACGCTTATCGTGCCGCCCCGACGAAGGGCTCTTTCGCGATCAATCCACAATTCGGATCTCTAGAACAAGGCTCTAAAGCCTTTGAGGTAGAAGAGAACGTCCATTTGTCGCGCGTAGCTCAAGGAAAATGGAAGAATGAATGCACTCGGGTGATTTGCGCACATCGCCTCTATGCGTGGAGTGATGTTTCTGATGGCACGGCTTACGTTCTATCGGCTATTGCGCTTGCCCTGTGATCACTTCCGGCTTAGCCGCGCTTTCACGTACTTGGGCAGTCTCCGAGGCGTTTCAAGTTGTTGGGAGTCCCCACGGGCCTACCATTATTTTCAATACGTTTGAGAAATTTCTCCGGAAGACGCCAGACACTTCACCTGTAATTCTTCACTTGTAAATGGTGGATTGGTTTGAACCAAGGCTATATCGCGTCATGCGAGTCGTACTCGGTTGATGAACAAGTTTGTCTCTACACTTCCGAGAAACGCGTTGTTGATCTCCCCTTCAAGGGATAAGGTAATGACGATGAATGCGCCCAAAGTGCCGTCTCAAGATTCGAGCGTGCCATAACAGCCGATGCCGCCGACACTCAAGCTTTTGACGGAGGACGAGATCAGGCGATTCAAAAAGTCTCCTGTGCGATGCGTTCGGTTGCGTCAAAAAATCCTGAGTCTAGCCGATTTTCTCGCCGTCATCAGCGATGCGATCCATTCGGAAGCCCCATTCTGGTTCCGGGGCCATGAAGACGTCACTTTTAGCCTTACGCCGTCCGCGCTGCGTTTCGCTAAAATCTCCAATCGAACAAAGGCGTTGGGATTGATGGCGGAATTCAAGCGTGTCGCAGATCTAAAGTTGCCTCGTCCTCCCGCACCGGAGAAGGAATTGGAGTGGGCTCTAATTGCACAGCATCATGGCTTGCCGACGCGACTGCTGGACTGGACAGAGAGTGCGACCACGGCGCTCTACTTCGCCTGTTTGAAAGAGGACCGCGATGGGCTTGTATTCATTTTGAATCCCGCTGACCTAAATAGGTGGAGTTGCCCAAGTAAACCGCGAGTTCTGGACCCAGCGGAGGACTCCCAAACGATTTACACGTATTTGCGAATGGGCGGCAAGAAAGCGCCACGCGGACGCAATCCCGTTGCCATCAATCCGGTTTGGAACTCCCAAAGACTCATTATCCAAAGGGGTGTATTCACGCTTCATGGGAATAAGGTGTTCAGTTTGGATGGCAAAGAGATACCTTCGCTCACGGCAATACCGATACTCAAAGAATCGAAGCCTAGGTTGCGAGCTGAACTCCAAAGAATCGGTGTGGACGAGATGACTCTTTTTCCCGAACTCGAGCATTCATGTGCACACCTAAAGCGACGCGCGGGACTGGAGAATTGTGAATGACAACCGTAGATTACATTCCTTTTATTACTACCGAATATGATTGCCGAGCTGCGAGTCAGTTGTATTCGGACGCCTTCGCGATGCGCGTCGGTTTAGAGTTGATCGACGACATACGCTCAAAGTTGCCCAGTGGCCCGAAACGCTGGGTCGATGCGTCTATCGATGGACTTCATTACAAAGACCTTTCCAAGTTGAGCGATAAGTACCGCAAACATCTGAATAAGTTTGTTGGATATCAACAGATTGCCGACCCGCAGTTTCAAAAGAATCCTGACAAGAACGTAGCCGAACAATTTGTTTTTAGTGTCCTTGATTGTTGCAACTTAGAATCGCCAGACTGGGTAAGCATCCCGCAGCTACCTCTTACTGCCGACGCAAGTCGCAATAAAATCAACAGGCTATTTGCCGACCTGACCGCTGAATGGAAGGTCAAGGACGGATTTCGCGGCAAGCTAATCCTTCCAGTTATTTTCACGAACCAGACCCAAATCAATAAGAAGACGGAGCGGAACAAAAAAATCGTTTCTATCTCGGCGTGCCTTTCCGCAGCGAGAGCTGATGGAATTTGGGTAGTGGATTCCACTCTGAACGACCAAGAGGGCTCGGGGAAATTCGACGAGCGGTTTCCAGCATTGAGAAAGTTTCACGAGGAGCTAAATGAAAAGATTCCACAAAACACCGTGACCATCTGCGGTCCATATTGGGGCATGAACATAGTGCTTTGGGCAAGAGGGTGCGTACATTTCCCCGCAATTGGACTCGGCGGTTCCTACAAATACAACATACCCGGACAAAAACTCCACAAGGGTATTATTCGGCTCGCGCTACGACCATTGCGTCGTTGGGCCATTGGCAGTCCATCACTGAAAGGCTGGCTATCAGAAACTGTGGCTGGTCTCGCTCCGGGCGACCCGGTTCGGGCAGACTTCGCCATAATTGAGAAGGACTTCGCGAAACTGCAAATCGCGCCTAATGGAAAATTGCAAATTGCGGCATTCTACAAAAGCTGGTTCAACAAATTCTCGGCATTGTCGCAGGCCGGGCGTGCGCTTGCCCTCTATCAAGACCTTTCGTCTTCATATGTATTGGGAAAGTCGCTAAAAACACTGCCCGACAAAAGAGAAGGGACCGCTAGAAGGCCCGAGCGCGTGGCGCAGCAATTGATGTTGAATTGTCTCTAGTTCGCCAGAACCGCTCTACGCAATGCGTTTGTAGCACTGAATCAGGCTCAACAATTTGAGACGCACGCAAAACGACACGGCAGGTCGTCCGAGTCACCCCGAGAATACCGATACCATTCTCACTGAACTCAAAAAGGCGGTTGCTGCTTACTAACCTCCCCGCAATCTCCGCAGGCAGTGCGACGTACGATTCCGTGGCGAAAGTCCGATTAGACAACCCCTGAGACAGAGCCTCTGAAATTCTACGAAGCTTCAATTCGACGGCCACGATTCGTTGATGCAACGGTGCCCAGCCGTTCACTTTTTGGAAGGAGCCGTTCTTCTTGACGATGACAAACCTATCGGCAATCAATGCACGCAGGTCGCGCTCGAGGTCCTGCCCAAAACTCAACGTCGCAGCGGATTTCTGCAATCGAGCGAAAGTAATAGCCGCCCCCGACTCCTGGTCCGGAATATAGCTCAAAAGGTCGACTCGATGAAGCGGGCCAATTGGACGATGTTGCCGAAATGAAAGTCGTTTGGTGATTTGAAGTTCGTTAAACGACAATCCCACAAGGTCACAAACGCCCCATGGGAGCTCAAATTCAGCCTTAATAAGTAACTGCTGGTGCTGCAGCCATTTGCGAACTGGCTGGGTCATCTCGTTTTCGCGGGCGAATGTCATCTACCTAGTTTCCAAATTTCGCTTTGACAATAGTATAGTCCCTTGCACCTTGTCGCGTATATTCTGTGTATGGGTGTGCGACGCAGAAACTTGGGTTTCCGACCCGTCGGTTCGGGTACCGTTTGCCGCCCGTGTTGAGAGCCGAGCGCGTGGATTCTCAACCGCGATGGTCGCGACGATGCCCACGCTCATGATGAGGTTCACGCCGTCAGCTACGCGCAAACCGCAGCAATCCTTGGATGTCGTCGTTGTTCGCGTCCGCCGCTTTCAGACAGCGAATGTATTCAGCGCGGCCCGGCCCCGCCGCTGCTAGTGTTATTGATCCCCAGGTGAACTGTTCGTGCCCGTTCTTCACGGCGATGACATCGGCCAAGAGACGCGCGTGCCTTCCGTTACCGTTTCGAAAAGGGTGAATCCACGCCATACGGTGATGAACACGAATCGCAATCTCATCCGGATCGAAAGTTTTGTTATCGATCCAGTAGCGGGCATTGCCTAGCAAGGCCGGGATTTGGTTCCGAATTTCATGGTACGGAACGCCGATGCTCAGTTCCTTCGCTCGATATATCCCTGCCCATTTCCAGGTCTGATTGAACATCCTCTTGTGAAGTTCGCGAACATAGTGCTCTGTGAACGGGTCTTGGATCTTTAACGTCCGAGGGTTCAGAGCCCATGCGTTTGCTTCGGTGATGTTCGCCTCTTCAAACTGATTCAACTCGCCCTGTGTAGAGAGGCTGGGGATCAGCAGAGCGACATCGTCCTGGTCGAGAGGGGTGTTCCCAGGCACTTGACTTAGTGTGAGATTGGAAATCGGGTCTGATTTCGAGTCGCTCATACCTTTTTGATAATTCGTTTCATCTCTTTATCGATCAAATCTTTCACGTCGCCCGACGCCTGATCTTCGAGCGCCATCGTGCGGCGAACAGCGAGAACGCGTTTCGTCGCTTCTGCGCGCGCGCGCGACTCCGCGAGTTGCTGAATCGATCCGGATTTCGGAACGATTGCGTAAACCAACTCACAGCCCATCGCCTCGGCTATACGACGAAGATTGTGTAGACTTATTCGATCAGCGGCCTCAGACTTCTCGAAGTCTATTAGGCTCGGACGCTTGATTCCAACTGCATCGGCGACTTGTTGCTGAGATATCCCAAGAGCTTGTCGAACGGCGCGTAACCAGCCGTGTGTGGGGCGAGATGTAGACTTCGCACCCTTGAAGTTGTCGATAGCTGCCGAAAGCTGCGTGAGTCGTAGTGCTCGATATTCTGGCTTCATGACGGCTCCAGCCTACTTATTTGTTTTAGAAAGAAGGCTACAACCTTCTACCAAAACAAATTATGAAGTATACAGCCTACAAGTCAAGTCAATTCTGCCCCGCCTAGTTCGGAGATAAAATAGCCTGCCGAGGCGGTAGCGGGAAAGTTCCCCTAGCGAACCAACCGCGCAGAGCACTTACTATCTTCATCCCCCCAGCGCGTGTCCATGCCCTTCCGCCGACAACCGTGCGCCTGCTCCGTCCGCTTCTTCTGTCAAGGGTTTCCGCTTCGCTCCAAGTGAACGCCACATAAAACGTGGCGCCCTTGACAGCGCGGAGCGGTCAGGCGCGAAGCCTCGGCTATGAAGGGCATTTGTTTTTTGCGCAGCAAAGTGCCGCTGCCCAAGAAGCAAAACGCCAAATACAAAAGGAGCGAACAATGCAGACTGAAAGAGCAGAACTTTATTTCCAGCAGGGTAGTTCTGACAAGGTTTATCAGCTTCAACTGGAGAACGTTGGGGAAAAGTGGTCAGTCAAAGCTCAGTGGGGGCGACGTGGTTCCACTTTGCAGAGTGACTTTAAGGCAAATGAAGTTTCGTACGAGGAAGCGAAGAGTGTTTACGACCGAGTTTTCCGGGAGAAAACAGGCAAGGGCTATAAGGTCGCCCAAAGTAGCGGCGGCGCGACAAATGCACATCTCTCCGTTGGAACTGCTCCCACGAAAGAGTTTTCGGACCACGCACCGGAATTGCTCACTCCCATTGACGAACCGGAGGCGCTCCAGCTCGTACCAAATTCTTCTTGGTGGTTCCAACAAAAATTCGATGGGCGACGCCTCGCCGTGGAGAAACTAAATGGCCAATACTCGGGAATCAACAAACTCGGCCAGGTCATTTCCATCGACACCCAACTCGCCGCGTCTCTCGACAAGGTGCGGGCCGATGCCTTCCTGGTGGACGGCGAGATCACCGCGTCCCGGTTCGATGTGTGGGACTTGTTGACCGTCGATCATACCAACCTACGCGACCAGCCCTACGAATTGCGCTACGCGCATCTTTTCTGCCGCTTTCAAGGCGTGCATGATCTTTTGCGCGTTGCAGAAACTCCACGGACAACCCAAGAGAAACGGCGCTTCGTGGACACCATGCACCGAATTCGTGCCGAGGGTTTCGTCTGCAAGAACCGCCACGCCGCCTACGCAGGTGGACGAGCAGGACAACATTTTAAGTGCAAGTTCGTCACAACGGCTTCGTTTATCGTCGGCCCTAAGCCCGCAAAGAAAGTTAGCGACGGACACCGCTCAATCGCCGTGTATCTGTTCGAAGAGGAACACCGGCGCTTCATGGGTACAGTGGGGGTACCGGAGCGTTACCCGCTGCCAACAGAAGGGCAAATCGTTGAAATCCGGTACCTCTATTGCCATCCCGGACCGGACGGCAAGCTCATCCAAGCAAAGTATTTCGGCCAGATGCGCGATGACATGGCGCGTGGTGAATGCTCCGTGAGTCAGTTGAAACTCAGGGCCGACGAAAGTGAGGGGGAACAGAAATGCGACTGACTCTTGAAGAAGCACTCGAACGCGATGGTCGTACACTCCATGAGATCGCTCAAGCGGCGCTCTTTGGAGATGAAAATGCACCAACTCTTTGCGACCACGGATGCGAAGTGGAACCAGACGGAACTTGCCCCCACGGTTGTCCCACGCTCCTCCGAGAAGCCGGTTTGATCTAAACTGCGAAGATTGAAAGAGGGATGCCGATATCGTTGGATCCCTCTTTCAATCCCCCTAAAATGCGATATAATTGGGGCAGTTATGCTTTCTGAAAAGCCGCTCCCGAGCGTTTCCGTTAAGCGTCTCTCTCTCGATGTGATCGACGTGGAGAACGACGCGGAACTTGACGCTCTCACCGCGCAAGTCCTCGCTGCGGGCAACAAGATAGCCGAGTCAGAACGCGCGGAGATGATTCGCAAGGGTATCATCGACGAGCGTGGCA
>Ga0307372_10000679_pt1 | contig 59609 bp, 62 predicted proteins | sample OX1MG_FD_202533 | JGI IMG/M metagenome (GOLD analysis project Ga0307372, IMG submission 202533) | Soil microbial communities from Risofladan, Vaasa, Finland - OX-1 | ecosystem: Environmental > Terrestrial > Soil > Coastal area > Acid sulfate soil | place: Finland: Risofladan, Vaasa | collected... | reverse complement strand
TCACCGCCTCCATCACCACCCGTCGCGCCTGCCGGCGCACCTCCTTGCGCGCTGCCGGGTCGCCCTTGGGCAGCTTTTTGAGCGGTTCGCGAAAGCGCATGAAGAGCTCGACCGGCGTCATCCGCAGGGTTTCGAACGCAGCGACACGCGCGATCAGATCGTGCGGAATCGGAATCGATTCGGGGTCGAGCTGCTGATCGATATAACGTTCGGCGTCGATCGCGCGTACCCGTTCGAGCTCGCCCGGGCGCGGTCCGAAAGCGACGCGATTGAGCGCATGCAGCGGCCGCTCCGCGAGCGCCATGTTGCCGGGAGGAATCATCGCTCCTCATAGACGACCGGCGAGCGGGCTTCGTTTACCGTCGATCAGGAACCTTCCCGGGGTAGAAGGTCGGAAAGCGATGACTCCCCGGGCCTGAGGTCCCCTCATCACAGAGACTTTATGCTGTGTTTTGTTGTGTTATTTAGTGTTTTGAACTTTCATGTTTTCTTGTGACATAAAACGCTATTTTTTGAGCCTCTTACACAAGATTAGAGTTAAAAAAAAGCAAAGAATTCGTTTATCTTGACTCCTGGAGTCGGGTTGACTAAGTATGGCTAAGTTAAGATGAGGAGGCGGGGTTATGGGTGGATGAGGCGAAATTAACTTAAACATAGCGAATATATGAATTTGAACTCCGCTCCTCTCTCAATCGACGCTGATACGCACCTGGCGTCAGGAGCCACCGGCCTGCGGCTCGAGAGCTTCAGGGAGAGGTCTCTACGGCGCGATCCGATAACTGCTTCATCCCCGCCAGGCGCCGCTCTTCAGATTTCGTACGCGACCACAATCCAGGCTCAACGCTGCCGCGGCGCGCGAGCCATCGCTATCAACCTGAGCTTGATTTTCCGCGCCGCCGATCTGCTTCGCACAAGCGGCCGGAAAGGATCGCGAGAAATGGTGATGCGAAAGTCGGACAACCAACTTCAGGTATCCCGGCATTGGGCGCGGGGTCTCTGAAGCATTAGCAAGTATCGTCGGAGGGGTTCCATGATACGCACGAGTCGGTCCAAATGTTTAGCCGGGTTGTATGTGTTCAGCCTGATGGTCGCGGTGCTGATGCTGTTGCGCGCCTCGCCCGCCTCCGCCAGACGATTAACGGGAAAGGCCGTGAAGGCCGCGGACAGTGGGGTAGCCTGTTTGCAGGACGTATATGGGAGCAAAAAGCTCGTCTGTACGGCCAACGATGTCACCATTGCCTCGGTCGACAACATCAGGGGCCTCGACGGCAAGCCGCTCACCTCTTGTACCCCGGGCGTGGACTTTGCATTTATCGGGGACTTCCATGTGACAACGACCGCCAGCTCGCGACAAAACATCGGCATCTATTTCCAGACCGCTGGCGGGACCAACGCGTTAACCGGGACCTGTTCGGATAACATCATTGGGCAGCTACACGACTGCCCGATGACCACGCCGGGAACCCTTCAGTGCGGATCCTCCACCTATACTGAGTCCGATGCGGCACCGGACAATTGCGGTGATACCACTTCGGCGCACCCGGAGGTGGTCACTATCGAGGTTACCGGCGTCAAGTGCCAGGCCGCCGCCGGGACGACCTCGGTGGCGCTCCCCTACTGCACAAGCTGGCAGCAGCCGAATGGGGCGATTTTGTGCGAAAGCTCGCCGCCGTTATATCCGTGGGTTTCAGGGGCGATCCCAGGAACGGTGTCCAAATGCAGCTGCAATAACGGCTTCACTGTGCCGATCGCCGTACAGTCGCCGGCAGTATCGGTGTCGAAGAGCTGTACTGTACCGGGGCAAACCGCGCAGACCTCTTGCACGATGTCCGACCCCGGCGGCAGCGTGACCTACAACGTCACCGTGACCAACGACCAATCGAATTTCGGTAGCGTGACGCTGAAACAGATCTGTGACACTCAGTATGGAACCATCGCCACGGCGGCGGGCTACGCGGGCACGTGCCCCAATGGAACCATCGCCAATAGCCCCACCAGCACCACCTGCTCCCTCCAGCAGGCCATCGCGTTTGGGGGCAATTATCCGTGTAGTTTTACAGTCAGCCAGGGCGAGGATTCGGATGTGACAAACATCGTGACCGCCAAAGGGGTCGGTGCGGATGGCACTACTCCGTTCAGCCAGGATTCTAACTCGGTGGAGGTGACGGTCGACGAAGCGGCGAGTACCGCGACGACGACCAAGAGCCTTGCCGCTATTAAGGCTGGCTGCGCCACCGTAAGGTACGGCGTGGACATCCATAACACTGGCGCGGCGGATGAGAGCCTGTCGTTGACAGCGCTCACCGACGATCAAGTGGATATCACGACGGTGACGAGCACTATTCTCGGCACCACCTGCGGCGTTGCAAATGGCGCGGGCACGCTGAGCGGGACGGCTGGAGCGGGAACGTTGCCAGCCACGATCGCAGTGGGAGGCCACTATATCTGCCAATTCGACCGCCAGTTCTGCAGCGCGCTGGATGCGAGCGGATGTATCTCGCACACCGACACGGTGACGCCTTCACTGAGCGATGATGGCGAAGGCAAAGCCGTCAGCAATACCGGCGGTTCGCTCACCGTCAAGGAGTGCTTCACCGCGTCCGCGCCATAGTAAAAAATGCTCGAGTCGCCCGCCCACGCGGGGCGGGCGGCTGCACTCACGACAACTTGCTCGGTAACCGGTCTGGACGGCGCGATGGCGCCGTCCAGACCGGTTTTTTCGAAGCGGCGCCTACTGCACCGCGAAACTGGTCGCGGCGCTGGCGGAAGTGCCATCGATCGTGGCGGCGGCGCTCACCTGATAGGTCCCGCTCGGATCCCTGCGGCCGAGCTTGAGCTTGTAGACCGCGGTGCCGTTGCTGTTGGTGGTCGCGCTGCCCGATGCCACTGAGCCGTTGGCCTTCGTAATCGTAAATTTCACTGAATCATTGGCGGCCGGTGAGCCGCCGGCAGTCGCCATGGCCGTGATCGATACGGTCTGGCCGCGACTGTAGCTCTGCTGGCCGGTGGCAACCGCCAGACCCGCCGTGAACTGCACCGTGACGGCAGCCTGGGTGGACGTTACCCAGGTCGTGGTCAACATCAGGCCTGAGGTCGGGTCGACGAAGCTTTGACCGGTCACGAGGGAGGGATCGAAGGCCCAGTCGTAGGTCGGGGTCGCCGGCGTCATGTCGAGCAGATCGCCGCTGTTGCCGTCGCCATCGGTCCCGATATGCACCAGCACGCCATCGGTTTCGTTCTCCGATGGCTGGTTGGCGATGAACGCGTCGAAGCCGACCGCCTGCCGCGCCTCGACGTAATACCAGCTCTGCGCCCCGGTCGTCGGATCGATAGACTTCAGAATCTTCAGCGCGTTGGGCCCCGACCCGTCGAGTTCGTAGGCGTCGAGGATGTACGTCCCGCTGCTTTGGACCGCTGTGATCGACGGCGATGCGCCGTAGTTCAACCAGCCCAGCCGCTCCTTCTGGAAGGCGTTGTATTCGGGTGACGGGGTTTGCGGCGCACCCATCGTGTCCAGGATGTCGCCATACTCAATGACGTTGCAGTTGGAGCCGATCGTCGCACCGGTGCCGCAATCGAGCAGATGCGAATGGTAGAGGCCGAGCGCGTGCCCCAGTTCATGGTCGACGATATGCACGTCCAGGCTGCCGCTACCGTTGGTGCCGTTGATCCAGGTCTGCGAAGGGCTCCCGCCGATCGACGACGAACCCGCCCATCCGCAATTGTTGTTCTGCGGGAAGGCATAGACATAATGGCTGTAGGCGGAGAGATCGACCCCCGCCGCGGTGGCGGCCGCCTGCGCGTCGCTGGCGATACTCGCGGTGTCGCAGCTCGTGCTGCTGAGCGGAATCGTGAACCAGCCGACTACGTCGCCGGTGAGCCAGGTCTGTTGATAGGAGTTTTCCATGAAGAAGCTGCTGCCGGTGGTGAACACCGTGCTATCAGCATCGGCCACCGTATACGGCTGATTGCTCGGGTCGTCCTGGAAGTTTACCAGCATCACCAGCGTCGATTGTGCGCCGAGCGTATTCGGCAACACTGCCGAGGGCGCCGGCTGCTGCGGTTGCTGCGGCTTGCCCTTGATGTGGTTGGTGGTGCCCGAGGCGAGCATCAGGCTGCCGTCGGCGAGCCGGGCGCCCTGGACAACCACGCGGTCGCCGGTCAGCAGATTGGTCGGTGGATGCTTTGCGAAGTGGAGCCGGATTCGCCGCCCGCTCGGCATCGTCAGAAAATAGCGCGTGCGGCTGCGACGCGCGTAGTCGGCTACTCGCACCTCGAGGGTGCCCGCGAGTTCCATCGCCCGGCCCGCGACCCCGGCGCTAGCCGGCGAGTCGCCGGGCGCGCTGGCAAGGTCCGCCGCGTTTCCATGGGATGCGCTGACGAAGAACAGAATCGTCGCCAGAACGGCGGCCGGAAAAAAAACCTTCCGGCCGCGTGCGCCTTTCGCCTGCATATCGTCCTCCCCCGCGCCTGCCCCACAACCACCCGCAAAAGACCGGCGCTCGAATCAGCATTAGCCGCGCAACACTAAGCGTTCCTCCCTGACAGCAAACTGCGCCGCGAGAGGTTCTCACGACGCTGGAAGAACCGGGGATCCCGAAGCGCTCGACCGCGACGAAGCGATCCTAGCGAGCGGCCGCGGCAACAAAATCCACCTGGGCCCGATGGAGCAAATGATGAGCCATACGCTAAAGAGGTCCGGAATTGCTTTGTTTTATCACCAGGCATCTGGACTTTTGAGGTAATCGCGTCAACATACGTGACTGAAACGCGACGACTCGTTGCAAAGCTGCAATATGCTCAGGCCTGATGCCGAACGGGGGAGTCGGACGATGTGGGCGAAATTTGGCGGCGATCCTCGGGCTATCGAAACGGCACCGGAGGAGTGCAGGGGGGATGCACTCCCGCCGGTGCGTTTCGGGACGCCGCGCATCGCCACGGCCCCGGGGGATGAAGCCGTGGCGAGCTTGGCTGGGGGATGCTACTGATCGGCGCTTTTAGCGCCGGCCTTATCCGAGGTCGCAGCGCCATTGAACTTCTGGAACAGCGCATGACGTTGCTGCATCTGCTGATCCTGCATGGCCTGCCATTGGGTGACGAACTTGGTGGCCTGGCTGCGCTGCGCGGCCGACAGGCTGGACAGGATCGTTTTGGCGAGCTTGACCTTTTCGGCCAGCATGTTGTGGTGCGCGGTCTCGAGCGCCGTTACGTCAGCGGTGGTATCCTTGCCGGCCACCAGGTCCAGGGTCAGTTGCTGACGCGCGCTGCGCATCGCCTCGTGCAGGTTCTTGAGATTGGTCCGGTCCGCCATGATCGCGGCCTTGACCTGCTGATGCGGGACCATTTTCCATACCACCGGCGGCATCAGCTGGCCGTCATGGCCGTGATGACCCTGGGCCGACCCGATCGCGGGCATCAGCACAATCGCCGCCAGTCCGAGGGCGGCCGTCAAACCGAAAATCGTTTTCATGTGTTCTCCTGTTTCGATCGTCTCGCTTGGCGCGAGGTGAAATCAAAAGTCATCGCTATCCTGCGCGCCGTTGTCAGCCGGGAGATCGATGTTTGAATCGCTGTCATCAGGCGACAGTAGATCATCGACATACAGTGCGTACGAGGCGGGCGTGACGAGCGCGCCGCTCACGCTTGCGGAGCTATCGAGCGCGACCATCACCGGCGCGGCCGCCGGTTGCGAGGCGCCGGGCTGCCCGCCGACATTCCCGGTCGTCAACCGTCCGCATAGAAACGCCGCCACCAGCGCTGCAAACGCGAATCCCATCCGGGCCTGGTGACCGCTCACGCGCGGCGCCCAGTGTTGCGCCGGGGCGGGTTGATTGAGCACCGCGACGATTCCCGCGAGGTCATCGTCCAGCCGTCGATAGCGCCGGTCGCAATCCGCGCACTGCTCGAGATGCTGGCGTTCGCGCCGCAGCTCCTCGCCGTCGTGGAGCATCAGCAGAACCCGCTCGCTGAGACATCGATTCATCGTTACTTCCTGCTCGGCTTTCCGTCCGCGCTTCACTGACTAAGACGAGCGCGGCTCCCGATGAGTTGACATCGATCCATGCGCTTCAGTTACGCCTGGTCTTTCAAAGCGGCCCGCAGGCGCTGGACGGCGCGGAACAGGTGGCGCTTGACGGTGCCGGGATCCAGCTGCAGCAACGCGGCCACTTCGCTGGTGGTGTATTCCTCGATATGGCGCAGGATGAAGACTTCCCGTTGACGGGCCGGGAGCTTGCGAAACTCGCCCCACACCACGCCGTACAGCTCGCGCCCCTGCGCCACACGCTCGGCGCCGGGCGCGGGGCTCTGATGGTCGCTGTCGTGAAACTCGTCGACCCGCCGATACCACCATCGCCACCATCCCGAGCGCCGCCGGTCATGACAGGCGTTCACCGCCACCCGCGTCAGCCACGCCGCCCAACTGTCGGGCGCGCCGTCGGCGCGATAATGGTCGAGCGCCTTGACGAAGACTTCCTGGGCGGTTTCCTGCGCCTCGTCATCGTCGGTCAGCATCCTGCGGCACAGCCGCGCGATGCGCGGATGATGGTCGCGATAGATCTGATCCCAATTATTGGGCGTACTCGGCACGGATTTTAGATGCGCCCTCATAGCTATCAGCTATTTGACGTAAGCGATCGCGATTTGGTTGACGAGCGTCGAATTCGGCGGAGTTCATGTCAACGCCGGAAGCGCCATTTACGTCTTAAGCGACGGAAGCTTTAGAGTGAAGCAAAGAGGTAGACTGATGAAGCGCTTGATTTCGATCGTATCCGCGCTACTTATCGTCGGTGGCTTGGCCGGTTCGTCGATGGCCGCGGAGAGTGCCCCACCTACCCCGTCGGCGAAGACCATCGCGGTGTTGTTGCTGCTGATGGCAGAGAGTTCGGGCTCGACGGGGGTCCTCGTCACGCAGCCATGAACCGCGCTAAAGGGCCGCGGTCGAGAATCTCGAGGGCGGAGATGGTCGCGGCGATTCTTTCCGCGATCGTGACCGCGATAGTGGCCGTGGCTGGCGCCGCTGAAGCACAGGAGTTGAGCAGGCAATATCGCGATTATCGCGCGCCGGACGGAACCCTGATCGCGCGCGTCGTGGCCGCCGACAAAGCCCTGTCCGAGACTGACGTCGAGAGCCGCATCGAGATTCGGAGCAAAGACGGCAAACTGATCTTTTCGAAGGACTATTCCTCGGACGACGGCTTGCACGGCCTGGGTGTGGTCAAAGCGCAGTGGACGCCGGATTCGCAGTTCTTCGTCTACAGCATGACCTCCTCCGGCGGCCATCAGCCGTGGTATGCACCGATTGACGTCTACAGCCGCGCTCACAACCGGGTTGCGCGGTTGGACGAGATGACGGGCCATCGGCCCACGCTGTCAGCCGCCTTTGACATCATCCCGCCCCATTCAGTGGAAGACGCATGCGCCAAGGATGCGCAGCATCACGACCAGGACTACGTGACGATCAGGATCGATTTGGCCAAGGCCTTCCCGATGCCGACGGCGAATCGCTGAGCCGCTGGGAATAGAAATCAACGCGGGGAGCGGCCCCAGGCCTCGATCAGGCTCTCGAAGGCGCGGCGCAGTTCGGGATCCTTGAGCTCGGGCAGCTCGATCGAGCGGCGCGTCGCGCGCTCCACGGGCTTCAGGCGCGGCCGATCGCGGCGGCTGAGCCGTCCCTTCACGAAGCGCAGGTCGCGCACCACGTCGGCGCCGAGCCGGGCCTGCAGGCGCGCGAGGATGTCGCTCTTGAGCAGGTTCAGCTCCTGGATCCACATCGCGGTCGAAACCTTGATGGTGGCGGTGTGGAACTTGAGGCCGCCGACTTCGGTGCGCCGCGCGATACCCTCACCGACCATCGCGGGCCATACCTGCACCAGCCGCACCAGGCCGAAATGACCCTCGGCGTCGAGCTTCTCGATGATCGGCTGGAGCGCGCTGGCGATCGGTTCGGGACTCCTGCGGCGTCGCTTCTCCATCACGGTTCCGATTCTTACCCGCGCCGCCGAAGAGTTCCAAACCGGGCTCTCTTTGAATAAGAATATCTAATGCTCCAATGAAGCTTTGGTGTTGGCCGGCTTATCAAGCGAAGATTTGTCAAAAGCCTGTCAACAATCTGATATATAGTTTGTCCACAGGGCTATGCACACAACATGTTGGGGGTCACGCTTGACACTCAAGACCGTTTCATGCGATGAAAGTCGCTCGGCATAGAGCAAATTAGTTAGCTGGAAACGCGGTGCAGGCGGCAGGCGGCGGCGGAGGGGACGATGGCTGAGTTGGACAAAAAAGCGATCGAAATTATCGAATCCACGGCGCCCGTCCACAAGGGCGGCATCCGTCTGGAGCGCTTTTTCACCCGTCCGGGGGGCGATCCGCTGGCCGAGCTCGAATGGGAGCGCCGCGCGGCGGTTATCACCGGCGAGGACGGCCGCGTGGTGTTCGAGCAGGCCGACGTCGAGGTGCCGCGCGGATGGTCGCAGACGGCCACCAACGTGGTGGTCTCCAAGTACTTCCGCGGCCAGATCGGCACGCCGCGACGCGAAACCTCGGTGCGCCAGCTTATCCTGCGCGTGGTCGATACCATCACCGGATGGGGCGAGCGCGGCGGCTATTTCGTCGCCGCCGAAGAACGCGAGACTTTCCGCTCGGAACTGATCCATCTGCTGATCAACCAGAAGGCCGCTTTCAACAGCCCGGTCTATTTCAACGTCGGTATCGAGCCCAAGCCGCAATGCTCGGCCTGCTTCATCCTCAAGGTCGACGACAACATGGACTCGATCCTGAACTGGTACCGCAACGAAGGCATGATCTTCAAAGGCGGCTCCGGCTCGGGCGTCAATCTTTCGGCGGTGCGCTCATGCCGCGAGAAGCTCTCGGCCGGCGGCACCGCGTCGGGACCGCTCTCGTTCATGAAGGCGGCCGATGCCTCGGCGGGCGTGATCAAGTCGGGCGGCAAGACCCGGCGCGCCGCCAAGATGGTGGTGCTCAACGCCGACCATCCCGACATCAAGGATTTCGTGCATTGCAAGGAGGAGGAGGAGAAGAAGGCGTGGGCGCTGATCGCCGCCGGCTACGACGGCTCGCTCGACGGCCCGGCCTACGGTTCGGTCTTCTTCCAGAACGCCAACAATTCGGTGCGCGCCTCCGACGAGTTCATGCAGGCGGTGGTCGATGACGCCAACTGGCGCACGCGCTGGGTCCGCAGCCAGGAGGTGGCCGAGGAGTTTCCGGCCCGCGAGCTGCTCAAGATGATTGCCGAAGCGACGCACGCCTGCGGCGATCCCGGGATGCAGTTCGATACCACCATCAACACCTGGCATACCTGCCCGGCCAGCGGCCGCATCAACGCTTCGAATCCGTGCAGCGAGTACATGCATCTCGACAACTCGGCCTGCAACCTGGCCTCGATCAACCTGCTCAAGTTCATCGATGATCGCGGCGAATTCGACGTGCGGGCGTTTCGCCATGCGGTCGACGTGATGCTGACGGCGCAGGAGATCCTGGTCGATTACTCGTCCTACCCGACCGAGGAGATCGCGAAGAACGCGCACGACTTCCGCGAGCTCGGGCTGGGCTACGCCAATCTCGGCGCGCTGCTGATGGCGCTCGGGATGCCGTACGACTCGGAGCAGGGCCGCAGCTACGCCGCCGCGATCACGGCGCTGATGACCGGTGAGGCCTACCTGCAATCGGCGCGCATCGCGGCTGCGATGGGTCCGTTTGCGGGCTATGCGCCCAATCGCGAGCCGATGCTGAAGGTCATCGAGCGCCATCGCAGCTACGCCTACAAGCTCGACTCGGCGCTGGTGCCGCTCGACCTGCTGCGCGCGGCGCGCGAGTCATGGGACGAGGCGCTGCGCGTGGGCCAGAGCGCCGGCTACCGCAATTCGCAGGCCACCGTCATCGCGCCGACCGGCACTATCGCCTTCATGATGGATTGCGACACCACCGGCATCGAGCCCGACATCGCGCTCATCAAGTACAAGAAGCTGGTCGGCGGCGGGATGCTCAAGATCGTCAACGGCACGGTGCCGCGCGCGCTCAAGCGAATCGGCTACGACTCCAAGGAGATCCAGGAGATCGTCGAGTACCTCGACGAGCACGAAACCGTCGAGGGCGCGCCCCATCTGAGCGACGCCCATCTGTCGATTTTCGATTGCGCATTCAAGCCGCGCGCCGGCTCGCGCACCATCCACTACCTCGGCCATCTCAAGATGATGGGCGCGGTGCAGCCGTTCATCTCGGGCGCCATCTCGAAGACCATCAACATGCCGACCGAAGCGACGCCCGACGAAATCGCGGAGGCCTATCTGATGGCCTGGCGGCTCGGCCTGAAGGCGGTCGCGATCTATCGCGACGGCTCCAAGCGCATCCAGCCGCTCAACACCGGCAAGACCGCGGCCCCGGCAGCGGCGGTTGCGGCGGCGCAGGCGCTGACGCCGGGCGATGAGTTTCGGCCGCTGCGGCACAAGCTGTCCGACGAGCGCCGCTCGATCACACACAAGTTCGATATCGCCGGCCACGAAGGCTACATCACGGTCGGGATGTACGAGGACGGCACGCCGGGCGAGATTTTTGTCTCGATGTCGAAGCAGGGCTCGACGATTTCCGGCCTGATGGATTCGTTCGCCACCGCGATTTCGTACGCGCTGCAATATGGCGTGCCGCTGCGCTTCCTGGTCGACAAGTTCGCCCACATGCGCTTCGAGCCGTCGGGCTTCACCAAGAATCCGCAGATTCCGTTCGCCAAATCGATCGTCGATTACCTGTTCCGCTGGATGGCGTCGAAGTTCCTCGACGAGGAGGCGCGGCGCGAGGTCGGGATAATCGGCGCGCAGCCCGAGATCAACAACGGCGCAACCGCCGCCGCCGCGCTCCCCAAGCCGGCGCCAACGCTGACCGATGGCAAAGATACCAGCCTGCGGCAGAGCTTCATCAATCAGGCCGATGCGCCGCCGTGCCCGGATTGCGGATGCATCATGGTGCGCAACGGCGCCTGCTACAAGTGCATGAACTGCGGCACCACCAGCGGCTGTTCGTGAGGAGGCGGAACGATGTGCACGGTGGATTGTCCGAAATGCCATTCGCCGTCGGCCGGTAACCTGTTGCGCGTCGTTCCACGGCTCAACGCGCTGTGGCGGCTGTATCGATGCTTCTGTCCGAAGCACGGCATGTTCACCTATCGCGAGGTGGTGCCGAAAAATTGAAGTAAGCGGGCCGATGGCCCGTGCGGTTTCATGGGGTGGCGGCGGTCGGATGAGGGGTGCGCCCCGGAGGAATGAGAAGGCGGCGGTGGTCGAAAGAGATTTCACGCGGGTGATGGTGGCGGATGCGGCGGGGAGGACACGCGTGGGCGGTGGTGTAAATTCCTCCGGGGCTTTTCTTTGAAACGCATCGCGAAGGTTGACGGCTAGCGGGCGCTGTCCCGTTCATCGGTGTGGTGGTGGGGCAGGCGGAGGATGAGGCGGCGGGGGGCCGGGAGCAATCCCGGCCCCTCATGTTTTTCTGTGAGGTTGTGACCAATGGCGTCGATTCTCGACCAGATTGACACCATCGTGATCGTGATGATGGAGAACCGCTCGTTCGACCATCTGCTGGGTTACCTGCGCTTGCCCGCTTTCGGTGGCTTGCAGGTCGACGGGATCCGCGACAATCAGGCCTGGCTTCAGGCCAACGCCAATCCCGGTTTGCCGCCTGACAATTTCAAGTACCAGCAAGTGGTGCTGAATGAACTGAACATCGTTGATTCCAGCCACGAACGTTCCGATGTCGCCGCGCAACTGGGGCCGCTGCAGCCCAACGGCAGCTATCCGATGAAAGGCTTCGTGCAGAGCGCACGCGGCGACTCGAACATGATGGGTTATTACACCTCGGCAGTGGTGCCGATTCATGACTTTTTCGCGCGCAACTTCTGCGTCTGCGATAACTGGTTCTCGGCGCTGCCGGCGGGAACTCAACCGAACCGGCTCATGGCGATGAGCGGAAGCTCGGCAATTGACGTCAATGTCAGCGATCCGCTCGATTTTCCGGACCAGCAGCTTGCCTACGACTGGCTATCGGCGCGCAACGTGCCGTGGCGCATCTATCATCAGGGGTTCTTCCCGTTCTTCTCGATGATGACGCGATGGTACGTGCAAAACGCGCTGAGCGATAATCTGCGCCGCTTCGAGCAACTGAGTATCGACTTTGAGCTGGAGCCGGCTGCGACCTTTCCCAAAGTGATATTCGTCGAGCCGAAGTATACCGACGCTCCGCATGTCGGCGAGGGCACCGACGACCATCGGCCGTCATCGGTGCTGGGCGGCCAGCGTTTTCTGCTCGATACTTACAAGGCGATAATTTCGAATCAGCCCCGATGGCTCCGGACGATGATGATCGTCACCTACGACGAGCACGGCGGCTTTTACGATCACGTGCAGCCGCTGCCGATCGTCACCAAGGACCCGAAAGGCCAGTATCCGGATTTCGTCAGCACCGGTCCGCGCGTCCCCGGGCTAGTTATTTCTCCATTTACCTCCGCCGCGCAGATTTTCTCACGTTCCCTGGATCATACCTCGATACTCAAATTGCTGGGGCAGAAATTCGGCAGCAATAGCTATTCGCCGGAAGTGGATAATCGAAACGGAGTGGGTAGCGTGACGGACGCGCTGGACTTGGCGGTGGCGCGGCAGGTGATTCCACCGCCGCCCGACGACAGCGTGATTCCGGCGGCGACGCCCTACGTGCGGGGTTTCAAATCGCAGAGCGAAGACGTGCGGATGTTCCAGGAGGTTGCGCATAACGCGACCCAGGATCCGAAGCAGGCGCATGCGCTGGCAACCAAATTTCCGGACGATCGAGATTTTCTGGGAATTTGAATAGTCTGCGGGGACGCGGTGGAGGAGGTGGGGATGAGAGAGACGATTCTGTGTCCAGAGGCGGGATGCGAGCGGGAAGTCGCGGCGGAATTGATCGCTGAGGTCGATAGCGCCGCGGTCGTGATGCGGTCCTACCGCGGGCAATGCCCGCAACATGGCGAGTTCCGCCAGCCCGAGCTTATCGATCGCGCGGTCAGGATCCGCTTTCCGGCCTGCCGCGGCTCCTGATCAGCGCTCCAGCAGTCCGTCGGCCAGGGCGTGGAACTCGTCCCACGGCGCGGTCATGAAGCTATAGTTGCGCACGATGAACGAGGCGCCGGCGTAGAATTTTTCGTATTGCTGATGGCGGCCGGCGAACTCCGAGCCGACCAGGTCCCAGGCCAGCTTGAACAGCCGCATGCGGCGCCCGGCCTCCATCTGCGGCGTGCTCCAGTAGGTTTCGAACAGCTCGCGCATCGCGGGCGCGTCGATCACCGAGTCGTCGGCCGGCATCTGCAGCACTCCGCCGCCGCACAGCTCGCGCAGGCAATCGATGATCGCGGAGTGTCCTTCCGTGCACCAGTTGAGCGCGGCGTACATGAAGCGGCGATTGAAGGTCATGTAGCCGGCGGGCCACGACTCGGCGGCGTACAGTTGACCGGCGATCATCGCCTCGAGCGTCGCTTCGAGCGCCGCCAGCCGGCCCAGCGTCTCGCGCACGGCGGGCACCTGGTCGGAGCCCGAGGATTGCGCGACGCGGCTCGCGACTCCGACGATCAGCCGCAGCTTGGCGGCGAAGCGCACGTTGGACTGATGATTGCCGAAGGCGTGGGCGGGAGTCTCGACGTAGATGCGGCGCGAGAGGATCGCGTCGTCGTGCACGAACACGCGCTCCCACGGCACCTTGACCTCCTCGCACAGCACCATCGCATCGGTCTCGTCGAAGCGCGCGGTCAGCGGCGCGTCGAACTCGTTGCGCGCGTATGGCTCCAGCGGCTTGCGCGACCACAGGACCAGGCCCGGCGCGTTGCACGGCACCGCGCAGGTAATCGACTCGCGGCGGAACTCGGCGGCCAGCGGCAGCACGTTGCCGATCCAGATTTCGTTGGCCAGGATCGCGCCGGTCGCGAGCATCTTCATGCCCGAGATCACCACGCCGTCATCTTCCTCGCGCACCACGCGCAGCGTCGGCACCGGGATGTTTTTCTTCTGGTAGAACTCCGGATTGCGCGCGGCGGCGGGCGGCGCCACTGCGTAGGCGGCGTAGATGTCGTGCTCGCGCATGTGATGGTAGTAGGCGACGATGTTCTCGGCGAACTTGCCGAACACCGCCGGATTCATCGCCATCCCGGTGACGAAGCTGGCGACGTGGTCGGGCGAGCGCCCCAGCATCCCGTAGGTCAGGTCGGCGATCTTGCGATGGGCGCCGGTGCGCAGCGCCAGGTCGGCTTGGGTGCGCGAGCGGAGGAAGTAGACGCTATGGCGGCGGCCCTCGTCCTCGAAGCTCATGGTATCGCGATTCTCGGGGGCGGCTTTCAGATCGTAGATCGAGGCGACCGTATGCGCCGCGTTGCGAAAGGCCGGATGGCTGGTAACGTCGGCGACCGGCTCGCTGCCGATAAACACGCGCCGCCCGTCGCGCAGGCTTGCGAGATGTTCCGCGCCGCTCTTCAGCATGATGCTCTCCCGGCCGGCCGCCTCATTGCGAAACCGAATCCATCACGCGCCCGCTCGCCGCGTCGGCGATATCGAGCTCGACGGTTCCAGAGATATTGTGCTCGCGCTTGGCGTTCTCGAGCCCGGCCTTGATGTGATCGATGAATTTGGCGCGCATGAACGGCGGCATCGCATCCATCGGGAAGTTATCCATCAGCACAGTCGCCTTGAGCGGCGCCGACCATCGCAGCGCCTCGACCTTGGGCCCGGCGATCGGCAGCCCGCGCATCATCTGGTCCACCGCGCCGTGAAAATCGCCACCCGACGCCGAGCTCGCCGGCGCACCGGTCGCACCGCCAGCGGGTATGGCGGGCGCACCGTCGGCAGACGCAACGGGCGCACGGTCCGCGGCGATCGCCACGCTGTCCATCAGCTTGCTGCTGCCGGCGTCGACCAGGTCGACGGTCATCGGCCCCGCCACGTGATAGGCGTTCATCTCGTCGTGCATCGCCGACTTGAGGTCGGCCAGGAACTTGACGCGCGCGAACGGCGGCATCGAAGCCATCGGAAAATCCTGGAACACGACCCGCGCGTGATCCTCGGCTGGCCATTGCACCGAGCTCACCTTCTGTCCCGCGATCGGCAAAGCCCGCACCATCTGATCGACCGACCCATGAAAGGTCGAGGCGGGGGCCGGTGCGACCGCGGGAGCGACGGCGCCGCCGGCTCTGCTCAGCGATGCGAGCATCTGCTTAATCTCTTTTTGCGTGCGATCGTCGGGCGCGAGCTTCAGGGCCTGCTCGAAGCTGGTGCGCGCCTCGGCGCCCTGGTTCTCCTCGCCGTAGGCGACGCCGAGGTTGAAGTAGGCCTGGAAGAACTTCGGATTGGCGAGCAGCGCCTTCTTGTATTGCAGCACGGCCTGGTCGGGGTTGCCGCTGGAGAGGTACATCGTGCCGAGGTCGGTCAGCACCTCGGCGTCGCCCGGGGTGCGTTTGAGATAATGCTCGTAAGCTGCGATCGCCTGGTCGTAGTTGTGCAGATCGTAATTGACGTTGCCGACCCCGCGCAGCGCCGCCGGATTGTCCGGATCGAGCTTGAGCACATGGCCGTACGCCTCCAGCGCGCGCTGATGGTAGGCCGGGTCGAACAACGCAGCGCGGCTGGTGACGTCGCCGAGCTGGGTCCACAGGGCGAGGTCGTTGGGCTTGGCATGGGCGCGGCGGTTGAGGTCGTTGATGAAATCGACCGCGGTCTTGGGAATCTTGATCGCCGGATGGTTCGCCGGCAGCCCGGTACTTCCCATCGCGCCCGCATCCGCCGTCGCGGCGACCGTGCCGACCTTTTTGGCGATCGGCTTGCGGCGCTCGATGAGCGTGGCGGCGACCACGCCGAGCACCAGTATCCCGGCCATCACAGCGACGAAGGCGGTGAAGCGCGCCCGCGAGCCGGCGGCCGGCGCGGCTGCGGCGCCAGGCAACGAGACCGCGGCGGGCGTCAACGGCTCGCCGCATTCGACACAGAATTTCGCTCCGGCGACCAGCGCGGCGCCGCATTGTGGACAAAACTGCATGCAAAAACTCCTATCCCACCGGACCCTCTGCGGCAACTTGCGCTTGGCCCGCGCGGCCTTGCCGACGGCGGCGGCGCATGATGTAAGTTCATTGGAAAAATCCGCCCAAGGAGTGCTGCCGATGCTGCTCTATAATTCATTTGGACCCAACCCGCGCGCAACCCGGATGTTCCTGCTCGAAAAAGCGCTGACGATTCCGTGGCGCGAGATGGATATTCAGGGGGGCGAGAACCGCCAGGCCGACTATCTGATGGCGAACCCGGCCGGACAGCTGCCCGCGCTGGTGCTCGACGACAACCGCGTGATCGCCGAGACCGTCGCGATTTGGGAATACCTCGAGGAGAAGCATCCCAAGCCGCCGCTGATCGGCAGCTCGCCGGAGGAACGCGCCGAGACCCGCATGTGGCAACGGCGAGTCGAACTCAACATCACGGAAAGTCTCTACGGCGGCTTTCGCTTTGGCGAGGGCGCCGAGATGTTCAAGGCGCGGATCATGGTCCGGCCCGAGGCCTCGCCGGGGCTCAAGGCGATCGCACAGGACCGCATGGCGTGGCTCGACAAGCTCATCGCGGGACGCGAGTACATCGTGCCGAACCGCTTCACCATCGCCGACATCATCCTGTATAGCGCGACCGATTTCGGCGCCAGCGTCGGGCAGACGATTCCGTCGTCGCTGGCAAATCTCAACGCCTGGTTCAAGCGCATCGATGCGCGTCCGAGCGCCCGGGCGAGCCTCCATCCAGCCGTCGAGCAGATCAAGGTCAAGGGTTAGCGCAGGATCGGGGCGCGCCCGGGGATCGACGGCGCCGATGGACCCGGAGCTGACAGAGCTGACCGGCCGGCTGACGGCCCTGCTGCGGGCGCGCAGCGGCGACCCGCAGGCGCGCGCGAGCGGCGTCGAGCCGCTGCCCGGGCATGCGGGAGTCAGCTACCGGTTCGTGCACGAGGGACGTGACGGCGCGCTGCCGCTGGTGCTGCGGCTGGCGCCGGCCGGAGTGCCGGCAGTAGGGCCCAACGACGTGGTGCGACAGGCGCGCATCATGGCGGCACTCGGCGGGACTGCGACGCCGAGCGGCGTCGCAGTCCCGCCGATCCATTGGTACGGCGACGATCCGCAATGGTTCGGGCGGCCGTTCTTCGTCGCCGGCTTTGTCGCCGGCGACAAACCGGCGCTCGGCCAGCGTCGCGTTGACATCGACGAGATGCGCCGATGCAGTGCGGCGGCGGTCGCGACCGCCGCCGCACTGCATCGCCTCGATTGGCGCGACTACCGCGCCGAATTCGGCGAGCCGGTCGCGCTCGCCACGGAGCTCGAGCGGCTCGATCGGTTGCGCGATCGCCCGACGCTGGAGGCGCGATTGCTCGCGAGCGCCCCGGCACTGCGCGCGCAGCTGGTCGCATCGATGCCGGCGCGCGTGCGCGTGGGATGCGTCCACGGCGACTTCCAGTGGTCCAACTGCCTGTTTCGCGATGGGCGTTTGACGGCTCTGATCGATTGGGAGCTGGCGCAGACCGGCCCCGTGCTGCTCGATCTGGGATGGTTCTGTATGTTTTCCGATCGCGAGAGTTGGGTCACTGACGATCTCATGCCGAGCTGGTGCCCGCCGCCGGACGAGCTGGTCGACGAATATGAACGGGCGCTGGGTGAGAGCTTCGAGCGCCGCGAGGTGCGATGGTTCCGGGCCTTCGCCGGCTACCGTTTCGGCGTGATCACGGCCTTCAACCTGATGCTGCATCGGCGCGGCAAGCGTCCCGACCCGATGTGGGAAACGATTGCGCTGTCGGGGCCGCGTCTGTTTGAGCGTGGACTAGAGCTTTTGGGCTAAACCGGTCTGCGCTGCGCACGACCTATGTTCGTTCCTGAGCGCTGCGTAAAATACGGCAGTTTTCCGATGTCCGTCGTCAGGCGGGACGAACGGCGGGCCGGGGAGGTGGACGGATGGATGAGCACGAGAATGGATCAAACGGCTTTACCGAATCGAACGGCGCCAGCGAGGCTGCCGGCAGAGCTCGGCGTAAGCGGGTCCTGGTCAAGGATGTGACGTCGCGGGTCGAGGCGCTCGAAAATCGGCTGGCCGAGATCGCTGACGAGCTGTCGAAGCTCGATCAGCGGATTCAGAAGATGGCCGACTCGATTGCCCAGGGGCAGGCCAACCGCTGGACCGTCAGCTGATCGTCGCACCCTGATCGTCGCCCGCGCGGCCCGGCACTATCCTGACGCGCCGGCGCGCGGCGAATCGACCAACATCACGAGGCGCGGCGCACGGGAAAATCGATCGCACGCCGCGCCTGAAAAACCTACAGCTCGGGGCGCGCCGCGGCGCCGCCGGCCAGCACCGTCGCGTTGCCGTGCTCGCCGAAGCGCAGCAGGAACTTCTGCTGCTTGTCGCCCAGATGCTTGCGGGTGGCAGGCGTCGGCTCGGCATCCTGCAGGAACGGCTGCTCGGCGGTGCAGGGATGTTGGTAGACCGCGAGCTCGAGCGTGATGCCGTTGGGGTCCTCGAAGTAGATCGAGCGGCAGAAGGTGTGATCGATTTCCGACTTGATCTCGACGCCCTTCGCGATCAGATGATGCTTGGCCGCGTCGAGCTCCGCGACCGTTTCCATCGCGAATGCGATATGGTTGCCGGCGCCGAGCTTGGCGAAGTTGGGCGCCAGCTCGTCCTTGGGGCACCAGAAGAACGCCAGCCGGTCACCGTTGCCGATATCGAAGAAGTAATGCTTGGCGCCGCCGAGGTCGCCCGGCACCGCGCCCGGAAACGGGTCGGGGTCGGGAAGCTGCAGGGTCACGACCACCGGAAAATTCATTACCTCGGTATAGAAGCGCACCGTCTCGTCCATGTCGCGCGACAGGAACGCCATGTGATGCACGCCCTTGGTTTTAATCGCCATCGGTCAGGACCTCCTAATTGATGTTCGGATAGTGAACAAACGTCCGTATTATGAACTAACGTTAAAGCCGCCGCCGCGCCGATGTCAAGTCGGCCGGGGTGGTCTTCGCGCTGGCTGGCTCAGCGGCTGGCGAGAATTTCGGCCAGATGGCGAGTCTCGATCTCGCTGCCTTCGCGATGCAGTCCGCCGCCAATCTGCATCAGGCATCCGCAATCGTTGGCGACCACCGTCTCGGCGCCGCTCTCACGGATGCGCGCGAGCTTGTCGGCCATCATCGCGCTCGAGATGTGCGGGAACTTGACCGAGAACAGGCCGCCGAACCCGCAGCATTCCTCGCGCTCGCGCAAATCGAAAATCCGGATCCCGTTGACCGCGCTCAGCAGCACGCGCGGCTCGTCGATCACCTGCAGCTCGCGCAGCAGGTGACACGAAGGATGGTAGGTCACCGCCCGCTCGTAGCGTGCGCCGACATACTTGACCTTGAGCACGTTGACCAGGAATTGCGAGAACTCGTAAATCCACGGGCGCATCGCCTCGGCCTTGGCCAGCAACCGCGGATGGTTCACCAGCAGATGCGGGTAGAAGTTGCGAATCATGCTGGCGCACGAGCCCGATGGCACCACCACCGGCACGCCCGGCTGGCACGATTTGAGGAAGCGGCGCGCCAGCGCCAGCGCTTCATCGCGCAGCCCCTCGTTGAACGGCGCCTGCCCGCAGCAGAAGGCGCGGCGCACCGGCCGGACCTTGATATGCAGTCCTTCGAGCACCGCCGCGGCCGCCTGCGGCACGGCCGGAAAAAACTGCTCCGCGAGGCAGGTGCCGAACAGTCGGACCTCAGACATCGTCAGGCCACACCATCAGTACGTGGAGTTGCTTGGGGCCGTGCACGCCGATCACGATCAGCTTTTCGATGTCGGCGGTGCGGCTGGGACCGGTGATGAAGGCGACGCGATGGTTGGCGATGGTTTCGGCGCCCAGCGAGTCGAGGGCCGCGGCCGCATCGGGCCGCAACCGATCGGCGCGCACGATCGCGAGCGCCGCGGGCGGCAGCAGGGTCAGGGCGTTGGGGCGCGCCGGCGTGCCGGTCACCGCAATCGTGCCGGTCGAGGCGATCGCGCAGTCGGCCTCGACGATGCCTAGGTCGGCGCGGGCGATACGCTCGATCAGCGCGTGGCGCGCCGGCTCGTCGCCGACCGGTGCGCATCGAATGACTTCGCGGCCGCGCTGCTCCAGCGCATTGGCCAGCGGTTCGGTGTTGAACGAAACGCCCGCTCCGATTGCGACCGTCAGCGCTCCGATCCGATCGGCCAGCTCGAGCGTGCGGGTGGAAAGCTCGGTGGCGCTGAACGTGCCGACGAAGTGGCCGCCGACCGCCTCCAGTTCGCGCGCGAACGACGAAACCAGCTCCGCGCTCTGCGCCCCCGGCACCAGCGGCGGCGTCACACGCGTTTCCTGATGATTTGCGGCCCCCGCCTTGGCCTCGCTGCCAAGCGCGGTCTTGACCGCAGCCATGATCCTGACGAAGGCGCCCATCGCTCAGAGCCCGTGGGGTTTGGCGGCCGGCTTGCGCCGCGGCGCGGATTTGGGGACCGGAAAGTCGCGGCTGCGGGTCCAGGCGTTGAACGGCGGCGGCATCCATCGCACATAGCCGTCGCGCGCCAGCGGCCGAACCATCCAGGCCGCGATCCGCGACAGTAACCGGATGGTCCACGGATGGCGCGCCAGCCCGCTGAACCGCACCACCGCGCGCCGGGCGCTGACGGCGGCGTGCGGCCATTTGAGCCCGTCCTGATTGGCTTTCCAGCGCAGATGGAGCAGCAGCTTGGGGATATCGATCTTGACCGGACAGATCTCGCGGCAGGCGCCGCACAAGGTCGAGGCGAAGGGCAGAAAGCCGGCCTCCGCGCCGAACAGACTCGGGCTTATGATCGAGCCGATCGGACCCTGGTAGGCGTAGCCGTAGGCGTGGCCGCCGATCCGCCGGTAGACCGGGCAGGCGTTGAGGCAGGCGCCGCAGCGCAGGCAATAGAGCGCCTCGCGCATCACCGGATCGGCCAGCATCGCGCTGCGACCGTTGTCGAGAATCACGACGTGGATCTCGCGCGGCCCGTCGAGCTCGCCGGCGCCGCGCGGACGGGTGATGAAGTTGGTGTAGGTGGTGATCTTCTGGCCGGTCCCGGCCCGCGCCAGCACTTCGAGGAAATGACTCAGGTCGGCGAGCCGCGGGATCACCTTCTCGATTCCCATCACCGCGACGAAGGTGTCGGGCAGCGTGCTCGAAAAACGACCGTTGCCTTCGTTCTCGACCAGCACCAGCGTGCCGGTCTCGGCGATGGCGAAGTTCACCCCGGTAATCCCCAGGTCGGCGGCGAGGAAGGTCGAGCGCAGGTTCTCGCGCGCCACCGCCGTCAGCCGCTCGGGCTCGTTGGTATACGAAGTCCCGAAGCGCTCATGGAACAGCGTGCCGACGTCTTCCTTTGAAAGATGGATGGCGGGCGTCAGGATGTGCGAGGGGCGTTCGTGGCGCAGTTGCACGATGTACTCGCCGAGGTCGGTCTCGACCACCTCGAGTCCGGCCCGTTCGAGCGCCGGATTGAGCTCGATCTCCTCGGTGGTCATCGACTTGCCCTTGACGGCGCGCTTGAGTCCGCCGCGGCGCGCGACCTCGACGATATACTTGCGCGCCGCGGCCGCGTCGGCGGCGAAGAAAACGTGGCAGCCGTTGGCCTCGAGCCGTTGCTTGAGCTGCAGCAGCAGTTGATCGAGGCGGCCGATGGCGTCGGCCTTGATGCGCCGGGCGGCCTCGCGTTCCTCGTCGTAGCGTGGGAACTCGCCGCGCGTCTGCGCCGCGGCCTCGAGATGATGACCGCTGGCGTTGGCGAGCTTGCGGCGAAGGTCGGAATCGCCAATCGCCTTTTCGCTGGCCGAAAAGAAGGTGGGCTTGCTGCGCGACTGGAACATCGGAAACGACCGCCGGCTTCAGTTGATCCGCGCGACCTGCGCCAGCATCCGCATCACCGATTCGCGCGCGCGATCGGCGCCGCGATGGTCGGGAGACTGGCTCAGGAAGCCGCGATAGTCATCGAGCGCGGCCTGGAAGCATTCCAGCCGCTCGTAGAGCCCGGCGCGCTCCAGCAGCTCGTCGGCCGCCTGCGCGTCGAGCATCAGGATGCGGTCCAGCGCCGCCAGCGTGCGCCGCCAATCGCCGGCCGTCATGTAGATACTCTTCAGATTGCGCAGCATCCGCGCCAGGACGTGACGCGCCCCGACCGTGCGCAGCATCGCAGGGTCCAGCTCCGTCGGCTGGCCGTAAATCTGCGCCAGGCGCGCCTTGATTTCCTCGAGGTCGAGAATCACGCCGGCGTTGAAGGGATCGATAATCAGCTCGCCGCGTTCGTCCACCGCCTTGACCAGGAAGTGCGCCGGGAACGAGACGCCATAAAGGTTGAGCCCCAGCCGCCGCCCGATTTCGAGATAGATCACCGAGAGCGTGATCGGGATGCCGAGGCGGCGTTCTATTACCTGGTTGAGAAACGAATTGCGCGGGTCGCTGTATTCCTCGCGATTGCCGGCGAAGCCCTGCTCGCCGAACAGGAAGCCCGACAGCAACTGGACCCGTTCGACGGTGTCAGTCCCGCCCTGCACCAACGGCTCGGCCTGTTGCGCGAGCCGGTCGATGCGATCGAGATAGTGGTCGACGTCGAGCTCCGGGTATTCTTCCTTGGCGATCAGCAGCGCGCCGCGGGCGAGCGGAATCGGCTCGCGCTCCACCAGCCGGGAAAGTTCGCTACGCGCCGCGTTCATCCTCGCTCCTCACCACGGTTGAGTCTTTAATGGCGGCCTGCAAAGCGCAAGCCCCGGTGGCCGCATCGATCGCCGGATCGATTTCCGCCCGCACCGCAGCCTCGGGCTCGCGACGGCGGGCGCGTTGCAATGCCTCGGCGGCGCGCCGGCCGCCGATCTGGCCGAGCGCCCAGGCGCTATGGGAGCGGACCAGCGGCTCCGGATCCGACCACAGGGCGCTTGCCAGCGCGTCGATCGCGGCGGGATTGCGGCTGTTGCCCAGCGCCACCGCGACGTTGCGCAACAGCCCGCGCCGCTTGGTCCGCCGAATCGCGCTGGTACCGTAGCGCCGGCGAAAACCGTCGTCGTCCAGCGCCATCAGCTCGGGCAACGCGGGCGCGAGCTCGGGCTCGCCGGGACCGTCGCTCTCGTTCCACGGGCAGACCTCCTGGCAGATGTCGCAGCCGAAGATCCAGTTGCCGAGCCCCGCGCGCAGCTCGTGCGGGAGCGGGCCGCGATGCTCGATGGTCAGGTAGGAGATGCAGCGGCGCGGTTCGATCAGGTAGCCGTCGGCGAGCGCGTTGGTCGGGCACAGATCGAGGCAGCGGCGGCAGCGCCCGCAATGGTCGCGCGCCGGACGCGGGGCCGCGTCGATTTCGAGATCGGTAAAAATCTCGCTCAGGAAAAAGTACGAACCGTGATGGACGTTCAGCAGGTTGGTGTTGCGCCCGAACCATCCCAGCCCGGACTCGGCGGCCCATTCGCGCTCCAGCACCGGCCCGGTATCGACGTAGATGCGCGTAATCGCCGCGGGACGCATCGCAGCGATCGCCGCGGCGACGACGCGGGTGCGCGCCAGCACGGTCTGATGATAATCGGGGCCGAGCGCATAGGCGGCGATACGGCCGCGCAGCTCGTCGGGCCATCGGAAGCGCGGCCGGGCCGGCGCGGCGTAAGGATAGGCGAGGCTCACCACCGAGCGCAGGCGCGGGTCCAGGGTGCGCGGGTCGAAGCGGCGCTCGGGATCGCGCGCCAGGTAAGCCATCTCGCCCGCCCGTCCAGCCTCGAGCCAGGCCCGAAGAAAGGGTTCGCGATGCTCGAGCCGGCGCAGCGCGGCGAATCCGGCCAGGATGAATCCCTGCGCGCGCGCGGCCGCTACGATCGAATCGGTCAGGCGATCCACGATGAGGAAAATGATATCATCGAAGGACGGTAAGTGCCCCCGTTTCGTCCAGCTTGACTTGGGTTTCGGGCCGCGGCTACCCTTGATGACGTGGCTGACCGCATGGTTCAGCCCGCTTTCCGGAGGCTTCCTCGATGGCAGAGCAGATCGCGAGCGTACAACCGATTGACGAATCCGCCACGCCGGGTATCCAGCTCACGCCCAAGGCGCTCGAGATGGTGCGCCAGATGGCGCTCAAAGAGCATCTCGGTGCGGACCAGGGACTACGCGTGGGCGTGGTAGGCGGCGGATGCTCCGGGTTTCAGTACACGCTGAACTTCGACGCGCAAAAAGAGGGCGACACGATCACGATGATCGACGGAATGAAGGTCCTCGTCGATGAGCTCTCGCTTCCCTATATCGCCGGCACCACGCTTGACTTCGTCGAAGGCCTTCATAATGCCGGCTTCCGTTTCGATAATCCGCGCGCCGGCCGGGTCTGCGGCTGCGGCTCATCGTTCAGCGCCTGAGTTTCAGCGCTTCACGAATCGTCTGGTAGCGGCCCCGCAAGCATCGTCGAGTCGTCGGGCTTTGCATGACGCCTATCGCGGGCTAGTGTGGCCGCATAGCGTCGACCGAACGGCAAGCAAAATCGTGAAATACCTCGAGGGGATGGGCACCATCGTGACCGGCGCCAGCCGCGGTATCGGGCGTGCGATCGCGCTCGAAATCGCGCGCCAGGGCGGCCACGTCGCCTTCAATTATCTGCGCAGCGACGCGGCGGCCGAGCAACTGAAGAGCGAGCTCGAGGCGCTCGGCGTCAAGGCGCTCGCCTTCAAGGTCGATGCGGGCGATCTCAAGGCCGTCCGCGAGATGGTCAACGAGGTCAAGAAGAGCTTCGGGAAAATCGACGCGCTGGTGAATAACGCCGGGCTCACGCGCGACAAACTGGTCATGATGATGTCGGAGGAGGACTGGTCGGAGGTTATCCGCACCAATCTGACCGGGGCCTTCAACTTCTCGCGCGCCGCGGTGTTCAACATGATGAAGGCGAAGCGCGGCGTGATCCTTAATATCAGTTCGATCAGCGGGCTGGTCGGGATGGCGGGGCAGGTTAATTACTCGGCCTCCAAGGCCGGACTGATCGGGATGACCAAGGCGCTGGCCAAGGAAGTCGGCCGCCACGGGGTACGCGTCAACGCGCTCGCGCTCGGCTTTATCGAGACCGATATGACGGCGGCGCTGCCGGCGGAAAATCGCGCCGCGGCGCTCAACCTGATTCCGCTCGGCCGCTTCGGCCAGATCGGCGACGTCGCGCCGGTGGCAACCTTCATGCTCTCGGCGGCGTCCGGCTATATCACCGGCGCGGTGATCCAGATCGATGGCGGACTCGCGATGTAGCCGGCGACGCCGGTCGACCTCGGGGTGTCGCAGCCCTCTGGATATCCGGCGCGCGATTTGGACGGTTGCCTTGAAAGGCCGGCCCGGCGCTACGATAATCTAAGTAGAGTAGAGGCGATGGTGAGCGAGCGCGAGTCAATCTTTCACGAGGCGGAAACGCCGCAGGCCTCGCGTGAGCTCGAAGAGCTGCGGGCCGCGGCCGACTACGTGATGCCCTTCGAGGTCGTCCAGCGCCGCGTGATCGACGACAACTACGAAGGCCGCATGACCATCGATGCGACGGTGGTGCTGCGAATCGGCAATTCCGAGGAGACCGGGGCGGCGCGCGGCGTCGGCGTCGTGCATGCGCTCGACCTCGCGCTGCGCAAGGCGCTGCTCAAGTATTTCCCCTATCTCGAACGGGTCCGCGTGACCGAGACCTATACTCACGCCGCCGGCGAATCGACCGAAGCCGACGTGGTATCGGTCAAGAAGTTCTCCGACGGCGAAATTTCATGGACCACGCTGGCCACCTCCAGCAACTCGGTCGAGGCCGGCTGGCGATCGCTGCTCGACGGCTACGAATGGCGCATCGCCACCGAGAATCTCAAGCATAAACGCAACACCGCCAACCCGCGCTTGTCGCGGCGTTGAGCCAGGCCAGCCCGTATGTCCGCTGCGAGTGAAACCTCGGGCCGTGCCGCGCCGGGCCGCCTCGCCGTGCTCTACGACGGCGATTGCGAGGTCTGTCGCACGATGCTCCAGGCGGTGCGCCAATTCGACAACTCGAGCCAGATCGACGCGCTCGATCTGCACGACCAGAGCGTCGGCGCGGCCTTTCCGGGACTCAACCGGGAGCGCCTGATGCAGGAGCTGCACGCGGTCGACGACCGCGGACGGGTATTTCGCGGGGCGCGCGCCGTCAACGAGATCCTGCGCCGCCAGTCCGGGTTCGCCGGGCTGCTGGCCTATCTGTGGTACGTGCCGGGCTACGCCTGGCTCGCCGACCGGCAATACAAGCGGATTGCGGGCGCGCGCTATCGCTATCAGCCCAAGCGCCCGGTGGAGCCATCCGGCGCCGGCTCCGATTGAACGCCACCCGCCGAACGCTCATCCTAGGCTGAGCGTGGCATCGATGGGACCGTTCAACATCTTCAATACTCTCACGCGTCGGGTCGAGCGCTTCGAGCCGCTCAAGCCCCCCGCGGTGACGCTCTACTCATGCGGCCCGACCGTCTACCTGCCGCAGCATCTCGGCAACATGCGCGCCTACCTGTTCGTCGATACGCTCAGGCGCGCGCTCCGCTTCCACGGCTACGACGTGCGCCACGTGATGAATATCACCGACGTCGGCCATATGACTTCCGATGAGGACGCGGGCGAGGACAAGATCGAGAAGACCGCGCGGGCCGAAGGCAAGTCGCCGCAGGAAGTGGCGGATTTCTATATCGCGCAGTTCAGGCGCGATTGCGGATTGCTCAATATAGAACTGCCGCCCGATGCGATCGCGGGGCGTCCGGCCGCGCCGCCGCAGAGCGCGTTATGCCGCGCGACCGACAATATCGGCGAAATGATTGCGCTCATCGAGCGGATCATCGCGCACGGCTTCGCGTATCCCAAACCGAGCGGCATCTACTTCGACGTCGAGCGATGGCGCGGCGCGGCGCGAGTCGGCCGGCTCTCGCGTCAGAGCCTCGACGAGCAGCATACCGGCCAGCGCCTCGAGCATTCGCCCGACAAGAAAAGTCCGCACGATTTCGCGCTGTGGGTGCTCAATCAACCCGGCCATCTGATGCAATGGGACAGTCCGTGGGGACGCGGCTACCCGGGCTGGCATATCGAGTGCTCCGCGATGTCGATGAAGTACCTGGGCGAGACTATCGATATTCATACCGGCGGCCTCGACCATATTCCGATTCATCACGAGAACGAGATCGCACAGTCCGAGAGCGCCACCGCGCACCCCTTCGTCCGTTACTTCGTGCACAATGCCTTCCTGGTCGGGATGGAAGGGGCGAAGATCAGCAAGAGCGCCGGCAAGTTCCCGCTGGTGGCGGACCTGGTGAAAGAGAGCATAGATCCGCTCGCCTTTCGTCTGTTTTGTTTCGGGGCAAAATATCGCTCAGAGCTGGCCTTCAGTTTGGACGCAGTCCGCGCGGCAAAAAAGAACCTCGACTATTTCCAGGAGTTCGCAAGTAATCTGCCCGACGCAGCAATCGATGCGCCTGATTCCCAGTGGGTGGCGGAGTACGAAGAAAAATTCCAAGCGGCGCTGGCCGACGATTTGAACACGCCGCGGGCATTAGCGGTCGCCTTAGAACTGGTGCATGAGGCGTACACGAGAAACGATAAGAAGATCTGGCCCGCGCTAAAAGGCTTTGACTCCGTCATGGGGCTCAAGCTTGCGGACGCCCTTAAGGACGCACTGGCGCAATTCCCCGCACACGTGCTGGAACTTAAGAAACGGCGAGAAGAAGCAAGAGCCGCCCGTGACTTCAAACAGGCCGACGATTTGCGAAAGCAACTTTCGGCGCTGGGTTACGAGGTCAAGGATACCTCGGGCGAGTCGATGATACAGCGTCGGAGAAATCCGTGAGCCGCAGCGGTCACTTCCGGTCCCGGGCCAACCAGCTTGACGCGAGCGTCAGCTTGGTCCTAGTTACCTTGATACACTGGGTCGAGCTTTCCTAGAATCAATCTAAGGATCTCACAAGAGCTACCATGCCTATTCATCTCAAAACTTTTGACACCCGCCTCGGCACCCATGACACGCCCGAAGTCCGCCACCTCAGCCCCGAGAACGCCCCCTACTATTTGCCGGTCGGTGACGAGGTCGAAATCTTCACCGCCGCCTACCGGGCGCGATTGCCGGTGCTGCTCAAGGGGCCGACCGGATGCGGCAAGACGCGCTTCGTCGAGCATATGGCGCACAAGCTCGCCGACGAGCCCAACGGTCCCAACGAATTGATCACGGTCGCCTGCCATGAAGACCTGACCGGCAGCGACCTGGTCGGACGCTTTCTGATCCAGGCGGACGAGACCGTATGGGTCGACGGTCCGCTGACGCAGGCGGTGCGGCGCGGCGCGATCTGCTACCTCGACGAGGTGGTCGAGGCGCGCAAGGACACCACCGTGCTGATCCATCCACTGTCGGACCATCGGCGCATCCTGCCGATCGAAAAGCGCGGCGAAACCCTGCAGGCCCATCCCGGCTTCCTGCTCTGCATCTCGTACAATCCCGGCTACCAGAGCATCCAGAAAAACCTCAAGCATTCCACCCGCCAGCGCTTCATAACGATCGAATTCAACTACCCGCCGGCCGACAAGGAGACCGCCATCATCGCGCACGAGGCCGGGGTCGACGCCGACATGGCGGGCCAGCTCGCGCTGTTGGGCGAGAAGGTGCGCAACCTCAAGGCCTCGGGCCTCGAGGAGGGGGTCTCGACGCGGTTGTTGATTTACGCCGGTGAGCTGATTTGCCAGGGCATCACGCCGCAGCGCGCCGCGACGGTCGCGGTCACCTGGTCGCTGACCGACGAGCCCGAGAGCAAGCGGGCGATCGACGAAGTCGTCAAGGCGATTTTTCCGGCCTGACCAGACGAATGACCGCGGCGACCGTGATCGATCTCAGAAGCGATACGGTCACTCTGCCGACGGCCGCGATGCGCGAGGCGATCGCACAGGCCGCGCTCGGCGACGACGTCTACGGCGAGGACCCGACCATCAACCGCCTCGAGGCGCTGGCCGCCGAAACGGTCGGCAAGGAAGCCGCGCTGCTGGTCGCCAGCGGCACGATGGGTAACCTGATCGCGCTGCTCGCCCATTGTCCGCGCGGCGCCAAGGCGCTGATGGGCGCGCTCTCGCATAGCAATCTCTACGAAGGCGGCGGCGCGTCGGCGCTCGGCGGAGTCATCCTGACGCCGATTCCCAACACGCCCGAGGGCGAACTCGACCTCGAGGCGCTGCGGGCCGAGATCGAGCTGCCGGCCGATCCGCATTTCGCGGAGCCCGCCGTGGTCGCGATCGAGAATACGCACAACCGCTGCGGTGGCGAGGCGGTGGCGCTGGCCCATATGGCGAAGGTCGCCGAGCTGGCGCGCCGGCGCGCGCTCCCGGTCCATCTCGACGGCGCACGTATCTTCAATGCCGCGCTGGCTCTGGAAGCCAGCCCGGCGACGATCGCCGGCTATGCCGACACGGTCTCCTTCTGCCTCTCGAAGGGGCTGGCAGCGCCGGTCGGATCGCTGCTCTGTGGCAGCCGCTCGTTTATCGAGCGGGCGCGCCGGATTCGCAAGACCCTGGGCGGCGGGATGCGCCAGGCGGGGATAATCGCCGCGGCCGGTATCGTCGCGCTGCAGACCATGGTCGAGCGGCTCGCCGACGACCATCGCCACGCCGAGCAACTGGCCGACGGACTGGCAAAGATTGGCGGTCTTCAGGTGCAGCGCGCACGCCGGCGCACCAACATGGTGTTCTTCGAAGTCGGTGACGGCGCCGCGCCCGCCGCGCGCTGGGAGGCCGCGCTCAAAGCGCGGGGCGTGCTGGTCTCGCCGCGCAATGCCACGGTGTTTCGCGCGGTTACTCATTACGGAATCGAGGCGGCTGATATCGACCGGGCGATCGCCGCGGCGCGTGCGGCCGCGGGCGAGGCCTTTGCGCGCTGAGCTGCCGATGGATTCGCTCGACTCGCTGTTCTCGCTGCGCGGCCATCTGGGACTCGTTACCGGCGCCTCCTCCGGGCTGGGCGTCGAATGTGCTTATGCGCTGGCAATCGCGGGCGCCGACGTCGCCCTGGTCGCGCGCCGCGCCGAACGGGTCGCGGCGCTGGCGGCCGAGCTGCGCGAAAAGTATCGGGTGCGGAGCTTAGCGATGGCCTGCGACGTCACCGACGATGAAGCGATCGCGCGCGCGCTCGCCCGCATCCGGACGGAGCTGGGCGAGATCGACATCCTGATCAACAACGCCGGCATCTCGCCCACCGGTCCGGCCGAGAAGTTCCCGCGCGCGGATTGGGACGCGACTATCGCGACCAATCTGACCGCGCCGATGGTGTTGTCACAGCAAGTCGCGGCGCGGCTGATCGAGCTGGGACGCCCGGGGCGGATAATCAACATCACCTCGGTGCTGGCCGCGCACGGCAGCGCCGTCTACCGGCTGGCCTCCTACACCGCCGCCAAAGGCGCGCTGGCGAATCTCACGCGCCAGCTCGCGATCGAATGGGCGCGCTACGGAATCCTAGTCAACGCGATCGCGCCCGGATGGATTCCGACCGAGGCCACCGCCGGCGGAATCGCCAAGCCGAAATGGCGCGAGCGGATGGAAACCTTCACGCCGATGGCGCGGCTGGGCCGGCCCGAGGAGATTCGCGGCGCGGTGATTTATCTCGCCAGCCCGGCGGCCAGTTACGTGACCGGCACGACGATCGCGGTCGACGGCGGCTATCAGGCATGGTAGCGAGGCTGACGCAGCGCCGCGCGGCTTGCCGACCATCAACCTGAGCTATGGTTCCCGCACTATGAACGATGCCATGCATGAGCTGAAAGCGCAGCTTTTGCGGCGCAAGCCGACCGCGACGCTGATGGCCGAGGCGGCCACGCCGGGCGGCCTCAAGCGCGCGCTGGGCGCGCTCGATCTGACCGCGCTCGGCATCGGCGCGATCGTCGGGGCCGGCATCTTCGTGCTGACCGGCGTGGCGGCGAGCAAGTATGCCGGGCCGGCGGTGATGCTCTCGTTCTGCGTGTCGGGCTTTGCGTGTGCGATGGCGGCGCTGTGCTACGCGGAGTTCGCCGCGATGATCCCGGTCGCCGGCAGCGCCTATTCATATTCCTATGCGACCATGGGCGAGCTGGTCGGCTGGATTATCGGCTGGGACCTGGTGCTCGAATATGCGGTCGGGGCGGCGGCGGTGGCGGTCGGATGGTCGGGCTACCTGCGCGTGATCCTGGAGGGGCTGGGGATTCATCTGCCGGTCGCGCTGACCCATGCTCCGGGTTCGGCGCCGGGTGCGATTATCGATCTGCCGGCGCTGCTGATCGTGCTGATCGTGTCGGGAATCCTGTATGTCGGGATTTCGGAGAGCGCGCGCTTCAATTCGCTGATCGTCGCGATCAAGCTGCTGGTGATCGGGATGGTGATCGTGGTGGGCGCCTTCTACGTGCAGCCGGCCAACTGGAGCCCGTTCGCGCCGTTCGGATGGAGCGGGGTGATGAAGGGGGCGGCGGTGATCTTCTTCGCCTATATCGGTTTCGACGCGGTCTCGACCGCGGCCGAGGAAGTCATCGATCCCAACCGCAACCTGCCGATCGGGATTCTGGGCTCGCTGTTCGTCTGCACGCTCTTGTATGTGGCGGTCGCCGCGGTGGTGACCGGGATGGTGCCGGCGCGGATGCTCGATATCAATGCGCCGCTGGCTTCGGCCTTCGTGCTACGCGGGCTGCGCGCGCTGTCGGGAATCATCTCGGTGGGCGCGGTCGCCGGGCTGACCTCGGTGCTGCTGGTGCTGCTGCTCGGACAATCGCGCATCTTCTATGCGATCTCGCGCGACGGTCTGCTGCCGCCGGCCTTCAGCCGGGTGCATCCGCGTTACCAGACGCCCTACATCCCGACCGTCCTGACCGGCATCCTGGTGGCGACCGCGGCCGCGCTGCTGCCGATCCAGGAGATCGCCGAGCTGACCAATATCGGCACGCTGTTCGCCTTCGTGCTGGTATGCCTGGGCCTCTGGATCCTGCGCCATGTCGAGCCCGATATGGCGCGGCCGTTCCGCACCCCGCTGGTGCCGCTGGTGCCGATTCTGGGGGCGCTGTTCTGCGGCTACCTGATGACGAGCCTGCCGCTGGTGACGTGGTACCGGTTTTTCATCTGGATGGCGATCGGGCTCGCGATCTATTTCAGCTACGGGCGCTTCCATAGCCGGGTCGCGGCCGCGGCGGGAAAGCTCGAGGGCGAGCGGGCCGCGGCGCGCCGCGTCTGAGTAGCGGGCCGCCCCCGCGCCGGCGCGCTTTGTCTTGACTTACAGGGCTTGGCGAGTCTATCCAGAACTTGACCCAACGTAAGAACCGTTTTCAAATCCGGCAAAAGAGGAAGCTCAAGCGATGGCACTATTGGACGGAAAAGTAGCGATTGTTACCGGCGCGGGCCGTGGTATCGGACGCGAGGAAGCGCTGTTGATGGCAAAACAGGGCGCTAAGGTCGTGGTCAACGATCTCGGCGGCCATTTCGACGGCACCGGACAGTCGCGCTCGCCGGCCGAAGACGTGGTCAAGGAGATTCGCAACGGCGGCGGCGAGGCGGTCGCCAACTACGAGAGCGTCAGCGATTTCAAGTCCGCCAAGCGCATCATGGAGTGCGCGCTCGACAACTTCGGCAAGCTCAATATCGTGGTCAACAACGCCGGCATCCTGCGCGATCGAATGATCTTCAACATGAGCGAGGAAGACTTCGATGCGGTCATCTCGGTCCATCTCAAGGGCTCCTTCAACATGGCGCGCCATACCGCGGCCTACTGGCGCGAGCAGCACAAGAACGGCAACCTGCTGAACGGCCGCATCATCAACACCAGCTCGGATTCGGGCTTGCTCGGCAATGCCGGCCAGGTGAACTATGGCGCCGCCAAGGCGGCGCTGGCGGCGATGGCGATCATTCTCGATCGCGAGTTGTCCCGCTACGGCGTGACGGTCAACGCGGTCGCGCCGCTGGCCCGCACCCGCATGACGGTCGAGGCGACGCCGCAGATTGGCGCCGCGATGGGCGAGGCGAAGCCCAATCAGCTCGACCCGCACAGTCCCGCTCACGTCGCGCCGGTGGTCTGCTGGCTGGCGAGCGACGACGCCAAGGATGTGCATGGCGAGGTCTTCCGCGCCGGCATCGGCACGGTCTGGCTGATGAAGGGCTGGCACTCGGTCGCCAAGGTGCAGCAGCGCGGCGCGATCTGGGATCCGACCGCTCTCGGAGTGCGGCTCAAAGAGGAGCTGGCCAAGGGGCTGACCAAGAAGGAGAGCATGTCCGAGGCGATGGCCGAGGGCGCGGAATAATCGCACTGGGTCTGTGACGGTGCCCGACGACGCCGGTGGCGCGAGCCACCCTCCAGCGCGCTTTCGCTCAGTGCTGCTGATCTGCGCGGCCAACACCGCCCGCAGTGTGATGGCCGAGCATCTGCTGATGCGCGAGCTGCGCGCCCGCGGCGCTGGCGATCGGGTCGCGGTGCGCTCGGCAGGAATCGCCGCCTATGCGCGCGACGGCGCACTGGTTTCGCTGGATACGCGGATGGTGCTGCGCGGCGAAGGATTTGCCGTTGACGACGAGCTGACATCGACCGACTTGAAGCGCCATCCCGAGATGCTGGAGCAGGCCGACCTGGTACTCGCGATGACCGCGGCGCAGGCCGATGAGCTGCGCACGCGCTTCGCGCACGTCAGCCTGCCCGCGCTCGATACCCTGAAAAGCTTTGCCGGTGAGAGCGGCGATATCGCCGACCCGGTCGAGCAGGGACACGAGGCCTTCTCGAGCTGTTGCGATGAGATCAAGCGGCTGGTGCCGCGGGTCGCCGACCGGCTGCTGACCGGAAGTTAGATGGCGCCGGACGAGTTTCTTAATCCTTCCGACGACGAGATTCGCGCCATCCTCTCGCGCCCGACGACCGTGGCGGTGATCGGCTGCTCGGATAAGCCCGCGCGCGACAGCCTGATGATCGCGAAGCTGCTGCACGACAAGGGTTTCCGGGTGATCCCGGTCAACCCGGCGCTGCCGCCCGACGCGCTGACCGGCGTGCTCGGCGAGCGCGCCTACCCGGACCTGCTCTCGATTCCTGAGCCGGTCGAGATTGCCGACGTCTTCCGCCAGCCCGAGCATCTGCCGGCGATCGTCGAGCAGGCGATTCGCAAGCCGGTGCGAGTGCTGTGGTGCCAACTGGGAGTCGTCAACCTGGCGGCGGCGCGCAGCGCGCAGGCGGCGGGAATCAAGGTCGTGATGGATCGCTGCCCGGCGATCGAATATCGACGCCTGTTCCGCAGACCATGAGTCGGACCGACGGTTCGATGCGGAGGTGCGCGTGAAGCCCGGCAAGTGGGACATTCTCGACGACGATCGCCTGGTCACCACGCCGATCTTCGACCTCTCGCGGCGCCGCTCGCGCCATGCGCGCCGTGGGACCCGCGACTTTTACGTGCTCACTGCGCCGGCGTGGGTGAATATCATTCCGCTTACCGCCGACGGCCGGATTGTTTTCGTCCGCCAGTGGCGCCACGGTATCAGCGATCTGACGCTGGAAATCCCGGGTGGGATGGTCGATCCGGGCGAGATGCCGAAAGCCGCGGCGCGGCGCGAGATGCGCGAGGAATGCGGCTTTGATTCCAGACGCATCATTTCGCTGGGACGGGTGCATCCGAATCCCGCTATCCAGCCCAACTGGTGCTACACCTTCCTGGCCCTCGATGCGCACGTTTCCGGCAGCCCCGAGCCCGGAGCCGACGAAGAGACCGAGGTTGTAATGGTCGCGAGGCAGCGGGTCGCCGGCCTGATCGCGTCGGGCAAGATCACGCACGCACTGGTGATCGCCGGGTTCGCCCTGTTCGACCTCTACCAGCGCAAGCCGCGCCGCGCGCACTGAGTACGCGGCATTCCCGGCGCTACTGCGCGCCGCCGTAACGTCGGCGGCATAGTGCATAGACCGGCCAGACTGCGGCCGCGAGGATCACTGCCGTCACAAAATCCGCATGGCCCGGCGCTTGGGAGAGCGCCAGTCCGAAGCTCGCGACCCATACCAGGATCGGCGCCGCCACGACCACGGCGAGTCCGAGGCGCCCGCCGCCGATAACGAAAAGTCCGTCGCGCGCCGGATGGAGACGACGCAGCTTGATCAACGCGCCCATCTCGAGCATCAGCGCACCCATATAGAAAAAGACGTCGAGCACCACCAGCGTCACGAAGCCGAACGGCACCAGCAGGGTGAAGACGATGCAGCACAACACGATTGACTTGCCGGGGGTGGCGCTGCTCCACCAGATTTCGGCCAGCGGCTTGGGCAGATAGTGGTCGCAGGCCAGCACGAACGGCATCCGCGAGACCCACAGCATCGCGGCCTCGAAGATCGCGAACGCTCCGAGCGCGCCGCCGAGTCCGATTGCGACGCCGAGCCACGGTCCGCCGATCGTCGCTCCGGTGTGCGCAAACGAACCGGTCTCCCAGCCCGCGCCGCTGGTGGCGCCGTCGAGCCCCACGGCCAGCGGCAGCACATAGCCGAGCACGACCAACGGCAGCGTGATAGCGATCGCGCGCAGGTAGTTGCGCTGCGGATGATCGATCTCGGCCGCTACCACGCTCAGGTTTTCCCAGCCGCAGAAATTCCAGATGACGACGGTCAAACCGCCGCCCAGCGCGCCCGCGAAATCGCGCCCGAAGATTGGTCCGGCGGGCGGCTGCCAATGGATGAGCCGCGGGATTCCCAGCACGACCATCGCGAGGAACGGCATCAGAATCGCGATCGTCAGGGCCATCGAAGTCCGGCCGACCGGCCGCACGCCCAGCAGGTTCAGCAGCCCGGCGAGCCATACCAGGACAATTCCGAGCGCGATTTGCGCCGCGCTGCTCAGCGGAATCAGAAACGACAGGTAGGCTGAGAACAACACCGGGTAAATCGCCATGTCGACGGCGGTGTAGAGGATCGTCAGGTAGGCCTCGACAAAGCCGGCGAACGGGCCAAACGCCTGTTTGACCCAGATATAAAAACCGCCCTCGGCGGGAATCAGCGCGGTCAATTCCGCCGCCATCAAGGCCGTCGGCAGGCTCAGCATCAGCGGCACCGCCAGACACAGCAGCAGCGCCAGGCGCGGACCGGCGATGCGCACCGCGTCTTCGAGTCCGTAAGCGCCGCCGCTGACCGTCAGGTACATCAGGCAGACCAGCGCCCCGAGCTTCAGGCGATGGCGCGCAAAGCCGCCGGCCCGCCAGAGCGGCGTCGCCTCCGGGATTGGCGCGGCCTCGACGCCGGAAGACGATGCGCCGCCCGCAGAACTGCTTCCTTGCTCCATTTCCAGTGACGCTGTAGCCGAGCACGGTTGCCGGCGCAAGGAAGGCTCGGCAAGCGCCAAAAACTGTGACGGGGTTGCGTGGCGGCTTGGCGGGCGCAACACTAGAGCGATTGGAGGAAATTCCAGGAACTCGGGTGGATTAGGCCGCTAAGGCTGATACGTTTGAAGCCTGGGAACCGCTATGTTACTCGTGATTTTCGATTTATTCCGTGGAATTCCATATTTCATGAGAGCTCTCGCGCTATTTGTCCTGACCGCCGTAGTGTCGGTCTCGATGGTGGTTTCGGGATGCACCGGCCTGAAATCCGGGCCGCATCAATCTTCGCGGATGGGCGATGTCACCGACGCCAGCGATCACCCGTTCGGCAACGTCCAGCCGGTCGATATTCCCGCGGAAGCCTACGCGATGGGCGCGTTTCTGAAGGCCGAGGTCGCGACCGACCAGGGCGACCGCACCGAGGCGCTCGACGAGTATCAGCAGGCGGTCAAGTACGATCCGCACAACGGCCTGCTCAGGATTCGCCTGGCGACGCTCTACGTCCGTAACGGCGAGCTCAAGCGCGCGCTGGACGAAGTGAATCAGGCGATCGCAATCGAGCCCAAGTCCGTGCACGCCCATCTGCTCGCCGCCGGCATCCAGTCGGCGCTCGGCAACGATCAGGTCGCCGAGCGGGAGTATAAGACAGTCCTCAAGCTCCAGCCCGACAGCCAGGAGGCCTACCTCTACCTCGGCACGCTGTACGCCAAGCGCGGCGATTACGATCAGGCCGAGCAGACCTTTCACAAATTGATCGCGCTCGATCCCGACTCGTTCCTTGGTTACTACTACGCGGGTCGGGTGATGGTGGCGGCCAAGAACTACGACAAGGCCGAAAGCTATTACCAGCGGGCGCTGAAGCTGAATCCACAGTCCGAACTGGTGCTGCTGGATCTCGCCCTGCTGCGGGAAATCGAGAATAAACCCAAGCAGGCGGTCGAGTACTATCAGAAGGTGCTCCAGCTTAATCCCAACAACGAACTGGTGCGCAAGCGGCTCGCCGAGCTCTACGTCGGACAGAAGAAATATGACGCGGCGTTGGGCCAGCTCAAGCGACTCGAGCAGCTCGAGACCAATCCGGCCGACACGCGTACCAAGATCGGACTGCTCTATTTCGAGCGCGGCGACTATGCCGAGGCCACCACGGAGTTCAATCTGGTGCTCGGTTCCGAGCCCAAGAACTGGGCGGTGCACTACTATCTCGGGGCCGCTTACAGCGAGCTGAACCAAACCGACCGGGCGGTCGCCGAGTTCCAGCAGATCCCGGAAACCAGCTCGCATTATGTCGATGGGCGCCTGCAGCTCGCCTATCTGTATGACAAACGGAAGAACTTCGACCACGCGATCGCGGCCCTCAAGCAGGCCCAGGCGCAAAAGCCCAAGGATACCGAAATCATGGGCTTCCTGGTCGGCATCTACCAGGAACAGAAGGACTATCCGGCAGCGATCGATCTGGCGCAGAAGATGATCGCGCTCGATCCCAAGAACGACAAGTTCCACTTCACGCTCGGCGCGCTCTACGATGAGAACAAGCAGAAGGCGCTCAGCGTGCAGGAGATGGAGCACGCCATCCAGCTCAACCCCGGCAATGCCCCCGCGCTCAACTATCTCGGTTACACCTACGCCGAGGATGGCCACAATCTGAATGAGGCGGAAAAGCTTATCAAGCGGGCGCTTGATATCGAGCCCGAAGACGGTTTTTACATCGACAGCCTGGGCTGGGTCTATTACCAGAAGGGGCAGTATGCCAAGGCCGTCGTGCAGTTGCAGCGCGCGGTCAACCTGACCGACGAAGACCCGACCATCGCCGAGCATCTGGGCGACGCCTATCTCAAGCTTGGCAGAAATGTCGACGCGCGCCAGGAATATCAGCTCGCGCTCAAGAAGGCTTCCGAGACCGACCAGGTCGAGCGGCTCAAGGGCAAGCTGCACGGCCTGCACGATGTCGGGGAAACGAGCCAGAATCGTTAATTCGCGGGGACTCGAGGTGCCGCGCGCCCGCCGCTGGCGCGTTATCGCGCTGCTGCTGGCGAGCATCGCAATCTCGGCCTGCGCGACCGTCCAGGCGCCCGTGCCGGCGGCGGTCCGCCCCGCTCCCAATCGCGAGCAGGTCACGGCGCTCATCGCGGCGATGGCGGTGCGCGACCGGACGCTGACCGCGCTCAGCACCGGCGCCGTAATGGAATATCGCAACGCCAGCCAGCACGTGAAGGCACGCGAGCAAATCGTGGTGATGCGTCCCGACCGGCTGCGAGTCGAGGCCAGCTCGCCGTTCGGCGTCGTACTGATCGTTGCCGTCGACGGCCCGCGCCTGCAGATCTTCGAACCCGGTAACAACCTGCTGATGCACGGGACGGCAACCGCTGCCGCGCTGGATCGTTTCGCGCAAATCCCGATGGAACCGAAAGCGGCGGTGGATCTGCTGATGGCGATCGTGCCGGCGTCGGGCCAACTCGCCGGCTACAGTGCCGCCACTACCGACGCGAGCGGCGCGACGGTGCTGACCTGGGCGACCCCCGGCGGCGGCCATCGCGAAGCGGCCTTTGCCGACGGCGAGCTGGCCGCGGTGCGCGAGCGCGCCGGCGACGGCCGGCTCATCTACGAAGTGCGTTACGCCGACTATCACAATATCGGCGCGCTGATGTTTCCGTACTCGATCGATGCCGAATTTCCCGCGGTCGGTTCCTCACTGAAGCTGACTCTGAAACGGCCGATCGTGAACGCCCCCGAACCTGAGTCGTTGTTCGTGCTCACTCCCGCTTCGACTACCAAGGAGATCGATCTTGATCAGCCCCAGCCCAGGGCGGCGATGCCTCACAGCTGACCGGCCAGCCCGCTGGATCGTCGCGGCGGCCTGCGCACTCGCGCTCGGCGCCGGATGTCGCGTCAACCGGCCGGCGGCTAATCACGCCCGCGACCAGATCCTCTACAACGCAACTATCAGCGACCCCAAGACTTTCAACCCGATTCTGGTCACCGACGCGACCTCGGGCGGGGTGCTGGACAATATGTTCGAGGGGCTGGTCAAGTACGACGCCATCACGACCCTGCCGGAACCCGACCTCGCCGCAAGCTGGGACCTGGGCGACGGCGGCCGGACGATCACCTTCCACCTGCGGCGCGACGTCAAATGGAGCGATGGGCAGCCGTTCACCGCTCACGACGTAGTCTTCACGATGCGGGTGATTTACGATCCGCATGTCCCCAACAGCATCAGCCCGTCGATTATGGTCGACGGCAAGCCGATCGCGGTCGAGGCGGTCGACGATCACACGGTGCGGATGAAGCTGCCGCGGCCATTTGCGCCGCTGCTCTATTCGATCGGCTTTGCGATCCTGCCGGCCCATCTGCTGGAACGCGCCTACGATGCCGGCCGCTACAACCAGATGTGGGGCATCGACACGGCGCCCGCGAAGCTGGTCGGGACGGGACAGTTTCGGATGACGCGCTACGTGCCGAGCCAGGTCATCCAGTTCCAGCGCAATGCCGACTATTGGATGAAGGACGCCAACGGCGCTCCGCTGCCGCGTCTGAAGGGCGAGACCCAGTTGATCGTGCAGGATCAGAACGCGCAGTATCTGCGCTTTCTGTCGGGGCAGATCGATGTCTACGGACCACGCCCCGAGGAAGTTTCCTCGCTCGAGCAAAAGGCCGCGGCGATGGGTATCACGGTCAAGCCGATCGGGATCGATACCGGCTCGCTGTTTTTTTCCTTCAACCGCAACCCGCGCCATTACATCCACAACGGCGTCACAGATCCCCGGCTCACCTGGTTCACGGACCTCAACTTTCTTCGCGCCATGGCCCATGCGGTCGACAAGCAGGCGATGATTAATCTGTGCTTCCAGGGGCTGGCGCGCCCGGCGGTCGCCGACATCTCGCCGGCCAACAAGATTTTTCATAATCCGAACCTCAAGGATTACGACTACGATCTGACGCTGGCGGCGAAAATTCTCGACGCCGCCGGTTACCGGCTCATCAAGCCCGGCGTGCGCGCCGATCCGCAGGGCCATCCGCTGGTCTTCAATCTGACCACCAACACCGGCGTAAAGATTCGCGATCAGATGTGCGCGATCTTCCAGCAGGACCTCGTGAAACTCGGCATCCGCGCCAATTACCGGCCGCTGGAATTCACCACCCTGGTCGAAAAGCTCGACCACACTTTCGATTGGGACTGCGTGCTGATCGGCTTCACCGGCACCATCGAGCCCAACAACGGTTCCAACTTTCTGCGCTCTTCAGGCAATCTGCATATATGGAATCCGGACCAGGCCAAACCGGCGACGCCATGGGAAGCCAAGATCGATCAGTTGCTCGATGAGGGTACGATGGTGATGGACCCGAAACAGCGCGCGCCGTATTACTGGCAGATTCAGCAGATCCTTCACGAGCAGCTGCCGATAATCGAAACCGTGCGCGCGGAGCGCTACGAAGCCTGGAAGAACACGCTCGAGAATTATCGCCCCACCGTGTGGGGACTCTATAAGCCGGAGCTGATGCAGTTCCGTCCGCAATGATCGCCGACCGCAAACCCTGCCGATGACCCGCTTTCTGCTCAAGCGCCTCGTCAACATGATCCCGCTGGTGATCGGCATCACCTTTTTGTCGTTCCTCGTGATGTCGCTGGCGCCGGGCAACTTCCTCTCCAACCTGCAGATGAACCCGTCGATCTCGCCCGAGGTGATCCGCCAGATGGAGGCGCAGTTCGGGCTCGACCAGCCGCTGATGCTGCGCTACGTCAAATGGCTGTGGGCGGTGCTCCATCTCAATCTCGGCATCTCGCTCGCCTACCGGGTCAGCGTCGCCAGTCTGATCGGCTCGCGCGCGCTCAACACCATCATCCTGTCGCTCTCGAGTCTGGTCTTCGCCTGGGTAATCGCCATCCCGATCGGCATCATCGTCGCCGTCCGGCAGAACTCGATCTGGGATCGCGTGCTCTCGTTCCTGGCTTTTCTCGGCATGTCGGTGCCGAACTTCTTCTTCGCCTTTCTGCTGATGTACATGGCGCTGCGCACCGGATGGTTCCCGGTCGGCGGCACCTTCTCGGTCGATTACGCGAGCCTCGCCCCGCTGGCCAAGGTCGCCGACCGCATCAACCATCTGATTCTGCCGGTGATCGTGCTCGGCACCGCCGGCATGGCATCGTTGATGCGCCTGATGCGCTCGCAAATCCTGGAAATCAAGAACTCTGAATTCGTCCGCACCGCGCGCGCCAAGGGACTCAGCGAGCGGGTCGTGATCTACAAGCACGTGCTGCGCAACGCGCTCAACCCGTTCGTCACGATGGCCGGTTATGCGCTGGCCGACCTGCTTGGCGGCGCCGCGCTGGTCGAATCGGTGATGAATCTGCAGGGGCTCGGCCTGCTGCTGCTCGACGCCGTGCGCTCGCTCGACGTCTACCTGGTGATGGGCTCGGTGCTGATGGGCGCGGTGCTGCTGTTGGGCGGCAACCTGCTCGCCGACATCGCGCTGGTCATGGTCGACCCGCGGGTCGATTTCTCCTCCGGGGAGTCGCAATGAGCGCGACCGCGTCGGGCGTTGATGCCGGCCCTCCCGCCGGACGCGCTACTGCCGCATCCACCGGCTATCGTCGCGCGTTGGCGCGCGAATGGCGGCTCGCGTCGTGGCCGGTCCGGCTCTCGGCGATATGCCTGGCGCTGTTCTATCTGCTGGCTGCCGCCTCGCCCGTGATCGCGCCCTACGATCCGACGCGGCAGTATCGCGCGCTGCCCGAATGCCCGCCGATGGTGCTGCATCTGAGTTCGCCCGCCGAATGGAATCACGGACTGCTCTACACCTATCCGATGCGGATGACTGATCCGGTCGCGCGCCGTTACACGCAGTCCCGCACCCGCCGGGTTTACGTTCACCTGCTGAGCCGCGGTCATCTGTTCACCACCGCGCCGGGCGACGCGCCGTACTTCATGATGGGCAGCGACGGGCTGGGGCGCGATCTGTTCTCGCGTATCGTTTACGGATCGCGCGTCAGCATGACAGTCGGATTGCTCGGCGTGCTGATCAGCTTCTCGCTCGGCATCACGATCGGCGCGTTCTCGGGCTATGTCGGCGGCCTCACCGACAACCTGATCATGCGCTGGTCGGAGATCGAGATGTCGCTGCCGTCGTTCTATTTTCTGCTGGCGCTGGCGGCCGTCATTCCGGCCGGCCTCAGCACGATCGAGACCTTCATGATGATCGTCGCGATCATGAGCTTCATCAGTTGGGCGGGCTTTGCCCGCGTGATTCGCGGCATGGCGGCCTCGGTCCGCTCGCGCCCGTACGTCGAGGCGGCCGCCGCGCTGGGCGGCTCGCGGCTGCGCATCCTGGTGCATCACGTGATCCCCTCGGTGCTCGGCTACGCGGTGGTCGCCGCCACGCTCTCGATCCCCGGCTTCATCCTGGGCGAGAGTGCGCTGTCGCTGCTCGGGCTTGGCATCCAGGAGCCGGCCTCGAGCTGGGGCAATCTGCTGGCGCAGGCGCAGGACGTGCAGGTGCTCGCCCATTACCCCTGGATTCTGATCCCCGGCGTGTTCATCTTTCTGGCCGTGATGTCATTCAACTTCCTGGGCGATCATCTGCGCGACCGCCTCGACCCCGGCAACGCCGGCTGATAGCTGAAAAGCGGGAGGCACTGCGATGGCTGAGACATTCGTGCTGATTCACGGCGCCTGGCATGGCGGATGGTGCTGGCGGGGGGTGATGAGCGAGCTCGAGCGCAACGGCGACCTGAGCTTTGCGCTCGACCTGCCGGGCCATTGCGCCAATCCGATGGACCATGCGCAGGTCACGCTTTCGAGCTATGTCGATTATGTCGCGCGCTTTATCGAGGAGCGCGATCTCAAGGACGTGGTGCTGGCTGGACACAGCCTCGGCGGCCTCACTATCTCGGGGGTCGCGGAGCGGATTCCGCGCCGCCTCAAGCGCGTGGTGTTCGTCTCCGCGATGGTGATACTCGACGGCCAGTCGCCGGCGCAGGAACTCGAGCGTATCGCGCCCGGCCGCCCCGGCTCGCGCGGCATCAAAACCGGTCCGCACTCGGTGATGGTACGGCCCGAGGATTTCCCGAAATACTACATCCAGGACGCTTCGCCCGATCTGGCGAATTTCGTGCTCGCCGCGCTGGTGCAGCAACCGACCCGCGTGATCGTCGAGCCGAGTCCGTTCAAAGGCTTTCGCCAGCTCGGTATTCCGACCGGCTACCTGATTTGCGAGGACGACCTGGCGATGGGTCATCCCGGCGTATGGCATCCCGAATTCTCCGGGCGGCTCGATCGGCCGGTGACGCGCTCGATCAAGTCGGGCCACGAGCTGATGTTCACGCATCCCATCGAAACCGCCCGCGCATTGGCGGAAATCGCGCGCGCGTGAGAACTCCGGCTGGAGAGCGCCGGCGCGGCGATGATACGCTCGTGAGCACGTGACGCCACTGCTCGAAGTGAAGGATCTCCGCACCTCGTTTATGACCGAGGCGGGGGAGGTGCGCGCGGTCGACGGCGTGAGTTTCGCGGTCGAGCCGGGCAAGCTGATGGGCCTGGTCGGGGAGTCGGGCTCGGGCAAGACCGTCAGCGTGTTGTCGATCATGCGGCTGCTGCCGGAAAACGCGAAGATCGTGGGCGGCTCGATTCGCTTCGCCGGACAGGAGCTGCTGACGCTCGATGAGCCGCGGATGCGCGCCATCCGCGGGGCGAAGATCGCGATGGTTTTCCAGGAGCCGATGACCTCGCTCAACCCGGTGTTCACCGTCGGCAGCCAGGTCGGCGAGGCGATCCGGCTCCATCAGCGCACCGACCGCGCCGAGACCCGCCGCCGCAGCGTCGAAGCGCTGAAGATGGTCGGGATTGCCGATCCCGAACGGCGCGTCAACGACTACCCGCATCAACTCTCGGGCGGGATGCGCCAGCGGGTGATGATCGCGATGGCGCTGGCGTGCCGGCCGCAGTTGCTAATCGCCGACGAGCCGACCACCGCGCTCGACGTCACCATCCAGGCGCAGATTCTCGATCTGATTCGCGACCTCCAGCGCCAGCTCGGACTGGCCGTCATCCTGGTCACGCACGATCTCGGAATCGTTGCCGAGTATTCCGACGACGTAACGATTCTCTATGCGGCGCGCGTCATGGAGCAGACTTCCACCGCCAAGCTGTTCCAGGAACCGCTCAATCCGTACACGCGCGGCCTGCTGCAATCGATCCCCGGGATCGGCGGCCATCACCGGCGCCTGCAGGCGATTCCCGGCAGCATCCCGTCGCCGCTCAATCCGCCGGGCGGATGCCGCTTTCATCCGCGCTGCCCCATCGCGGTCGACGATTGCGCACGCATCGTTCCGCCGCTCGAAGCCAAGCGCCCCGGCCATTACGTGGCCTGCATCCGTGTCTAGCCTGCCGACCCCCGGCCGCGCCGCCGCTGCCGCGCCCGCCCCCGGCGACGCGCTGGTGCGCACGGTCGCGCTGGTCAAGGAATTTTCAGCCGGCTCGACCGGCGTCATCTTTCGGCATCGCCTGTCGCTCAAGGCGGTGGCCGGGGTCGATCTCGAAATCGCGCCGGGCGAGACGCTGGGGCTGGTGGGCGAGTCGGGCTCGGGAAAATCGACGCTCGGCCGTCTCATCCTGAAGCTGCTCGAACCGACCGCCGGGCGCGTGATTTTCGCCGGTCGCGATCTCTCGACCCTGAGCCGCAAGGAACTGCGCCTGCTGCGCCGGCAGATGCAGCTGGTGTTCCAGGATCCGTACTCGTCGCTGAATCCGCGGATGCGGGTGCGGGCGATCGTCGGCGAGGGGCTCGAAATCCACAAGCTGGCGCGCGGCAAGGCCAAGGAGGCGCGTATCGTCGAGCTGCTCGAGATGGTCGGGCTCGGCGCCGACACGCTCGATCGCTATCCGCACGAGTTCTCCGGCGGCCAGCGCCAGCGCATCGGCATCGCGCGCGCCCTGGCGGTGAATCCGCGCTTCCTGGTGCTCGACGAGCCGGTCTCGGCGCTCGACGTCTCGATCCAGGCGCAGATCATCAACCTGCTGCAGGATCTGCAGGAGCGCCTCAACCTGACTTACCTGTTTATCGCGCACGACCTGCGGGTGGTGGAACATATCAGCCGGCGGGTCGCGATCATGTACCTCGGCAAGCTTGTCGAGGTGGCGAGCCGCGACGACATTTACCTCCATCCGCATCATCCGTATACCCGCGCGCTGCTCTCCGCCGTCCCGACTATCGACGTCGCCGGGCGTCCCGATCGCATCAAGCTGCCGGGCGAAGTGCCGAGTCCGCTCAATCCGCCCTCCGGCTGCAGCTTCCATCCGCGCTGTCCTTATGCGAAAGATGTCTGTCGAACTGTCGAGCCGCGGCTGGAAGCGGGCAGAGGCGGGCATGCGGTCGCCTGTCACGTCTTTCCCGCGCCTTGAGCGGTACGCAATCAGCGGAGAGTCAGCCGGCCCGCATCGGTAGTATCATGAGTACTTTCGGTACCCCCGGACGCGGTTACGGCGATCCTGGCGAGAGCGGTCTGTCAGACAGCGGGTCGCAGATGCCGACGCTGGCCTGGATCGAGGAGCGCACGCGGGTCGCGGTCGGCGCCAACGCCAATATCTCGGGCAAGCTGGTGTTCCACGAGCCGGTGCGGATCGAGGGACGCTTTCGCGGCGAGGTCAGCTCGGTCGATCTGATCGTGATAACCGAGGGCGGCTCGATCGAAGGGCGCGTGCGCACGCCGCGCCTGGTGGTGCTGGGCGAGATGCGCGGCGAGGTTACCGCCTCGAAACGGGTGATGCTCGGTCCGCGCGCGCGGGTGACGGGACGGATAGAAAGCGAGCGGCTGTCGATAGCCGAGGGTGCGCGCCTGGAAGGCGATCTGCGAATCTCCGGCGCGCCCGATCTCGCGCCTCCGACTAGCTGATCGTGTTGAGACGCGCGGCCTTGCCCGAGAGCTTGCGCAGGTAATAGAGCCGGGCCCGGCGCACCTTGCCGTGATTCAGCACTTGGATTTTGTCCAGCCGCGGTGAATGGATCGGGAAGATCCGTTCCACCCCGATCCCGTAGGACACCTTCCGGACCGTGAACGAGGCGCGGCTGCCGCCGCGGTTGATACGGATCACCACGCCTTCGAACGGCTGGATCCGCTCCTTCTCGCCCTCGACCACCTTGACCTGGAGTCGCACCGTATCGCCGACCCGGATTTCCGGGAGGTCGCTGCGGATGCTCCGCCCTTCGAGCTTTTCGATAACACTGTTCATGGGATTCAGGACCTAAGTTGAGCCCCCCAACCTACCCGGATTGCGCTCCTCAGGCAACCATCCGTAGTGGGGCGAGTGGGGGCTATTTAACGCCGCTACCAGACGGCAACCGCTACTTATACGAGAAACCTGTTAGTTTCGATGATTCTGCAGCGGTTTAATTGACGTTCAGTATCTTTAAGGCTAAAGAAGTGTTCGCGAGGGGGATAAGTTAACTTGGAGGAAGGGAGATGACGCGAAGATTTTCGATTGTTTCTGGGGTTTTAGCTTTGCTTTTCGGGGGCTTGATGCTGTCGGCAACAGTGAACGCAGGCGAATCTGCCATAGTAAGCACAGTCGGGCCCCCCATACCGATGGTCTTTAGCGGTATCGGTTCGGCACCGCCCTCTAGTTCGTGTAACAACGTGAGCAATGGCTGTAACGGCACCAACTGTGATTGCCTCGAAATAGACGGCCGAGGAAAAGGAACCAAGCTCGGCGCCGGCAAATCAACCTTCACGTCCCAAACGGTTGTGTCGTATCCGGAAATCGTCGGAACTATCTGTGACGAAGCCGTTGGCACGATGACAATCACCACTCCAAACAACAAAAATACTCTCGTCATCGGGTACAACGGCTTGGACTGCCTTACCGGTGCGTCCCTGATCGGGTTCAATGGGCCTTATACCGTGGACGGTGCCAACTCCACCGGAAAATTTCTCAATGCCGTCGGTGGCGGCACAATGTCGGTAACTGAGGACTCGAATTCGAATTTCTACGGCACGTTGAACGGCAATATTCTTCTCAGCAAGTAGCAGCGCGGGCCGCGAGGGTTAGACCTCGCGGCCCGCTTACGCTTCAGAGATTTTTCAGCGCCAGTACTTCGCGCGCCGGCGTGCGATCGCCGGTGCAACTGATCATCCGCGGCGCATCGAGAAATCGTAACTCGAAGCCGAGGCCCGTGTAGAGTTCGACGACTCGCGCGGTCGCCTGGTTCGACAGCACGGTGGGGCCGCGATGGCGCGCCAGCCAGTGCGCCAGCCGCACCTGGTCGTCCCAGCCGAAGTCCTGTTTCGCATAGCGGGTGAACTCGACGTCGTAGGGCGGGTCGGCGTAGACGAAATCGTCGTCGGCCAGTTTGACCGCCTCGAAGTCGGTCGCGGTAAACGTCCAGTTGGCGAACAGCTCGCGGTAGGCGGAGAAATCGCGCGTGTAATTGATCGTGCGATAGCGGCCGAACGGAACGTTGAACTCGCCGCGGCTGTTGAAGCGGCACAGCCCGTTGTAGCCGCTGCGGTTCAGGTAATAGAACAGCGCGGCAGCTTCGGCGCTGCGCGCGCCGCCGTCGGCGATCAAGCGATTAAAGCGCCGGCGATACGAATAATAGAGCGTCCGCTGGTTGCCCATGCGGAGCGCTATTCGCAGGCCGCGCTTGAGATGGCGGTAAAAGTTGATCGCGTGCGGACTGATATCGTTATGCAACGCGCGCGCCGGCTGCAGTCCGATCGTAACGGCCAGCCCGCCGCATAGCGGCTCGACCAGCCGCCGGTCGCGGTAGGGCTCCCAGAGCGGACGCAGACGAGGCACCAGCCAGCGCTTGCCGCCCGCCCACTTGAGCGGCGGCTTGAGCTGCGGCGCCGCGCTCAAGCACGTCGATTTCGCCGTCGCCCCCATCGCCATCGCGAGGATTATATAAGCATATAAAAGTGTCCTGCGCTGGCGTTGCCGCGCGCGCGCGCCGCCGGCCTGATTCGCCCTCTTTGTCCAAGAGGAGGGTCGGGGCAAGATTGGTCCGGCGTCTGCGCGACCTCTTGCGCCGCTCGCGACGACCTCTCCTTGGACATTGGAGAGGTGATGAAAAGAAAAATCGCTCCGCGTTGATCCCTCCGCTGCGTCTCGCTCCCTGCGGTCGAGCGGCTGCGGTCGGGATGACAGCGGAAGCGCTTTCGCAGAGTCGATCGCCGATGAGATCTCCCGCCGATCTTCAGCGCGCCCTTATCGGGTGCAGGGCTCAGCCCTGCCCGCGGAGGCGATCGAGAATCGCGGTCACGGCGGCGCGGACCGACAGATGGTTGTAATCGCCGGGGCCGCGAAGCGGCGCGAGCGCCAGGTCGGCGCGTTCCAGGACTTCGGCGGCGAGGCCGAAGCCAGTGCCGAAGAGCAGCATGATCGGCTGCCCGCCGGGCGTCTCGATCTTCTCACGCAGGCTCTGAAAGCCGATCCCGTCGCGATTGCGGGCCGATGTCGAGACCACGATCGGGCGTGCGCCGGACTCCGCCGCGGCCTCCGCCAGCGCTTCATCGAGCGTGGCCACGAGCCGCGCCAGCGCCAGCGCCTCCTCGCGGCGCGAGTCGAAGGCGCGGCCCGGCTCCTCGCGCCAGTGCCGGATCACGCGGGCCGCGAACTCGCGCTGCTCGGCCACCGGATGCACGATAAAAAAGCGGCGGACGCCGTAGGTGCGCGCCGAGCGGGCGAGGTCGTGGATGTCGAGGCTGGTGATGGCGGCGGTGACGATGCGGGCGTTGCGATCGACCACCGGGTAATGGAGCAGCGCGATATGGAGGTCAGCCACGCTTGCGTCGGACGAGCAGGTCGGGGCGGCGCTGGCGGGTGCGCGCGAGCGCCTGCGCTTCGCGCCAGGCGCGGATTCGCTCGTGATCGCCGCTCAACAAAATCTCCGGCACGCGCATCCCGCGGAACTCCTCGGGCCGGGTGTAATGCGGATATTCCAGCGTCTCGGCGCTGAAGGATTCCTCGCGCAGCGAGTCGGGGTTGCCCAGCACGCCGGGAACCAGCCGCGTCACCGCCTCGATTAGGACCATCGCCGGCAGCTCGCCGCCCGACAGCACGTAGTCGCCGATCGAGAGTTCGCAATCGACCAGCGCGCGCACCCGCTCGTCGATACCCTCGTAGCGTCCCGCGATCAACAACAGCCCGTGCGGATGCGCGGCGAGCTCGCGCACGCGCGACTGGTCGAGCGGCTCGCCCTGCGGCGTCATCAGCACGCGCCGCAGCCCCGGATGCGCGCCCGTCACCTGGTCGATGGCGGCGGCGATCGGCTCCGGCCGCATCACCATCCCGCTCCCGCCGCCGTACGGGGTATCGTCAACCTGCCGGTAGGAGCCGAGTCCGAACGGGCGCAGCGGATGGGCGATGACGCTGACCAGGCCGGCCTTGATCGCGCGCGCGATTATGCCCGACGCCAGCGGCGACTCGAACATCTCGGGAAACAGCGTGATTACGTGGAATTCCATGGTTGACGCGGTCCGGGTTCAGTCGAGCAGGCCGGGAATCGGATCGATCGTGACCCGGCGCGCTTCGAGATCGAGCGAGCGGACCACGTCGGCGATCACCGGCACCAGGATTTCGCGCGCCCCGTCGCGCACCACCATCACGTCGTTGGCGCCGGTATGGAAGATCTCGGCGACCGTGCCGAGCGGGCGCCCGTCGACGGTTACCACCTCGCAGCCCAGCGCCTGGAAATAATAGAACTCGCCCGGCTTGGCGGCAGGCAACTCGGCGGCGTCGATCGTGACCACGCCGCCCCTGAGCGCCGCGCTCGAATCGGCGTCGCTCACCTCGGCCAGCGTCAGCTTGAGCGTGCCATGGCCGAGCGGCGCGATACTCACCACGCGATGCACGGCGCGGCCGGCTGGACCTTCGATCACGATGCGCATCCCTGCGGCGAGCGCCGTGGAATCCGGGTTGTCGGGCCTCAGCCGGACGGCACCCTTGAGTCCGTGCGCACCGGTGATGATCCCGATCCGAACGCCGGCGGCGGCGCCGCTTGGCGGGCTGGTGGATGGTGGTAACCGGTCGGCCCAGGCCATCGGCCGGCTACTTCTCTTCGATTATTTCGAGGACCACTTTGCGGTTGGTGCGCGAAGCGACGGCATTCAGGATCGTGCGGATCGACTTCGCGGTGCGACCCTGCTTTCCGATCACCCGCCCCAAATCCTCTTTGGCCACGCGCAGTTCGAGCACCGAGGCCGTATCCCCCTGCGTCTCCTTGACCTCGACCGCGCCAGGGTCGTTGACCAGTTGTTCTGCCAGGAACTGAACGAGCTCCTTCATGGTCGGGCTCCCTTGGAGGCGGACGCAACTCAGGCGGTTATTGTGGCACTAGACGATTTCTCCCACAGCTTACGCACCGTCTGACTCGGTAGTGCGCCGACTTTGAGCCAGCGCTCCGTCTCTTCTTTGCGGAAATTCAACTTGGAAGGCTCGGTGGTAGGATCGTAGGTGCCCACTTGGGCGACGTAGCGACCGTCGCGCGGCATCCGCGAGTCGGCCACTACGATCCGGTAGAAGGGTTTCTTGCGGCTGCCCTGACGGCGCAGCCGGATTACCAGTGCCATAGTTATCAGTCAGTCTCCTTTGCCATTCTAGCTCCCCAACCCCAGGCCGCGCATCAGCCCCTTGCCGCCGCCGCCGAGCTTGGTGAACTTTTTCATCATCTTGCGGGTCTGTTCGAACTGCTTGACGAAACGATTGACCTCCTGCACCGAGGTGCCGCTGCCCGAGGCGATGCGCAGCCGGCGCCGTCCGTTGAGGAGCAGATGGTTGTGGCGCTCCTGCCGGGTCATCGAATCGATAATCGCCTGGATGCGGCGCAGCTCCTGGTTGGTCTCCTCGGAGTCGGCCTGGCCGGCGATCTTCTTGAAGCCGGGAATCATGCCGAGCAGCTCACCGAGCGAGCCCATCTTGCGGATGGTGCGCAACTGCTCGGAGAAGTCCTCGATGGTGAATTCGTTCTTTTTGAACTTGCGCTCGAGCTCCTTGGCGCGCGTCTGATCGTAGTTCTGCTGGGCCTTCTCGATCAGCGTCAGCACGTCGCCCATGCCGAGAATCCGCGAGGCCAGGCGGTCGGGATAGAAGACCTCGAAGGCGTCGAGCTTCTCGCCGAGTCCGGCGAACAGGATCGGCGCGCCGGTCACGGCGCGGACCGAGAGCGCGGCGCCGCCGCGGGCGTCGCTGTCGAGCTTGGTCAGGATCAGGCCCGAGAGCTGGAGCCGCTCATGAAAGCCCTGGGCGACGTTGACCGCGTCCTGGCCGGTCATGGCGTCGGCGACCAGGATCGTATGATGCGGCTGGGTGACGGCCTTGAGCCGCACCAGCTCGTCCATCAGCTCGGTGTCGATCTGGAGGCGGCCGGCGGTATCAATCAGAACCGCGTCGAGGCCGCCGAGTTCGGCGCGCTTGACGGCGCGCGCGGCGATCTCGACCGGGTCCTCATGCTCGTGGCTCTCGGCCACCGGCACGTCGATCTGCGCGCCGAGCACGCGCAACTGCTCCATCGCGGCCGGCCGGCGCACGTCGGTCGAGACCAGCAGCGGGCGGCGCTTGCGTTCGACTTTGAGAAATCGCGCCAGCTTCGCGAGCGAGGTGGTCTTGCCCGCGCCCTGCAGCCCGACCAGCATGATCTTGATTGGTGGGCGGGCCTTGAGATCGAGCTCGCGCGCCTGACCGCCCATCACCTGGGTCAGCTCGGTCGCGACGAACTTGATCAGATGCTGCTCGGGCGTGAGCGAGCGCAGCACCTCCTGGCCCATCGCCTTGGACCTTACATGCTCGATAAAGTCGCGAACCACACCCAGGTTGACGTCGGCCTCGAGCAGCGCGAGCCGGACCTCGCGCAGCGCCTCTTCGATATTCCGCTCGGTGATACGGCCCTGGCCGCGAAGTTTCTTGAAAACTCCTTCGAGCCGGTCGCTCAGCGTGTCAAACATTGGTCAAGAGTTTACTTGAGGTGACGTAGTAGGAGATGGCCCCGGATTCGGGTAGGTAAAGCCGCAAGTATACGAGAATATTGCACGGCTCCGGATCTGTCAAACCGGCCGCTTCCGGGGCGTTTTCGCCTGACAGTCAGGGCGTGTTGCGGTCCAGCGATCGATACTGAATCGCTTCGCTCACGTGATGGGCGGCGATCGCGTCCGCGCCGTCAAGGTCGGCGATAGTGCGCGCAACCTTGAGGATGCGCGTGTAAGCCCGCGCGCTCAAGCCGAGCCGGTTGATGGCCAGCTCCAGCATCCGCTCGCCGGCGCCGTCGACCTGGCAATGCTCGCGCAGCTCCCGCGCGCCCATCTGCGCGTTGCAGAAAAAGCCCGCACCTTTGAAACGCGCGAGCTGCAGTTCGCGCGCCTGATCGACGCGTTCGCGAATCGCCGCCGAGGGTTCGCCGGCGCTGCGATCTGCCAGCTCGCGGTACTTTACCGCCGGCACCTCGACATGGATATCGATGCGATCGAGCAGCGGCCCGGAGATGCGCGAGCGGTAGCGCTGAATGGTCATCGGCGAGCAGGTGCATTGGTGCTGCGGATCGGTGAAGAAGCCGCACGGACACGGATTCATCGCCGCCACCAGCATCACACTGGCCGGAAAAGTCATGCTCCCCATCACGCGCGAGATGGTAATGCGTCCATCCTCGAGCGGCTGGCGCAGCACCTCAAGCACGTTCTTGCGGAACTCGGGCAGCTCGTCGAGGAACAGCACGCCGTGATGCGCGAGGCTGACCTCGCCCGGGCGCGGCACCGGTCCGCCGCCAACCAGCCCGGCGTCCGAAATCGTATGATGCGGAGTGCGGAACGGACGGGTCGCGATCAACGCGCGGCCGTCGAGCGTGCCGTTGACGCTGTGAACCTTGGTGGTCTCGACCGCTTCCTCGAAGGTCATGGCGGGCAGGATCGAGGGCAGCCGCTTGGCGAGCATGGTCTTGCCCGATCCCGGCGGCCCGATCATCAGCACGTTATGGCCGCCGGCGGCCGCCACCTCGAGCGAGCGCTTGGCCTGTTCCTGACCGCGGACCTCGTTGAAATCGACGTTGTAGCGGCTGGAGTCGTTGAACAACTGCTCGAGATTGGCGGCGGCGCGCGGCAATTCGCGCTGACCGGAAAAAAATTCGATCACCTCGCGCAGGCTCTCGACGCCGAGCACCTCGACGCCTTCGCCGACCACCGCCGCTTCGGTGCCATTTTCGCGCGGCAGAATCACGCCGGCGAAGCCGTCCGAGCGCGCCAGCAACGCGGTCGGCAGGGCGCCCTTGATGGCCTTGACGCGGCCGTCGAGCGCCAGTTCGCCGACCACCAGGTAACGGCGTATCCGCTCCGGCCCGAGGCTTGCGCCGAGTCCGTTGGCGGCCAGGATACCGAGCGCCATCGGCAGGTCGAAAGCCGAGCCTTCCTTGCGGGTGTCCGCCGGCGCGAGATTGATCGTGATGCGGCGATTGGGAAACTCGTAGCCCGAATTCTTGACCGCCGAGCGCACCCGCTCCTGGGCTTCGCGCACCGCGCCCTCGGCCAGCCCCACGGTCTTGAGGCCGGGCATGCCCGGGCTGATATCGACTTCGACCTCGACCTTGAACGCGTCGACGCCGGCAAGCGCGCTCGAAAGAACGCTGGCAAGCAAGCTGCACCTCTTCGCAACTGATACGCTGCGATGCTACCGACTTTAGCGCACGCGCGATAATGGTAGTAAAGCGCTCGGCGACCGAATCAATCATCCGCCGGCGGCGCTGGACGCGATTTAGACGATAGGCAATATTCCCACTGGCACGGAAAGACTCAGGGATTAAATCCATGCAGCGCAGCATCGAACGATTTCTCACCACCCATACCGGCAGTCTGCCCCGGCCCGACGACCTGGTGCGCATGATGTTCGCGAGAGAGGAGGGCGTCCCGGTCGACGAGTCCGCACTCGGCGCGCGCATCCGGGCGGCGGTCGCGGAGGTGGCGCGCAAGCAGGCCGCGGCCGGCATCGACGTGATCAATGACGGCGAGGTCAGCAAGCCGAGCTACGCGACCTACGTCAAGGATCGGCTGGCCGGCTTCGGCGGCGCCAGCGCGCCGGTCACGCGATACCAGGATCTGGCGGATTTTCCCGAGCTCGCCAAACGCGTGTTCGGCGATCCGGGCCGCTCGCGGCGCAAGACGCCCGGCTGCGACGGGCCGGTGAGCGTGCGCAATCGCGACGCGTGCCGAATCGATACGGAAAATCTCACCGCGGCGATGGCCGCAACCGGGGCCGTCGAAGGATTCATCTCGGCGGCGTCGCCGGGCGTGATCGCGCTGTTTTTCGCCAACCATTATTATCCGAATCACGAGGCCTACCTGTTCGCGATTGCCGAGGCGATGCGCGACGAGTACGAGACTATCGCGCGGGCCGGCCTGATAGTGCAGGTCGATTGCCCGGACCTGGCGATGGGCCGGCATATCCAGTTCGCCGGGCTCGAACTCGCGGAGTTCCGCAAGCTCGCGCGCCTCCACGTCGAGGCGCTGAATCACGCGCTCGCCAACGTCGCACCCGATCGATCGCGCATTCATCTTTGTTGGGGCAACTATGAGGGCCCGCATCACTTCGACGTGCCGCTGCGGGAGATTATCGATATCGTGTTCGCCGCGCGGCCCGACGGGATCTCGTTCGAAGCCGCCAACCCGCGCCATGCGCACGAATGGCGAATCTTCGAGGAGCTGAAACTGCCCGCCGGCAAGCTGCTGATTCCGGGTGTGATCGAGTCGAAGACCAACTACATCGAGCATCCTGAACTGGTCGCTGAGCGGATCGGCAATTACGCGCGGCTGGTGGGACGCGAAAACGTCATCGGCGGCACCGACTGCGGATTCGGCACCTGGGTCGGGCAGGCGGCGGTCGATCCCGGCGTGGTGTGGGCCAAGCTCGAGAGCCTGGCCGCCGGCGCGCGTATCGCCAGCGCGCGTTGCTGGTGAGTATTCGCGGCGCCGCGGGTGGCGAGAAGGGAAAAACGATTGACCATGCATGACAAAGAAGTACCGGTGATGATCGTCGGCGGCAGCCTGGTCGGGATGTCGACCGCGTTGCTGCTGGGCCATCATGGGATTCGCGCGCTGGCCGTCGAGCATCATCGCGGCACCGCGATTCATCCGCGCGCCGCGCAGATCAGCCAGCGCACGATGGAAGTGTTCCGGACCGTCGGCGTCGAGCAGATCGTACGCCGGGAGTCCGACAAGCAATTCGTCCAGGACGGCGCGATCAATGCGGTCGAGAGCCTGGCCGGCAAGGAGATCGCCGCCTATATCCCGAATCTCAACGACGGCGTGCGCGACGTCAGCCCTACCATTCGTCTGTTCATCACCCAGAGCCTGCTCGAACCGTTGCTGAAACAGCGCGCGCAGGAGCTGGGCGCGGAGCTGCGCTTTGGCACCGAGATGATTTCGTGCGAGCAGGATGCCGACGGCGTGACCGCGACGATTCGCGATCGCGACAGCGGCCGGACCGAGGCCGTGCGCGCGCGCTACCTGGTGGCGGCCGACGGCGCGCGCAGCACGCTCCGCGAGCGGCTCGGAATCCCGATGCTCGGGCATGGGACCTTCTCCAACAGCATCACGATCTACTTTCGCGGCGACCTCGGTCCGCTGCTGCGCGGCCGAAACCTGAGCGTCATCTACATAACGAATCCGGAGCTGCGCGGCTTCTTCCGGCTCGAGAAGCCGTTCGATCGGGGCTTCCTGGTGGTCAATGCGGTCGGCGATCCGGCGCATCCGGTAACCGATGTTTCGGCGGGGCTGAGCGACGAGAAATGCATCGCCTACATCCGCTGCGCGATCGGCGACGATCAGGTGCCGATTACGATCGAGAACGTGATGCATTGGAACGCGCGGGCCGACGTGGCGGAGCATTTGCGCGCCGGCCGTATCTTTCTGGCCGGCGATGCGGCGCATGTGATGCCGCCCAACGGCGGCTTCGGCGGCAACACCGGCGTCCAGGATGCGCACAACCTGGCGTGGAAGCTCGCGATGGTGCTCAAGGGCCAGGCCGGCGCGGAGCTGCTCGCGAGCTACGAGCCGGAGCGGCGTTCGGCGGCGGCTTTCACCGTCGAGCAGGCCTACTCGCGCTACGTCACGCGCTCGGCGCCCTATCTCGGGACCGAGGGGATGCAGCCGGTCGAGAACGATCTGAATATCGAGCTTGGTTACTGCTACTACTCGGACGCGATTATCCCGGACAGCGATGAGCGTCCCGCGCATCTGAATCCGCGTGAGTCCAGGGGACGGCCCGGCACGCGCGCGCCGCACGTCTGGCTGCGGCGCGGCAGTGAGCAGCTTTCAACGCTCGATCTGTTTGGCGGGAACTTCACGATGCTGGCCGGGCCGGAAGGTTCGAGCTGGTGCGAGGCGGCGCGCGAGGCCGCCGCGCAGACGGGCATCGAGCTCGATATCCATCGCCTGGAGACGCAGGGCGCGCTGGCGGATCCCGAGCGCGCCTTTCCCGCCGCCTACGGAATCACACCGGGCGGCGCGGTGCTGGTGCGTCCCGACGGCTTCGTGGCGTGGCGCGCGCAGAGCGCGGAGCGGGCATCGGCCCCTCAACTGAGCGGAGCACTCACCTCGATCCTGTGCCGCAAGGCGTGACGGCGCGCCGTCCGAATCGCTAGCGCTTGCCGTTGCGATTCGTGACGCTGATATCCGTAGCGTCGATCAGATCCTTGGTGCGCCAGCCGTCGAGGTCGTACTCGTCCATGCAGCTGCGGGCGAAATCCTTGAGCTTCGCGGTGACGCCATCGGCATCGTTGCCGAGCAGCGTCTGGCTGCGGATGTCCTCGTAGTTGCCGGCGTAGTTGCGCTCATAGAGTTCGTGGCGGCCGCCGAATTCGGTGCCGATCGCGTCCCACAGCAGTTTCATCACCTTGACGCGCTGCTCGGCATCCTGGCCGTAGGAGCCGCGCAGATACTTGTCGAGCATCGCGCGGATTTGCGGGTTGCGGAAATCCGAAGCGTGCGAGTTCAGGTAGATAAGGCCGCTCGAGATGATCTGCTCGATAATCTCCTTGACCCGCGGATAAACCACCGGCGCCAGCACCCGGTAGGCGTGCGCGTAGTTCATGTTGGGCAGCACGGTGCCGTCGACCCAGGGATCGGGCGTCCGCGTCATCGCGTCGGTGAGGCCCCACACCATATGCCGCCAGGCGAGCATCTCGCCCATCTGCATCTTGCCGAAGGCCTTGTCCTTGACGCCCGTGATCTCGCTGGCCAGCAGCGTGAGGCCGCACAGGAAATCGAGCTTGATCGCGAGCCGGGTGCAGCCATGGAGCGCGAAGCGATGGAGGAAGCCCGAGGCCGGGAAAAAGGCGTTGGCCTTTTCGACGTCGCGATACAGGAAGATGTTCTCCCAGGGGATCAGAACCTTGTCGAGAATCAGGATCGCGTCGTTCTCATCGAGCCGGCTCGAGAGCGGGTAATCGAACGGACTGCCCATCACCTCCGCGGTCATCTCGTACGAGGTCCGGCACAGCAGTTTGAGGCCCGGCGCGGCCATCGGCACCATCGCGAACACCGCCTGCTCGGGACGGCCGATCAGCGGGTAGCAGCCGACGAAGTTGTAATGGGTCAGGGCGGAGTTGGTGGCGACCACCTTGGCGCCGCTGACGATCACGCCGGCGTCGGTCTCCTTCTCGGCGTGGACGTAAACGTCGTTGGCCTCGGTGATCGGCCGCGACTTGTCGACCGGCGGATTGACCAGCGCGTGATTCATGTAGAGGCATTGTTCCTGCGCGCGCCGATACCAGGCCTTGGCGTTCTCCTGGTAGGGCTCGTAAAACTTCGCGTTGGCGCCCAGCGTACCCATGAAGCTGGCCTTGTAATCGGGCGAGCGCCCCATCCATCCCCAGGTAACCCGCGCCCACTCGGCGATAGCGTCGCGTGTCTTGACCATTTCTTCGGCGCTGCGGTCGGCGCGGAAGAAGCGCTGGGTAAAGCCGCCGTTGCCGGTGTCGGTTTCGCAGGTGAGGACTTCCTTGTGGGCCGGATCGTGCAGCGCGTCGTACAGTCGCGCCAGCATCCGCGCGGCGTTTCTGAAGGCGGGATGCTCGGTGACGTCGCGGACCCGTTCGCCGTAGATATAGACCTCGCGATCGTCCTTCAAGCTCGCCAGGTATTCGGCGCCGGTCAACGGCCGCTTCTGTGCCTGCTTCCCAGTCGGTTCGCTCTGACGCTCAGCCCTCATCGGGGTCACCTCCAAAAATCTGCTGTCCCGCCCCCGGGCGGGCACTACCGAGTTAAGCGATTATTTCACGATTATCGCCGAATCGAAAAGGCCGCCGGACCGCCCCCGGCGGCAGTTCTATCAATCGTGCTTTTTGAGTGGAACTTTGGTGCGCGCGGCTTCCAGCACCGCCTCGTCGACCTCGAGTCCGAAGCCGTCGGCGAGCCGGGTCAGGTAGTTGAAGATACCGACGATATGGCCGACCTCGAGCAGCGCTTCGTCGCTGAAGCCGAGATCACGCAGCGGTTGCCAGGCTTCGCGCGTCATCCGGGTGGGCTCGCCGCTCATCTTGTGGGCCACGTCGCACAACGCGCGCGTGCGCAAGGCAATACCGTCGAGTTGCTGCCAGCGCTGTTCATGGATCGCCTCGATCAGCTTGGGGTCGCCACCCTCAGCACGCAGAAACTCTGCGTGGGATTGCGTTCAATAGAAGCAATTCTGCGCGCGCGCCGTCACCATCGCGACCATCTCGCGCTCCTGGCGGTTCAACGCTCCCGGCCCGAACATGATCTGCTGGAAGAGCCGGCCGAAGTGCGGGCCGATCTTCGGATGCGCCACCATCAGGCGCCCCATCGCGCCGACGAAGCCGAAATTGTAGCTCGGCGGCAGTCCCATCTGCCGGATCTGCTCGGGCGTCGGCATGTCGACCCAGGCCACAAAGCGCCGCTGATCGCCGTCGTCCCCGTGACGATGAAGCTTGTCGTCCATTCGAACTCCGTTGGCTGCCGAACCGCGGATCCCCGCTGCGGCGCGCGCGATGTCCCCCTCTTATCAACCCGGCGGAAACCCGTCCAGCCCGAGCACGGCCGCCGATGCCCCGGCAGGCCGACGAGGCGCGTCGTTCAATGCCAGACCACCTGGCTCGCGTAAAGCTGCTCGCGCTCGGCCGCCGACAGCCCCAGCAACTTGCCCAGCACGTATTCGTTGTCCTCACCGGCCTCGGGCGCATTGCGATGAATCGCGCCGGGGGTCGCCGACAGCCGATATGGTATGCCGCTGACGCTGGTATCGGGACCATCGGGCCGCTTGACCGGGGCCCAGAAGTTGCGGAATTG
>Ga0307372_10000678_pt1 | contig 59671 bp, 64 predicted proteins | sample OX1MG_FD_202533 | JGI IMG/M metagenome (GOLD analysis project Ga0307372, IMG submission 202533) | Soil microbial communities from Risofladan, Vaasa, Finland - OX-1 | ecosystem: Environmental > Terrestrial > Soil > Coastal area > Acid sulfate soil | place: Finland: Risofladan, Vaasa | collected... | reverse complement strand
CGGTGGCAAGGTCGGCCGGCCGGCTCATGGAGGGCCGGTTCACCCTCGACGACTTCTTGGAGCAGCTCCAGCAGGTGAAGAAGCTCGGTTCGCTGGGCGGCGTGATGAAGCTGCTCCCCGGCGTCTCGAAGGACCTGCGCCAGGCGGCAGACCAGATCGACGACCGCGAGCTGGCCCGGGTCGAGGCCGTCATGCGGTCGATGACGCCGGCCGAGCGCGCCAACCCCTCGATCATCGACGGCTCTCGGCGTGTGCGGATCGCCCGGGGCAGCGGCACGGCGGCCGCGGACGTGAACCAGCTGCTCAAGCAGCACCGCGAGATGCAAAAGATGGTGAAGGGCATGGCGAGCGGCGGCGGCATGCCGGGGATGCCCGGCCTCGGCGGCGTCCCGGGCGCCAAGGGCGGACTCGGCGGACTCGGCGGACTCGGCGGACTGCTCGGCGGCCGCAAACAGCTCGCCGCGCTCCGGGCGCTCGGGGAGGAAGCCGGCGACGGGGGCGAGGGCCTCGCGGCGCTCATGAGTGGTGGCGGCCTTCCCTCCCTCGACGCGGTCGCCGCCGGCGGCCGGACCGGGAACGGAGCCCCGCGCCCGCGTGGCGCAAAGAGCAAGAAGAAAAAGGGCGGTCGGGTCACCCCACCCAAGGGCCGCTGAGCCGTGCGACGCCCCCGTCGTGCCAGGCGGTCCGGCCGAGCGGGGTCCGTCCGTGCGGGGCGGTGTGGACGCGGGTCCCTCCAGACCTGCGAGAATGTCGGCCGAACGGCGCCCAGTGGGCCAGGCAGGCCCCGATGACGGAGGAAGCAGACTCGTGGCAGTGAAGCTCCGCCTCGTGCGGATGGGAAAGAAGAAGCAGCCGACCTACCGGGTCGTCGCAGCGGACAGCCGCTCGCCCCGTGACGGTCGGTTCCTCGAGGTCGTGGGCACGTACGCGCCGCGTGGCCGATCGAGCACCGAGGACGAGACCATCATCACCATCGACCACGAGAAGGCGTTGCGCTGGCTCCGGCAGGGTGCCAAGCCGACGGACCGGGTGGAGCGCCTGTTGCGCAGCTCCGGGACCCTCGACCGTCTGGCCGGCGGGACGGGGGAGGTGGCAACGGCGAATTCGGCCTCTGGCGACACCGAGGCAGGCGCCGCCGATGCGGCGCCGGGCGACGGGCCAGTGTCGGACGACGAGCCCGGGTCGGACGACGAGCCTGGGTCGAACGACGAGCCCGGGTCGAACGACGAGCCCGGGTCGAACCCGGTGCCAGCATGACCAGCACGGACGAGCCCCGGGACGACCTCGTCGACGACGACGAGGAACTCGACGACGAGGAACTCGATGACGAGTTCGACGACGACGAGGACGACGAGGACGACGAGGACGACGAGGACGACGAGGACGACGACGGGGACGACGACGACGACGAGGACGACGACGAGGACGACGACGAGGACGGGGACGACGACGGGGACGACGACGACGGGGACGACGGGGACGACGACGACGAGTACGAACCCGGAGACGTGAACTCGCTCGACGCCTCGCCGTACGAAGAAGGGGACGTGAACACGATCTCCGGTCCCGTCGCCCAGGCACCGACCTCGGGTTCTGCCCGGGGCGAGATGCCGGTCGCGGTGCTCGACTACCTCGTCCGCTCGATGGCCGACGACCCCGACTCGGTCGTGATCCGGACCGAGGACCGGCGGGGGTCGACGGTCCTGCGGCTCCACGTCGCTCCCGGGGACATGGGACGTGTCATCGGCCGGCGCGGCAGGACCGCGCAGGCGATCCGCACGCTCGTCGGCGTGGCCGGCGCACGCGACGGTGTCCAGACCGTCGTTGACATCGCCGACGACTGATCCCCGGCCTGACGCGGGCTCCGAACCGGCGTTCCTGGCCGTCGGGCGCATCGGGAGGCCGCACGGCCTGAACGGCGAGGTCGTGGTGGAACTCTGGACCGACCTCACTCAGCGCCTCGAAGTGGGGACGACGCTCGACAGCGACGCAGGGAGCCTGCGCGTCGCCGCCGTCCGTGCGCACCAGGGACGCCACCTCGTGCGGTTCGAAGGCGTGCACTCCCGGGACGACGCCGAGGCGTTGCGCGGTACGGAGTTGCGCGCCGAGCCGGTGCACGTCGACGGCGCGCTCTGGGTCCACGAGCTCGTCGGGGCGACCGTCGTCACCGTGGATGGGCGGGACCTCGGGAGGGTCGTCGCGCTCGAGCCCAATCCGGCGAGCGACCTGCTCGTCCTCGAGGGCGGCGCTCTCGTGCCGCTGCGGTTCGTGACCGACCTCGCGCCGCGGGTGAAGGTGACCGTTGACATCCCCGACGGGCTCGTCGACTGACGCAGGGAACGCTGGCGTGCGCATCGACGTGTTCACGATCTTCCCCGATCTCGTCGAGGGCTACTGCCGCGCGAGCGTCCTCGGACGTGCGCGTGAGCGGGACCTTCTCGACCTGCGGGTTCGGGACCTGCGTGCGGGGGCGTCGGACCCTCGGCGCTCGGTCGACGACGCCCCCTTCGGCGGTGGTGCCGGCATGGTGCTCATGCCCGATCCGCTCTTCTCGGCGGTGGAAGCGGTCGATGCTGCGGAGGGGTTGCCCCGACCGCTGTTCCTGCTCTCGCCGGGAGGAAGGCGCTTCGACCAGGAGAGGGCACGAGAGCTGGCGGCGACCGAGGGGTTCTCGCTCCTGTGCGGGCGCTACGAGGGCGTCGACCAGCGGGTCACCGACCATCTCGTCGACGGGGAGCTGTCGGTCGGCGACGTCGTCCTCGCCGGCGGGGAGCTCCCGGCGCTCGTGGTCGTCGAAGCGGTGGTGAGGCTGCTCCCGGGTGTGCTCGGGAACGAGGCGTCGCCGGACGAGGAGAGCTTCACGGGGGACCTCCTCGAGTATCCTCAGTACACGCGGCCCGCGAACTTCCGGGGGTGGGAGGTGCCCGAGGTGCTCCGATCCGGCGATCACGGCAGCGTGGCGCGGTGGCGCCGGGCGCAGTCGCTGCGGCGTACGCTGGAACGACGTCCCGACCTGGTTGCTGCCCGTGGCGGTCTCACGGCGGACGACGTCGCCCTGTTGGTCCAGGCAGGCGAGGTGCAGCTCCTCGCGGATCACGGCTACGATGCAGGGCTCGGCAACGGCCCAGCGGACCCGAAGGACGCCCCTCATGCACCCGACTGAGATCATCGACCGCGACAGCCTGCGTGACGACGTCCCCGAGTTCCGGCCCGGAGACACCGTGAAGGTGCACGTGAGGGTCGTCGAGGGCAACCGGGAGCGCGTGCAGGTGTTCCAGGGTGTGGTCATCCGCCGACAGGGCGTCGGCGTGCGCGAGACCTTCACGGTGCGCAAGGTCAGTTTCGGTGTCGGGGTGGAGCGGACGTTTCCGGTCCACTCGCCGACCATCGCCCGCATCGAGGTGGTCACCTTCGGCGACGTTCGCCGGGCGAAGCTCTACTACCTGCGGCAACGGTCGGGGAAGGCAGCAAAGGTGAAGGAGAAGCGGGCCGTCCGGCCGTGAGGTGGCTGTGCGGTCCTGCGGTTCCGTCGCGGCGATGAGGGTGCCGCGGTGAGCGAAGAGGATCTCGAGCGCTACGAAGCCGAGATCGAGCTCGCACTCGTCCAGGAGTACCGGGCTGTGCTGCCCATGTTCGCCTACGTGGTCGAGACCGAGCGCCGTTTTTACCTTGCCAACAACGTCGCCGTGACGATCCGCTCCGACACCAAACCAGCCTGCGTCGAGCTCGAGCTGACCGACGCCTGGGTGTGGGACATGTACCGCCCCGCGCGCTTCGTGCCCTCGGTCCGGGTCGTCACCTGGCGCGACGTGAACATCGAGCGGCTCCCCGAAAAGGAGCTCTGAGCCACCGCCCGTCGGCTCGGCGCGCCGAGGCGACGAACGGCGACGGTTCCGCCCGTGAGCCGGCCGTGCGGGCAATGAGCGAGGCACGGCGCCTCCTCGGCGCACGGGGCGAGGCGCTCGCCGCCGAGTGGTACCGCGCAGCGGGCTACGAGGTGCTCGACCGGAACTGGCGGGCGCCGGCGGGGGAGATCGATCTCGTGGTGCGCAGGGGCACGACGGTCGTCGTCTGCGAGGTGAAGGCCCGCACCACGCTGGCCTTCGGGATCCCGGCGGAGGCGGTGACGTCGGCCAAGCGGGCGCGCCTGCGGCGACTGGCCGCGGAGTGGCTCTCCTCCCATCGCGTGCACGCGGCGCACGTGCGCTTCGACGTCGCGTCCGTCCTCGGCGACCATGTGGAGATCGTGCCCGACGCCTGGTAACGCGTCGGACCGGCTCGGCTACGTTCCGGGAACAGTCCGGTACCCAGTTGCCGACGGGACAGGAGGAGCCGTGGAGACAGTGCACGTGGCGCGCACCGGCGGGGTCGTGACCGTCACGCTCAACCGACCGGAGCGCAAGAACGCGCTGACGACTGCCATGATCGAAGAGCTCCGCGTCACCTTTGACGACGTGGCGCACCATCCCGAGGACCGCGTGCTCGTGCTCACCGGGGCAGGTGACGACTTCTGCTCGGGGGCCGACCTCTCCGGTCCCGGCCGCCCCTCGCTCGAGGACCCCGCGGCGGCGCTCGAAGGGGTGCGCAGGGTCGGCGAGCTCGCGCGCTCGCTGCATGGACTCGGGAAGCCCTCAATCGCCAGGGTCGACGGCGTCGCCGTCGGTGCGGGGCTCGGCCTCGCCATCGGGTGCGACCTCGTGTTGGCCGCCGACCGCGCGCGCTTTTCGACGATCTTCGCTCGACGGGCCTTGTCACCCGACTGCGGCACGTCCTGGCTGCTCCCCCGCCTCGTCGGCGCGGCGAAGGCGAAGGAGCTCGCGTACTTCGCAGACGTCGTCGACGCCGACACGGCGCGCTCGGTGGGACTTGTGAACCGCGTGGTGCCGCACGAAGAGCTCGACACCGTAGTCGGCGAGTGGGCGCTGCGTCTCGCCGAGGGTCCCTCGCTCGCGCTGTCGACGACCAAGTCCCTGCTCGACTCGGCCTGGTCGTCGTCGCTCGACGATGCATTGGAGCACGAGGCGCAATGCCAGGCACAGAACCTCACGGGTGCGGACGTCAAAGAGGCGATCGCGGCCTTTCTGGAGAAGCGCCCGGCGCACTACGGCCCGAGGTGACGCCGCAAGGAGCGGCGTCGCCCGTCCGCGGCATCGCCACGGCCATATAGTCGGGGTGGAACGGCTGCGGTCCGGCGACGCGTGGACGGAGCGGCGTCGCACGGGACCGCGAAGGAGGCCGGAGATGTTGAGCGGCGTGCAGGGGATGGTCGGGGAGACCGCAGTGGTCACCCGGGCCATCGAGGGCAGTCACGCGCCGGGCCGGATCCGGGCCCGTGGCGAGGAGTGGCTGGCCATCCCCCTCGACCCGTCGCAGCGGATCGAGGCCGGGACGAGGGTCGTGGTCGCCGACATCGAACGCGGACTTCTCGTCGTCTACCCGGTGGACGAGTGATCGAGGCCGGCGCGCGTGAACCGCGCGGCGCACCGGCACCGCACAGCGCGGCAGGAACGGGGGTGACCCGATGGATGCAGGGCTGATCGTCGGGGTGGCACTGGGCGCGGCGGCTGCCGTAGGCGTGGTCGGCACGATCTTGTACCGCGGGATGCAGATCGTCCAGCAGGGAAGCGTCGGGGTGGTGAAGCGACTCGGCGAGTTCCGTGGGATCCGCCAACCCGGTCTCCACCCGCTGATGCCGTTCCTCGACCGCATGGTCAAGATCGACATGCGCGAATTCCCCATGACCGGCGACCAGCAGTCGGTCATCACGAGAGACAACGTGGCGTTGCGGGTCTCGGCGACGATCTTCTGCCAGGTGATCGACGTGAAGGCGGCGCTCTTCGAGATCGCCGACTACCAGCTGGCCGTGGACCAGCTGTCGCGCACGGCGCTGCGCGCGGTGTTCGGCGAGCTCACGCTCGACCAGTCCTTGTCCGAGCGTGACACGATCAACACGCGCATGCAGGACCACATGGCGGACGCCGCGATGAAGTGGGGTGTGCGGCTGAACCGCATCGAAATTCTCGACATCACGCCGCCGCAGAACGTGCTCCAGGCGATGTCGGAGCAGAAAGAGGCAGAGCAGCACAAGCGCGCCGCGATCTTGAAGTCGGAAGGGGAGCAGCAGGCGGCGATCAACAGCGCGGGCGGACAGAAGCAGGCTGCCATCCTCGAGGCGGAGGGCGCCAAGCAAGCGGCGATCCTCGCGGCGGAGGCGCAGATGCACGTCCTCGAGCTCCAGGCCGAGGGCGAGAAGAAGGCGCGCACGCTGCGTGGGCAGGGCGACGCTGCGGCACTCGCGGCGATCGACGAGGTCGTCATCCAGCCGAACACGCTCGCCGTCATGCAGCTGCGCGCCCTCCAGGAGGTGGCGTCCGCCCCGAACACCAAGGTCGTCGTCCCCTACGAGGCCGCCGGCCTCGTAGGCGCCGCGCAAGTGCTCGTCGACGCCCTCAAGCCCGCGGCAACCGAAGACGCCGCCGGTCCGGCGCGCAAGAACGGCGCCGCACCGGGGGCGCCGCCCCGCAAGCGGTGACCCGCTGAGCAGCCGCGAGGTACCGGGCTGCCAAGGAAACAGGCATAGCTCGAGCAAAAACGGGGCACCGCGCTCGTTACGATCGTCGGGGGCGGACTCTCAGGGCAGGTGTGACTGACCATGGAAGGACAGCGCGAACGCTCCGGCGCCCACCCCCAGGCCCTTCCGCCCACGAACGCCCGAGTCCTCACCAGCGACGAGGAACTTGCCGCGGCGGTCGCCCGGGCACAAGAGGGTGCAAAGCGCCTCCATGACCGACTCGCCGCCCGGGCGGCACGCGACGCCTGGATGGCCGAACACACCGAGCAGCGGGTGGGGTGGTTGCGCTTCGCGGGCGGCACGGCCGGGCCCGCGCCGCTCGCGACGCCCGGCGGCCCGCGTCCGGGCAAGCACCCCGCCGCAGAGCGGGTGCAGCGGCGGGCGCCGAGCAGCCCTGCAGCGTGAGCGGCTGGCCACTCAGGCCACCCGAGGGCCGACGACGGCCGGCCGCCGTGACCTGCCACCCGGTTCGCGGCCGGCAACCAGCGGCCATCGGGAATGCCAGCCCTTTGTCATCCCGTCGCAACGTTGTCCGGGCGTATTCCAAAGAAATTCGAGAAATTCGGCATCCCCAATTGCGGGCGGTCCCGACCAGGCGGTTAACACGGGTTCGTCGGGTACGCAACGCCAATTGCGGCGCCGGGAGGTCATTGATACCCCTCCGAGTCGGCGGCTAAACCTCCCGCCTTGTTCCCCAAGGCAAAGGAAGGGCGACCGTCTCAACCATGTGGAAAAGGTGTATCTCGATTGGCGCAGTTGGTGCAATTGCAGGAATCGCAGGCGCGGGGTGGACCTCGGTCGCCTCGGCGGCGACGGGTGACGTCACCGTGAAGCTGGCGGCGCCGGTCGCCGGCGTCGCGTCGACTCCGACAGGTGGCGGGTACTGGGAGGTGACAGCGGCCGGCGGGGTCATTGCGTTCGGCAACGCGACCTACTACGGCTCGATGGGCGGCAGGCACCTCAGTGCGCCGATCGTCGGGATCGCCGCCGCCCCGACAGGCCACGGCTACTGGGAGGTGGCATCCGACGGGGGCATCTTCACCTTCGGCACCGCGGCCTTCTACGGCTCCATGGGTGGCAGGCACCTGAACGCGCCCGTCGTCGGCATTGCCCCGACGACGACAGGCCACGGCTACTGGGAGGTGGCTTCCGACGGGGGCATCTTCACCTTCGGGACCGCCGGGTTCCACGGCTCGATGGGCGGTACGCACCTGAACGCGCCCGTCGTCGGGATCGCCGCCGCCCCGAAAGGCCACGGCTACTGGGAGGTGGCTTCCGACGGGGGCGTCTTCGCCTTCGGCACCGCCGGGTTCCACGGCTCGATGGGCGGGACGCGCCTCGCGCGCCCCGTCGTCGGCATTGCCCCGACGACGACAGGCAAGGGCTACTGGGAGGTGGCCTCCGACGGGGGCATCTTCACCTTCGGGACCGCCGGGTTCCACGGCTCGATGGGCGGCAAGCCGATCGGCGCGCCGATCGTCGGGATGGCCACCGACGGATCGGACGGCGGCTACTGGGAGGTGGCGGCGCGCGGCCAGGTGTACACGATGGGGGCGGCGCAGTTCGACGGCGCAGTCGTCGACCTCGCGCCGGCAACACCCGAGGCAGCGATCGTCGCCGTCGCCAACGGCCAAGTCGGGAAGACCGACCCCTACGCCTACGGGCCCTCCGGCTCCACATGGTGCGCCTTCTTCACTTCTTGGGTGTGGAGGCAGGCCGGCGTGCCGATCCCGGAGACCGGCCCCGCCGCCGCCGTCGGCACCTGGTCGCTCGCGCACGGTGGGGTGGTCCTGCCACCGTCCGCGACGCCTGTGCCCGGCGACGCGGCGCTCTGGGTCCGTGCGGGGACACCCAATGTCTGGCCGGACGCGGGTGCCCTCAACTACCCGAACATCGAGCATGTGAACATCGTCACCCAGGTGCTCGCGAACGGCGAGATCGTGACGGTGGGCGGCAACGAGTCCGATGCGGTCCGGCGGTTGGGGCCGTACGGCGTGGGCGGCGCGAGCGGCTACTTCGGACAGTCCATCTACGGGTTCGTCCGACCGCCCGCGTAGAGGAGCGTCAGGGGAGACCGGCGCCCGGCCGGGCCCGGCGTCCCCGGCGGACGGGGCGCAGACGCCGCAACGGATCGAGGGGGGCGAGGGCGGCGGGCACCGCGCCGCCCGCCACCGCGGCGGCGAGCAGCCGCCCCGTGACCGGCCCGAGGGTCATCCCCCACATCCCGTGCCCGCCGGCGACGAAGATCCCCGGTGCCCCCGTCCGCCCCACGACGGGCAGCCCGTCGGCGGTGACGGGCCGGGCGCCCACCCAGTCGTCACGGCGCGACGCCCAGTCCACCCCCCGGAGGTAGGGACGGGCGTCGGCCTCGACCGCGCGGATGCGCCGGGGATTGCCCGGGGCGTCCGCCGCGGAGAGCTCCATCCCGCCGCCGACCCGCATCGCTCCGGCGTACGGGGTGCACGCCACCCGCGCGTGCGGAAGGTAGACGGGGCAGGCGGGCGCAGGATCGGTGTCGACCGTAAACGAGTACCCCCGCCCCGCGTGCACCGGTACCGCCGTCGCGCCGGGCGGCAGGAGCCGGTCGAGCCAGGCACCGGTCGCGACGACCGCGGCGTCGGCGGAGAGCGGCTCGCCTGCCGAGGTCGTGACGCGTACGCCGTCGCCATCCGGGTGCACGGCGGCGACGTCCGTGCCGGTGCGGATCTCTGCGCCGCCCGCACGCACGGCGTCTGCGAGGGCGCATACGTACGCGCCGGGATCGACGTAGCGCTGCCCGTCGACCCGGATCGCCGCGCCGATCCGCGCGGAGAGCTGCGGTGCGAGCGTACGCGCCTCGTCGCCGTCCAGTTCCCGCCACGTGAGGGGTTGCCCTGCGGTGGCGAGCAGCTCCAGCTCGTGACGGAGCCTGCCCGCGTCCGAGCCGCGCGCGAACGCCGTCACGATGGGTGCCGCGACCGTGCGCGCAGCGATCCCCGCGTCGCCGAGCTCGTCATGGGCGTCGAGCGCCTCGAGTCCGAGAGCGACGAGTCCCGGCAGCGCCCGGTGCCACGCCGCCGCCGTGCACCTGCGGGCGAAGTCCGCGAGGAAGTCCCACCGGCGCACATCGAAGGTCAACGGGACGGAGATCGCGCACGACGGGTCGACCAGCGCCCGCAGGGCGTAGCGCCGCACCGCGGGGTCCGGCAGCGGTGCGACGAGGCCTGGGGAGAGCCAGCCCGCGTTCCCCCACGACGATCCGGCGGCGACGTCGTCACGCTCGAGCACGACGACGTCGACGCCTTGCCGGGAGAGATGCCACGCGACCGACAGGCCGACGACCCCGGCGCCGACCACGACCACGCGGCGCACCGGTCGGGACCGGTCGTCACCCCGGCCGTCACCCCGGCCCATCGCCACCCCTTCGTCCGATCATCCCGGGGACGCTATGCGCAGGGACGGGAGCGCACCTGCACCGCGTGCTCGGCCAGTCGACAGGCACGCCGGTTCGATCCGCTCGGCACCTACGTCCGGCGTCACGTGCCCGAGCTGGCGCCCGCTCGGGCCCGGCCGAGGTCCACGTACCGTGGCACTGCACACGTCGCGGGACCTCCGGTCGGGCTGCGGCCCGCCGTCGTCCGAGGAGATGAACCGTGAGCATCGAGTACACGAGCGTGGTCGACCACCCGATCGACACGGTCTTCGCGTGGCACGAACGCCCCGGCGCCTTCGAGCGCCTCATGCCGCCGTGGCAGCCGGTGCACCTGATCGCAGAAGCTGGGTCACTCGCAGACGGCAGGGCCGTGATCGGTCTGCCCGGCGGGATCCGCTGGGTCGCCCACCACGGCGGCTGCGACCCGCCGTACCGTTTCGTCGACGACCTCGTCTCGCTCCCGGTGCCGTGGCACCACGTCCACTCGTTCACGCCCGACGGCGCCGCCCGGACGCGCATCACCGACGCCGTCGTGACGCCGATACCGGCCTCGCTCCTTCGGAGGATGTTCGTCTACCGCCACGTCCAGTTGCGCGGCGACCTCGACGCGGTCGCCGGGCTCCGCCGCCTCGACCCCACGGTCCGGACCATCGCGGTCACCGGGTCGTCCGGATTGGTCGGCACCGCGCTCTGCGCGTTCCTCTCGACCGCCGGCCACCGGGTGGTCCGTCTCGTCCGTCGCCAGCCGCGCACCGGCAGCGAACGGGAATGGCGGCCCGACAACCCCGATCCGGCCATCTTCGAGGGCGTCGACGCGGTCGTGCACCTCGCGGGAGCGTCGATCGCCGGCCGCTTCAGCGAAAAGCACAAGCGGGACATCGAATCCAGCAGGATCGAGCCGACGCGCCGGCTCGCGGGCGCCGTGGTCCAGGCGGGGGGTCCGCGGGTCCTTCTCGTCGCGTCGGCGATCGGCTACTACGGCACAGATCGTGGGGACGAGCTCCTCGACGAGGCGAGTGGGGGTGGCAGCGGCTTCCTCGCCGACGTCGTCGCGAGGTGGGAAGCAGCCTCCGGACGCGCCGTCGCGGCCGGTCTGCGTGTCGTGACCGTGAGGACGGGGATCGTGCTCTCGGCCCGCGGAGGAATGCTCAAGCTCCTGCGCCCCGTCTTCTCTGCCGGCCTCGGAGGGCGCGTGGGCGGAGGTCGTCAGTGGCTCTCCTGGATCGACCTCGACGACCTGACGGACGTCTACGGGAGGGCTCTCGTCGACGAGCGCCTCTCCGGCCCGCTCAACGCGGTCGCGCCGACACCGGTGCGGAACGGGGACTTCTCGGCCACGCTCGCCCACGTCCTCCACCGCCCGGCGGTGGTCCCCGTTCCAACGGCGGTGCTCTCAGCCGTCGTCGGTCCAGAGGGTGTGCGCGAGGTCGCGTGCGCGAGCCAGCGCGTCGAACCGCGGCGGCTGCAGACGGCGGGCTTCGAGTTTCGGAGGCCGCGGCTCGACGCGTCCCTCCGGCACCAGCTCGGACGGATCCGCGCGTAATCCCGGTCCGAGCAAGGGGTAGCCGTTGACGCGCCCGGGCTTCAGCCCCCGCTCATGCCCGCGGGTAGGCCAAGGTGAACCGGGAGATCAGGGAGCCTGTCGGGTACCGGGGCCCTGTGGCGGGATAGGCGGCCGACATCACGGAGAAGACCGGGCCTGTCGGCGTCCCGACGACGTCTCCGAGGGTGATGGTCGCCGGATACCGTCGGTAGGTCGTGCTGGACGCGCAATCCGGTGTGCAGACGTGCACCCAGATGACCCCCTTCCCGCGGGCCTCGGAGGCTCCCCAGGCCGTCCACGAAAGGTCGTCAGCCCCCATGCCGTCGTCGGCGCAGGCGATCACGATGGACGCCGGCCTGGTCGCGAGCGCCGGGGTGCCTGCGGGACCCGTGCAGGAGTCTTCCACCGCGGGCACGCCGGACCGGGGCGTCGAAGCGGCCGAGGGGGAGGAGGTGGCGCCGAGCGGCCAGACCGCGGGGTACGAGAAACGCTGCGTCCTGCCACCGCGCACCTCGGTCATGGCGGTGAAATGCCCGTTCCGAGGCCTCGACAAGGTGACGCTCGTCCGCTCGGCCACGGCGGGGGCGGTCGCGCAATCCGGGACACAGCCGTCGGCGTCGGAGGTCCCTCTCCCGACGGCGCTTGACGCCGTCCAGCGCTTCCAGCGGAGATTGGTGACGATGTTGCCCGCGTCCACGCTGATGTCGATCTTCCTGGGCTCTCGTCCCGAGTAGGTCCCGGCGGCGAACACAGGGGTGCTCGCCGTCTCGGTGGGACCGGTCCCGGCGCGTGCCGAGGAGGGGACGGGAGCCGTCGTCGGGGCCCTCCCCGGGTGCGGCGCTCCGAACGCGCCGGCGGCGGCGACGCTCGACATCCCGACACCGATGCCCAGCGCGATCGCGATGGCCAGCCGGCGGCCCCTCATCGCCGTCCCCTTCCCTCCGTCGCCGTTCGTCCCCGGTCGAGGACCGATACCCGTCTCTAGCACTCGCCGGGACGCTGCAGGCAGCGGCCCTGCACGGGACCCTTGCGGCGAGGGGACTACGCCTGTGCGGAGTCCGGGCCGGCAGTGGAGCGCAGAGCCGCTGCGATCTCGTCGAGACGGTCGGCGAGATCTCTGATGCCGCCGGCGGTGTGGACGTCGAGACGGTCGAGAATGGCGACCGTGTCGTCGTAGGTCCGCTGGGCTCGCGCGTCGCTCGCCTCGCTCTGGACGTTCTGTCCGACCATGATCACGGACAAGAGGACGAGCTGGAGAAAGGTCTGGGCGATCCAGGCGATGATCCCCTCTCCACCCGGCCTGAGCGCCGCCGGAAGTCCGACGAACGCTAGGCCCGCGAAGACGTAGGCGCACCACATCGAGCCCACGATGTTCGTGAGGAAGACGGCGAACTTCGCGTTGACGCCGTCCGCCCTCTTGATGTCGTTGCGCATCCCCTTCAGGCTGATGGCGCTCTGCATGTGCCGCCGCACGGACACGGGCACGGGCACGGGCACGGGCACGGGCGCGGGCGCGGGTACGGCTGATCGTCGGTCGCTCACCTGCCGTCCTTTCTTTCTCTGTGGGTCTCAGCGAGCCCTCGGGCGTGGCGAGCGGATGCGTTTCGGCGCGGGCTCCCGCCGCCGCCCGCACAGGATCATCGCGCTCGCCGTGCACGAACGCGGCGCCTCCGCCCGCCGTCCCCGCCGGAGGGAGGGGAGCCAAAGGACCCCGTGGCGGCGCTCGCGCCGACCGTTTCTTCTGTGACCGCGACGGTCCACTCGGCCACGCTGACCGGGACGACCGGGCGCCCCGTGGTCGTCGAGGTGCACGAGACGGCGGGGCTTCCGGGGTTCACGATCGTCGGGCTCCCCGACACCGCGGTGCGAGAGTCGCGCGACCGGGTCCGTGCGGCGCTCCTGTCGAGCGATTTTCCGTGGCCGCAGCGGCGCGTCACCGTGAACCTCGCGCCGAGCGGTGTCCCAAAGGCGGGCGCAGGCCTCGACCTCCCGATCGCGTTGGGTGTCCTCGCCGCGATCGGCCAGCTCCCGGTTCCGACCCTCGAGAAGACGGCGTTCGTCGGAGAGCTCGGGCTCGACGGATCGCTCCGCCACGTGCCCGGTACCATCGCCCTCGCCGAGGCGGTACGCGCCGGGAGGATCGTCGTGCCTGCGTGCGACGCAGTCGAAGCCGCGGCTGTGTGTCCGGGCCGGACCTTCGGGGTGCCCGACCTCCGCGCCATCGTCCAGGTGCTCCGGGGCGTCGAGCCGTGGCCGCCCGCCGTGCACGGCGCCCGGCTCCGCGGGAGCGGCCACGGCTGGGTGACGAACGGGACTGGCGGAGCGGACGCGCGGGAGTGGCGGTCGCGTGCGGTGGCCCGGTACGGCGACCTCGCGGAGGTCAAGGGCCAACGTGTGGCCCGCCGCGCCGTCGAGGTGGCGGCGGCCGGCGGCCACCACCTGCTCCTCGTCGGCCCCCCGGGGTCGGGGAAGACCATGCTGGCCAGGCGCCTGGTCGGGTTGCTGCCACCCCTCTCGCGGGCCGAGGCGCTCGAGGTGACGAGGGTCCACTCCGCGGCGGGGATGCCCGCACCCGAGACGGGGATCGTCTGGGACCCCCCGCTTCGGGCACCGCACCACGGCGCATCGGTCGTGTCGCTCGTCGGCGGCGGGACGGCGACCATGCGCCCAGGCGAGATCAGCCTGGCGACCCATGGCGTCCTCTTCCTCGACGAGATGGGGGAGTTCCCCGTGCCGGTGCTCGACGCGTTGCGCCAGCCGCTCGAGGAGGGCATCGTGCGCGTGAGCCGGGCCAGGGGGTCGGTCGAGTTCCCTGCGCGCGTGCTCCTCGTCGCGGCGATGAACCCGTGCCCGTGCGGCGACGGGGGGACGCCCGGCTCGTGCCGCTGCTCGCCGGCGGCGCGTGCCCGGTACCTCCGGCGCCTCTCGGGTCCGCTCCTCGATCGCTTCGACCTCGTCGTCCCGTTGCGACGCACGTCGCCCGAGGAGATCCTGTCGCCTTCGCCAGGCGAGCGGAGCAGCGCGGTCGCTGCACGCGTCGACGCGGCGCGCCGGGCGGCGCGCTCGAGGGAGGTGCGCTGCAACGCCGAGCTCGCCGCGTCGGTGCTGCCGGCGCGCGTGCCGCTGTCGCCCGGCGCGGCCGCCATGGTCGAGCGCGCCGTGCGCGAGGGGAGGCTGAGCGGACGGGGCGTCGACCGGGTGCGACGCGTCGCACGGACGATCGCGGATCTCTCCGCCGGCGCCGGCGGGGCGGTCGTCGAGGAGGGGCACGTGGCGGAGGCGCTGGCGCTGCGGGCGGGGCGCGAGGTCCTCGACGTTCCCGGCTGAGCGGGGAGCGGGTCGAACGCCGGCAGGCGGGCTTCGTCCGACGGAGGTGCCTACTGCCCGCCTTCTGCGAGCGCAAGCGGTGGATGGCGGTCGGTCCATGGCGCGGCCGCCTCGAGTTGGGCGGCGAGCCTGATGAGGGTGGCCTCGTCCCACGGCGCCCCGACGAACTGGACGCCGACGGGAAGGCCGCTCGGTGCCTGGGACAGCGGCAGGCTCACGGCGGGCTGGCCCGTCAGGTTGTAGGTGGCGGTGAAGGCCACCATCACGAAGGCGCCGAGCGGGGGCGACCCCGGCTGTGCGTGGGCCTCGGCGAGCATCTCGCCGGCGACGGGTGGCTCGATGGCGACGGTCGGGGTGACGAGCACGTCGAAGTCACGCCCCCAGCGCGCCACCATCGGCCGGGTCGCGCGCCGAAGCGCGTGCAGCGAGTTGACGAGCGTGATCGCGTCGACCTCGGCGCCGGCGTCCCGCCAGGCCTTGTTGTGCGGCTCGACGCGGTCCCAGTCGATGTTCTCGTAGTCGCCGTAGGAGGAGTTGATCACGTTGAGGAACGGCCCGATCGCGCCGGGATCGAGGACGTCGGTGTCGAGGATCTCGACGTGGTGGCCGAGCTCTTCGAGCAGTCGCCCCGCGTCCTCGACCGCTGCCCGGCACGACGCCTCGACCTCGACGCCCAGCGCGCTCACCGTCTGGAGCGCGACCCGGAGGCGCCCGGGATCGGCGCCGACCTCCGCCCCGAACGGCCGCAGCGGCGCGGGCGCCTGCTCCCAGGTGAGCAGGTCCGGCAGGCTCACGCAGTCGAGGACCGCGGCCGCGTCGGCGACGCTCCGGCAGAGCGCGCCCTCGACGGACATCCCGAACCACCCGGGCGTCGTGCTCGGGACGCGCCAGCGGCTCGGCTTCAGGCCGACGAGCCCGCAGCACGAGGCGGGGATGCGGATGGAGCCTCCGCCGTCGTTGCCGTGCGCCACCGGCACGATGCCAGCTGCCACGGCCGCCGCCGAGCCGCCGCTCGAGCCGCCGGGCGTGCGCGCGGTGTCCCACGGGTTGCGCGTGATGCCGTAGCGGCTGTTCTCCGTCACGGGCAGCGGGCCGAACTCCGGCGTGTTCGTGCGCCCGCACAGCACGAACCCGGCGCGGCGCATCGCGGCGACCACCAGCTCGTCGTCGTCGGCTACGGAGTCGGGGGCGCCGAAGGAGCCGAACGTGGCGGGTTGGCCCCTCGCCATGGTGAGGTCCTTCACCAGCGTGGGCACGCCGGCGAACGGACCGACGTCCTCTCCTGCGCCGAGGCGCCTCCCGACCAGCTCGGCGTCCGCGCGTGCCGCGTCGTCGTCGCGCCATACGACGGCGTTCAGCTCGGGGTTCAGCCGGTCGATCCGCTCGAGCGTCGCTTCGAGCGCGTCGACGGGACCGAGCGCGCCCGACCGGATCTGCGCGGCGAGCTCGAGGGCACCGGCGAACGGATCGACGTGCACGGCCCATGCCTACCACCGGCTTCGAGGCGCGCGCCCCCTGGCCGCGACGACCGTTCCGGCGTGATGTCACCCGACGATCCCGCAGCCCCTGTTCCCGCCGCGCCCGGACGAGACACCGGAGCGTTGCCCGCCGAGGCCTACGCGGTCGCGCTCGCGTCCGTGCCCGGCATCGGCCCGAGGACGCTTCGGGCGATCCTCGACGACGCGACACCGCGGGCGGTCTGGGAGGCGCTGATCGACGGCAGGGTGCCCGTCCCCGGATCTCGGCAGGCGGCGAGCGCGCCGGGCCACGCGCGGCGGACCGACGTGCACGGCCTCTGGGCCGCGCACGTGCGCGAGGGCGTGGGGGTCTGCCTCCTCGGACGCCCCGGGTACCCCGCGGCGCTTGCCGGGGACCCCGAAGCCCCGGCCGTGCTGTTCTTCGCCGGCACCCCGCTGGTCCTCGACACGGCACCTCGGGTCGCGATCGTCGGGACCCGTTCGGCGACCCGCTACGGGCTCGGGGTCGCCGCGCAGCTCGGCGCCGACCTGGCGGCAGCCGGGGTCGTCGTGGTCTCGGGCCTCGCGCTCGGCATCGACGGGGCCGCGCACGAAGGGGCGGTCGCGGCGTGGCGATCCGCGTGCGACGACGTGCCGGCCGTGCCCCGGGCCACGGGCGGCGCAGCCGACGGCCCTGCGGCCGCCGCACCACCCGTCGGGGTCGTCGCCGGCAGTGTCGCCACCCCCTATCCGCGCCAGCACGCAGGGTTGTGGCGACGAGTCGCGGCGGCGGGTGCGGTGGTCTCGGAGTCGCCGATCGGTGTGGCGGATCTGGCGTGGCGCTTTCCGCTTCGGAACCGGATCATCGCCGCGGTCGCCGACGTGGTGGTCGTCGTGGAGTGCCACAGCCGGGGCGGCTCGCTCCGCACCGTCCAGGCCGCCGCCGAGCGGGGCGTTCCGGTGGGCGCGGTGCCCGGCTCGGTGCGAAGCCCCGCGTCGGCCGGGACGAACGCACTCCTCGCGGACGGCTGCTTCGTCGTGCGAGACACCTCTGACGTGCTCGTCGCGGTCGGGCTGGCGTCGGCCGGCAGGCCCAGCCGGCCGAGGGACGAAACGCCGCCGGCGCCGTCACACGCGGAGCTGCCCCCGCCGACATGCGACGTCCTCGCCGCCGTGGGATGGGAGCCCACGAGCCTCGACGACGTCCTCGTGCGGACCGGCCTCTCGATGAATGCGGCCTGCGCAGTGCTCGAGCGCCTCGGGGCACGAGGGCTCCTTCACGGCGAAGGAGGGACGTGGGAGCGCAGGTAGCCCGGTCCCCAGGACCGAGCGCGGCGCCGGGGCGCCCCTAAGCTCACGGGGTGGACCATGCGCTGCGGCTCTCCGTCGAGCTGCCCCCGGTCCCGGCGTCCGGCCCGGTGCCCCTCGAACGGTGGTGGGAGGCGGGGGCCGCCGCGCTGGCCGCCGGCGCGGACGTGATCTGGTTCACCGGCGGTTCCCAGGATGGCGACCCGGCAGCCCCGTCGGCGGCGTGGTGCGACGCATGCACGATCGCCGCGTCGTCGATGTCGGACCCGCGGCTCGAGGGCGCGGTCCTGGGTGTGGTGTCGGTTCTCCCGCTCGACCGTCACCCGGCCGTCCTGGCCCGGGACGTCACCACCCTCGACGTCCTCTCGAACGGCCGTGCGGCGACGCTGCTGCGGTGGGACGACGGGGGCGCCTCGGGACGCGGCGATCCCGCCGGCCTGCCCGGCGTCCGTGCGGCGACGGACTACCTGGGCGAGGCCGTCGCCGTCTGCAGGGCCGTCCTCTGCGACGACGACCCTGTCTTCGAGGGACGGTTCCTGCACGTCGCCGGAGCGGTGAACCGCCCGCCGCCGTCGCGTCCGAGCGGACCGCCCCTGTTCGTCGAGGTCCCGTCGGGCGCCGCGTCGGTGCTCGCGGAAGACCCGGCCGCGTCGCTCCTCCTTCGACAGTCGGTGGCCGCTGGGGCCACGATCGTCTGCGACGACGAACCGGGCGAGGTCGCCGAGTGGCGCGCCATCCTCGAGACGGCGGCCCGCGAGTCGTGGACGGGCCGGGATGCGGACCGCACCGAGGTCGTGTGCCGGGCCACGGTCCCGCCCGTCGCCGATCCCTCGGCCTCCAGGGTGCACGCTCGGGCACGTGCCGTGGCAGCGCACGCGGCAGGGGCCGGGGGTGTGGTCGTGCCGCTGCCGGCGATCGGCCGCGCCGACGACACCGGTGTCGCCGGCGATCTCGCCGGCTGGTTCGAGCCCTGGCGTGGCTGACCTGAGCGCCCGCGGGTCCCCCCCCGTCCCCCCGTCCCGCCCGTGGCGGCGCGGGCGATCCGCCAGCCGGTGAGCAGCGGCAGAATGGGACGGGCGCCGGGGCCACCGACGCGGTGGGCGGCGAAGGAGGAGCTGTGAGCGACACCCGGAGCGACACCCGGAGCGAGACCCGGAGCGACACCCGGATCGAGACCGACAGCATGGGGGAGATCGAGGTGCCCGCCGATCGCTACTGGGGCGCCCAGACCCAGCGGTCGCTCCACCACTTCGCCATCGGGCGCGACGTGATGCCCCGTCCGCTGATCCGGGCGATCGGCATCCTGAAGGAGGCGGCCGCCCTCGTCAACGCGGATCTCGGGAAGCTCGATGCCCATCGGGCGGAGCTCATCGCGACCGCGGCGCGCGAGGTCCGTGACGGCAAGCTCGACGAGCATTTCCCGCTGCGCATCTGGCAGACCGGGAGCGGCACCCAGACGAACATGAACGCCAACGAGGTCATCGCCAACCGCGCGATCGAGCTCGACGGGGGAGCGGTCGGCTCGAAGCACCCCGTCCACCCGAACGACCACGTGAACATGTCGCAGTCGTCCAACGACACGTTCCCGACGGCGATGCACATCGCCGTCGCCGAGGAGCTCGTGCACCACCTGGTGCCCGCGGTGCGCGCGCTGCGCGACGCGCTCGACGAGAAGGCGAACGCCTTCGCCGGCATCACCAAGATCGGGCGTACCCACCTCATGGACGCGGTCCCGCTCACGCTCGGCCAGGAGTTCTCCGGCTACGTCGCCCAGCTCGACGCCGATCTCGTGCGCATCGACCAGTCGCTCCCCGGCCTCTACGAGCTGGCCGCGGGGGGCACGGCGGTCGGCACCGGGCTGAACACCCACCCCGAGTTCGGCGCCCGCGTCGCCGCCGAGATCGCCGAGCTGAGCGGCCTGCCGTTCGTCTCGGCACCCAACAAGTTTGCCGCGCTCGCCGCCCACGACGCGCTGGTGTGGGCGTCCAGCGCCCTCCGGGTGCTCGCCGGGTCGCTCAACAAGATCGCCGACGACCTTCGCTGGCTGGGGTCGGGACCGCGCAGCGGCCTCGGCGAGCTCGTGCTGCCCGCCAACGAGCCGGGATCGTCGATCATGCCGGGGAAGGTGAACCCGACGCAGTCCGAGGCGATGATCATGGTCTCCATCCAGGTGATCGGGAACGACACCGCGGTCGGGATCGCCGGAGCTCGTGGCAACTTCGAGCTGAACGTGAACAAGCCGCTGATCGCGCACAACGTGCTCCACTCGATCGAGCTGCTCGTGGGGGCGTGCACGTCGTTCCGCACGTTCGCCGTCGAGGGACTAGAGCCGGACCGGGCGCAGATCGCCCGCCACCTCGAGCGCTCCCTCATGCTGGTCACGGCCCTCAATCCGGTCATCGGCTACGACAAGGCCGCCGACGTCGCCAAGAAGGCGCACAAGGAGGGCATCTCGCTGCGTGACGCCGCCGTCGAGCTCGGCTACCTTACGAAAGGGCAGTTCGACGAGGCCGTGCGGCCCGAGGAGATGACTCATCCATGAGCGAGGTGCTGGGCGGCGCCGAGGTCGACGCCGCGCTCGAGCGCGGTCACCTCGCCTGGCGGCGGGAGGACGACGCGATCGTGAGGGTCGTCGACTGCGGCGACTTCGCGGGCGCGCTCGCGTTCGTCAACCGCGTCGGTGCACTGGCGGAGGAGGCGGACCACCACCCCGACGTGGACATCCGCTGGCGGACGGTGACGTTGCACCTCTCCACCCACTCGGCCGGCGGCGTCACCCGACGAGACCTCGAGCTCGCGGCACGCATCGACGCGTTGGACGGCGCCGAGGGCTGAGCCGAAAGGCGGCTCACTTCCGGTCGACGCCTACTCGAGCAGCCAGTCGCGCAGCTCGGCGACGACATCGGGCTGCGTGCCGTGGGCCCCGACGTAGCCTTCGACCGAGCCGAACTCGTCGCGCAGACCGTCGAGGAGCGAACGGATGTTGGCGGGTGTCGCCGAGAACATCGTGGCGGCGACGGTCCGGATCTCCTCTTCGTGGTCGGGGACGCGTGCGAGAAGGTTGCGCAGAAGTCCCTCCATGGCCTTGGCGCTCAGGGCGTAGTCCTCGGAGATCGTCTCGTCGTCGACGCCGAGCAGGGCCAGCAGGACGGCGACGAGGACGCCGGTGCGGTCCTTGCCCGCGGCGCAGTGGACGATCACCGGATGCGACTCGGGCCTCGAGACGATGCCGAGCGCGCGGGCGACCTGGTCGCCTGACCGCCGGGCGATGTCGAGGTAGTGACCGGCGAACACCTCGGGTCCGCCGCGGAACTCCTCGAAGGGCGGAAGGTCGGCGAGGAGCGGGAGGTGGTGGAAGCCGACGGGGATCTCGTCGACGGGGAACCGCTCGTGCTCCACTTCGGCGCGCGAGCGGAGGTCGATGACCGTGGCGATGCCCAGCGTGCGCACGACCGCACGGTCGGGGCGGCTGAGGCGGGAAAGGTCGTCGGCACGGAAGAGGGAGCGCCACCGGATCGTGCGACCGTCCGCGACGCGGTAGCCGCCGAGGTCGCGGAAGTTGACCGCGCCCTCGAGTGCGATGTGCCGGTCGAAGGGCGCGTCGCTCGCCGTGGTTCCCGACATCGGCGTGCGGTGCGCCCCCTCAGCGGACGGGGAGGTCCCACAGGGGGAACCACCGCGAGAGGTCGGTTTCGACCGGCAGGTCCGAGCCCAGGAGCGAGCGCACGCGAAGCTCGAGCTCGTTGTCGCGGTGCTCTTTGCCGTCCGGGGCGAACGGATAGAAGGTCCCTCGCTTGAAGAGGTAGACCAGAAAGAAGGGCTTGGCGCTCGAGTCCGCGTCCGGCCCCGGGACGACGCCGAAGACCGAGCACAGAAGCTGTGGCCCCCAGCCGTTCTCGGCGAGCAGCGAGTTCACGAGGTGCACGCGGTTCACGAGGTCCTCGACGTCGCCGTCGTCCAGGAGCAGCCACCGGTAGCCGAAGGCGTCCTCGGCCTGGGTGAGGAGCCCCGCCTTCGCGCCGGTCGGCGCAGCGGCGGGGAGCATGGCGCCGGCGTCGTGCGCCGGGGTCGCCGCGACGCCTTCGGCGGTCGCCTGCCCCTCGGCAGCCGGGTCGTCGGGGATGTCGAGGAGCTCGGAGATCTGGCGCTGGACGTCTGCGGCGGACTGCCCGGCCGGTGGCATCCAGCAGACGCCCGCGCGCCCCGAAAGGACGAGGCCAGCGGAGGTCTGGAGCGTCACCGCCGCCGAGGGCAGCCCGAAGAGCGCATCGAGGTTGGGTCGCACCGGCTTGGTGCGGCCGAGCAGCGAGTCGAGAAGGCCCACGGCGCGCGCGTCAGCGTCCTGCGCGCCGTGCGGCGTCCCGACTGACGGCGCGCACGGTCAGTGGGGCTGGCCCAGCTGGGCCTCCAGCTGCGAGAGCTGGTCGAGGCGGCGCTCGAGCGAGGGGTGGGTCGAGAAGAGGGCGCTCAGCGTGAACCCGCTGCCCTGTCCGGGCTGCTGCCCCGGCCCTGGGCGGTGCGTCATCGCGGGCGTGAAGAAGAAGGCGTTGAACGCCTCCGCACGGCGCAGGTCCCGCGTCGGGATGCGCGCCATCTCGCCGGACACCTTCACGAGCGCCGCCGCGAGCAGCGACGGCCTGCCGATCAGCAGCGCCCCGGACCGGTCCGCAGCGAGCTCGCGGTAGCGAGACAGGGCCATCGTGAGCAGGTAGCTGATCGCGTAGACGACGATCGAGACCAGCATCACGGCCATTTCCATCAGCACGAGCTGGCCGCCGGACTGTGTGCGCCCGCCGCGCCCGCCACCGCCGAACATCGTCGCGTAGAGCATCACGCGGGTCATGAGCCCCGCGAGGACCCCGAGCGAGCTGGCGATCGTCATGATCGCGACGTCCCGGTGCGCCACGTGCGACAGCTCGTGGGCGAGGACCGCCTCGAGCTCGGGCTCGTCGAGGCGGCGCATCAGCCCGGTCGTGGCGCACACGACCGCCGCCTTCGGGCTGCGACCCGTCGCGAAGGCGTTCGGCATGTCGGTGTCGGCGATCGCCACTCTCGGCTTGGGCATGTCCGCCAGGGCGCAGAGCCGGTCGACCGCACCGTGGAGCTGCGGCGCCTGCTCGGCGGTGACGATCTTGCCGTGCATGCCCCACAGGGCGATCTTGTCGGAGAACCAGTACTGCGCGAAGAGGAGGCCGAAGATGATGACGAAGAGGAGGACGAAGTTGTGGAGGAAGGCCCAGATGATCCCGCCGAATGCGGCGTAGAGGATCACGAGGAACAGCCCCGTGAGGAACATGCGGGTCGTGAGGCCCCGGTCTGCGGGGATCCTCCCTGCGGTGGTCATTGCTCGGTTCCTCCAGTGGCCACATCGTCCGAAGTGGCCGGTCCTGCTGTGGTCGTGTCGGTGGACGCCCCGATTGTCGCCGCTCCAGCGCCGGTTGCGGTGTCACCCACGACCCCGTCTCCCGCGGCGCCCGCCGGTGTGGCTCCGTCCTCCTGACCGTTGGCGGCCGAGAGGGCGCCGGCAGGCTCGCCCGCGGCGAGCTGGGCCTTCAGGGCGGCCAGCTCGCGGTCGACCTGGGTCCCCGCCTGCGCCTTGTCGAGCTCCCGCTGGATGTCTGTCACCGGGGTGGTCAGGTCCGTGAGCGCTCCCGACGCGAGCAGCTCGTCCATCGCCCCGGCCCGGGCCTGCATGGAGGCGATCTTGTCCTGGGCCCGCTGCATCGTGGCCCCCGCGTCGCCCATGGACGTCGAGATGCCGCTCACCGCTTCGCCGATCTTGGTCTGGGCCTCCGCCGCGGTGTAGCTGGCCTTCAGCGTCTCCTTCTTCGTGCGGAACTGCTCGATCTGGCCCTGGAGCCGTTGGGAGGTCGCGATGAGGCTCTCCTCTTGCTGTGCGACCTGCTCGTGCTGGGCCTTCAGGTCGGTGAGCTGCTCGCCGATCGCGGCGCGGCGCGAGAGAGCCTCGCGCGCGAGGTCCTCGTTGCCGATGCTGAGGGCCGACTTGGCCTGGTCCTGGAGCTTGTCGGCCTGCTTCTGCAGCTGGGTGGCCTGCAGCTCGATCCGCTTGCGTGCGGTTGCGACGTCCGCCACGCTCCGGCGCACCTTCTGGAGGCTGTCGAGCTGCTTCTCGTAGGAGAGGTCGAGGGTCTCTCGGGGGTCCTCCGCCCGGTCGAGCACCTTGTTTGCCTTCGCCTGGAAGATGTTCTTCGTCCGCTGCCACACGCCTGGCACGCTTCTGCCCTCCTGTGGGCCGCTCGCCGGCGGCCGCCGGCGCACGCTCCGAGCATAAGGCCCAGACGCCGGCGGCGGGGTACGGCGCGCCGAGCGGTCCTGCCCCGCGCGCGGCCCGGGTGATCGCCTGTTGCGCACGGCCCCGCCCCCGGTAGCCTCACGGACCGTGCCCGAGCGCCGTTGCCTCCTGACCGTGCACGCCCACCCCGACGACGAGGCGTCGAAGGGTGCGGGCACGGTCGCTCGCTACCACGCAGCGGGCACGCACACCGTCCTCGTGACGTGCACCGGCGGGGAAGAGGGCGACATCCTCAACCCGGCGATGGACACGCCCGAGGTGCGCGAGCGCCTGGCGGAGATCCGGCTCGAGGAGCTCGAGGCCTCGGCGAAGATCATCGGCTACGACGAGGTGGTGCTGCTCGGCTACCGCGACTCGGGGATGCCCGGCACCGAGGCCAATGCCCGGCCCGACGCATTCGCCAACGCCCCCCTCGACGAGGCGGTCGGGCGGCTCGTCGCCGTGGTGCGCCGTGAGAAGCCGCAGGTCATGGTGACGTATCCCGAGGCCCAGCACGAATACCCGCATCCGGACCATCTGCGGGTCCACGAGATCTCGATGGCGGCCTTCGATGCGGCCGGCGACCCGGCCCGCTACCCCGACGCGGGGCTGGCGTGGGCACCCTCCAAGCTCTACTACTCGACGTGGCCGCGGCGCCGCTCGAAGGAGATGCACGAGAAGTTCCTCGAGCTCGGGCTCGAGTCGCCCTTCGACGAGCAGCGGCTGGCCCGCATGACGCGCGAGGAGCCGGTCACGACCTCGATCGACCTCACCGGGTTCACCGACGTGCGCAGCGACGCGCTGCGGGCGCACGCCACCCAGGTGGACCCCACGTCGCCCTTCTGGTTCGGGCTCCCCCCCGAGGTGCTCCGCACGATCTACCCGTTCGACGACTACTTCCTGGCCCGGAGCCGCGTCAGCCCGGCAGGCGTCATCGCGTTCGACGACGCCGACGCCGACGCCGCCGACGCCGCGGGGGCGTCGGACGCGGTCAGGGAAGACGATCTGTTCTCCGGCGTCAGCTGACCGGCGTCGTCCGCCGACGCCGCCTGCCTAGCCTGCGCGCACGAGGTCGCGCAGCGCGCGGTAGCCGACCAGCGTGACCCCGGCGACCTCGAGGGCCTCGGCCAGGGCCCCGTCGCCGCAGACGAGCCGGTGGTCGTCCACGCGTGCCTCCCAATCGGCGGCCAGCGCGCGGAGCTCGGGGGTGTCGACGGCGGGATGGAGCCGCAGCTCGGTGATGCCTGGCTCCAGCGCCGCGAGGCGCGCCGCGATGGAGTCGGGCGCACCGAGTCGGCGCGCCGGGAGCACGCGGTCGACGAACACGACCCCCGCGTCCTCCGCCACGTCGCGGGCCGGGAAGCCGAGCCGGTCCGGACGGCGCCCGTCGGCGATGCGGACGGGCAACCCGAAGTCGACGGCGAGCTCGAGGTAGACGTCGAAGAACTCGGGGCGCAAGAGCAACGTGCTCATGTGCGCGTCGAGGTGGCTGACGTCGAATCCCCACAGGATGGCGCGCTCGACCTGGGCGCGGCACTCGCGGCGCACCTCGTCGACGTCCGCGTGGTCCCAGAAGTCTTCGATCGTCCGCGGGAACCCGCCGTCACCGTCGAGGAGCGACGGCGCGTGGGTGATCGGTCCCCATCGGTAGCGCTCCCACTCCGCGTTGACCGTGAGGTGTACCCCGACGTCCTCGCCCCGGTACCGGGCGGCGGCGTCGCGTGCCCAAGGGCAGGGCATCATGAGCGTCGCGCTCGTCACGGTGCCGGCGCGCAGGCACTCGTAGACGCCGACATTCGCCGCATGGCACAGCCCGAGGTCGTCCGCGTTCACGATCACGAGTCGCGCGTCCGGTGGGTACCCGAGCCGCTCCACCAGCGGCGCGCTCACCGCGTCACCCCGCGACCCCGCGACCCGGCGACCCCGGCACCCCGCGACCCGGCGACCCCGGCGCCCGTCACGTCCCGCCACCGTCGCCGAGGATGCCGGCGTCCTGCGCACGTGCGGCGTCCCCGAGTCCGGAACGGTGTGCGTCGAGTGCGTCAGCCAGCGCCGTGTCCGACGTCGCGAGGATGCGCAGTGCGAGGAGCGCCGCGTTCTCCGCGCCGTTCACCGCGACCGTCGCGACCGGGACCCCTCGGGGCATCTGGACGATCGAGAGCAACGAGTCGAGCCCGTCGAGGTGGTGGAGCGCCACGGGGACCCCGACGACGGGAAGCCTCGTCACCGCGGCGAGCATGCCCGGGAGGTGTGCGGCGCCTCCGGCGCCCGCGACGATGACCCTGATCCCGCGCGACGAGGCCTCGTGACCGAAGGCGAGCATGTCGTCGGGGGTTCGGTGGGCGGAGAGCACCCGCACCTCGCGCGGGACGCCGAAGCGGTCGAGCACCTCGACCGCCGCGCGCAGGACCGTGAGGTCCGAGGAGCTGCCCATGACGACGGCCACGAGCGCGGCCCCGGACGCCCCCGGTCCGAGGGCCGCGACGGGGGCCGTCACGCTCACGGTGCGACCGCCGGGGACGGGGACGCCAGGGGCGCGGAGACCGGGGGCGCGGAGACCGGCGCCGTGGAGACCGGGGGCGCGGAGATCGGGGGCGCGGAGACCGGTGCCGTGGAGACCGGTGGCGGCGAGCCGAGCGCCTTCGCGGCGGTCCAGGCACGCGAACGCACGTCGTCGGGGTCATCCCCGCACACGGTCACGTGGCCCAGTTTGCGCCCGGGGCGCACGGCCTTGCCATAGAGATGGACGTGGGCGCCTCTCACCCCGAGCGCTGCAGCGAGCCGTCCGGCCGGCCCCGCAAAGTCCGCAGGGTTCGCATCGGCAGCTGCGCCGAAGACGTTCACGCTGGCGACGTGGGAGGCGGCCGGCGAGGTGTCGCCGAGGGGGAGGCCCAGCACCGCCCGGACGTGGTTCTCGAACTGCGAAGTCACCGCCCCCTCGATCGTCCAGTGGGCGGAGTTGTGCGGGCGGGCGGCGATCTCGTTCACGAGGAGCCGGCCCCGGGTCGCGAACAGCTCGACGGCCAGCACCCCCACGGCGCCGACGACCGACGCGACCTCCCGCGCGAGCGATGCCGACGCGGCCGCGAGCGCCGGGTCGAGGTCCCCGGGGTAGCGGACCTCGCGGCACACGCCGTCCACCTGTGCCGTCTCGACGGGCGGCCAGGCGGCGGACTGACCGTCGGCACCGCGGGCGACGACGACCGCGAGCTCCGCGTCGATGTCGACGTGCGTCTCGACGAGGAGGGGGGTGGCGTCGCGCGCCGCGCGCTCGCAGACTTCCCGCGCGGCTTCCTCGTCGGCGACGGGCCAGACACCCTTCCCGTCGTAACCGCCCCGCGCCGCCTTCACCACGACCGGCCATCCGTTGGTGGCGGCGAAACGCGTGATCGCCGCGACGAGCTCGTTCGGGCTGCGCCCCGCGCCGCCGGCGACGCCGAGCACGTCGAAGGGCGGGACCGCGATGCCGGCGTCTGCAAGTCGCGTCCGCATCTCCGCCTTGTCGACGGCGATCCGCAGCGTCTCGAGCCCGGGGCGCAGTGTCACGCGGGCGCGCTCGAGATCGCCGAGGACGTCGAGGTCGACCTGCTCGTGGTCGAAGGTGATGACGTCGGTGCGCGCGGCGAGGGCACGTAGAGCGCCACCGTCGGTAGCCGCGCCGATCAGCACGTCGCCAGCCGCGGTCACAGCCGCATCGTCCTGGCGTGCGGCCAGCACGACGGTCGGGACCCCGAGCGTGCTCGCCGCCTCGCACGTCATGCGCGCGAGCTGTCCTCCACCCACGATCCCGACGACGCGGGCTGCGTCGCGACCGCAGGAGGCGCGGGGGGTCGACTCGACGGGCACGCCGGCACGTTACCGGCGTGCCCTCGCCGATGCGGGGCGACTCCCGACGTCGGTCCGGGCGCTCCGTGGGCGGGGACACCCGCGGGCGGGCGACGCCGAGCCCGAGCCCCCGACAGGGGTGACGACGCACGCCACCCGGCCGTAGTGTCGCTTCCATGCGGATCGGCGTGCTCTTGGACCAGCGCCCCTCGGTGGCGGCGATCTGCGAGCACGTCGCAAGGCTGCGCGACCGCGGCATTTCGTCGGTCTGGGCGTCCCAGGTGTTCGGCTACGACGCGCTGACGCTGCTCGCGGTCGTCGGGCAGGAGGTCCAGGGCGTCGACCTCGGCACCGCGGTCGTCCCCATCCAGAGCCGCCTGCCCCAGGTGATGGCGCAGCAGGCCCTCACGGTCCAGGCGGTCACCGGTGGCCGTCTGACGCTGGGCGTGGGCCTGTCGCACAAGGCGGTGGTCGAAGGGCTGTGGGGGATTCGCTTCGAGCGCCCGCTCCGTCACGTGCGCGAGTACCTGACCGCCGTCGAGCCCATGCTGCACGGGGAGGCCGCGGACTTCGACGGCGAGATGGTGACGGCCCGCACGCTCGGCGCCCTCGAGATCGCCGGCGCGCCGGCGCCCCCGGTGCTGGTCGCCGCCCTCGGGCCCGGGATGCTCCGGCTCGCCGGGACCCTGGCCGACGGCACGGTGACCTGGATGACCGGCACCGGCACGGTGGGGAACCACGTGGTGCCCGCCATCGCCGCGGCAGCGGAGGCCGCGGGCCGCCCGTCGCCGCGCGTGGTGGTCGCGCTGCCGGTGACCGTGACCTCGGACGCCGAACGGGCGCGGCGGCGCATCGACGATGCGCTCGCCGTCTACCCCACCTTGCCGTCGTATCGCGCCATGCTGGACCGGGAGGGGGCGTCGGCACCCTCGGACATCTCGCTCATCGGCGGCGAAGAGACGGTCCGCGCCGGGATCGCCCGCCTCTTCGACGCGGGAGCGACCGAGTTCGTCGCTTCGGTCATCGGCGACGACGAGGAGCGGCGACGGACGATCGACGTCCTGGCCGACCCTCAGGACGCGGGCTGAGCCCGGCGGGGGGGTGCCGGGCCCAGCCCGCGCGTCCTGAGGGTTCGGGGTTGGGGCACCCCGAACGCCCCACGGTCAGCGCGGGATCTTCGTGTGCTTGAACTCGTTCACCTCGGGGTGCTCGTCGAGTAGGTCGACGACGCGCCCGATCACCGCGCGCGCCTTCGACCCGTCGCCGCGAGGACGTGTCATGAGCCGCACGAACACGGCGTCGTCGTCGACGATGAACGTGGGGACACCGAAGACTTCGTAATCCGAGACCGACTTCTCGTGCTCCGCCCGGACGGTCTGGAGCGGCCACCCCTTCTCGATCTCGGCGAACACCTGGTCGGCGGGGACCCCTACGGATTCGAGCGTCGCGCGGACGACCTCGGGGTCGGAGATCTCCTTCCCCTCGTCGTGCCTAGCGGAGAACAGCGCGACGTGCGCGGCACGGAACCGGCCGGGGAAGTTGTCCCGCACGACGACGCCGGCCTCGAGGGCGAGGAGCCCGCGTGCCTTGTCGGGAAGATCCCACACGGGTCGGTCACCCTCCTCGACGTGTGCCTGCATGAGGCAGAACGGCGTGAACGTCACCTCCCACGGGGCACCGTCGTCAAGGGCGGCGACGAGGTGCTCGTGGGCGTTGCGGGCGAAGGGGCACAGATAGTCCCAGGTGACGGAGTACGTGCGGGAGGTCATGGACGGTTCAACGGAGCAGCTCCCCGGGCTATTCCGCCCGCCACCGGCCTGGAGTGCGGCGAAGCACGACCGCGTCCGCGAGTGGACGCACGACGGCGCCGAGTGCGGCGCCCGCGACCGCCCCGGCGAGCACGTCACTCGTGTGGTGCGCGCGGAGGTGCACCCGGCTCGCCGCGACTGCGGTGGCGAACCCGAGGGCGACGCGGCGCCCCGCGATCGCGTCGGGCAGCACGACGGCCGTGCAGAACGACGCGAGCGTGTGCCCGCTCGGGAAGCTGCTGCTCGACGGGGCGCGCACGAAGCGTGGGTCGAACGTCGTCTCGCCGACCTCCGGGCGCGACCGTGCGGCGGCGCGCTTCAGGGCGCGATTGACCCCGTACGAGGAGATCCCGGCGAACGCCAACGTCACGACCGCTCGACGGCGGCGTAGCCCGGGGCGCCGGGCCGCCCACCCCGCCGTCAGCACCCAGACTACGCCGTGGTCCGACAGGTTCGAGAGCGCCGACGCTGCGACGTCCGCCCATCGGCGCCCGCGCAGGGTGGCGCTCCACCGTTCGCCGGCGTCGTCGATCGCCGCGCACGCCCGGCCAAGGGGGTGGCCGCGATCCCACAGCGAGCCGGACGCCGTGGTCGTTCCCGCGGTCCCGTGCGTCCCGGCCGCCGCCCTCTCCGTGCGGACGGTCACGCCGTGGGGAGCGCGGGCGGGACGCCGCCGAATGCGGGGCACCACTCGTGGTAGCTGCAGTAGTCGCACAGCGGCGACGGCCTCGGCTGGAAGTCGTCCCGTTCGCATGCTCGCTCGATGGCCTTCCAGACGGCCACCGTGCGGACTCGCTGTCCGCGCAGCGTCTGTGGGCTCGGCGTCGCGGAGATCGAGAGGGGCTCGCGTAGGTGGAGTAGCCGCACCTCGACCGGCACTCTGCCGAGCGTCTGCTCGCAGAGCAGCGCGTAGAGGTGCACACCGGTCATCTTCGACTTCTCGAAGCGCTCGGACGGCGCCCGGCCGGTCTTGTAGTCGACGACCACGAGCTCGCCTGTGGCGTTCAGGTCGAGCCGGTCGATGATCCCACGCAGCTTGAGCCCGTCGAGATCGGCCTCCAGGCGGACCTCGATGCCGACGGCTTCCACCGTCGTGGGGTCCTCGAGCGCGAAGTAGTTCTCGACGAGCTGCACCGCGTCCGCGAGGAACGCGGTGGACGCGGTGCCGTCGAGCTCGAGTGCCGCGTACTCCTCGGAGTCCTGCAACTCTCCCCATGCCCGATCGAGCTCCGCCCTCGCCACGGCCGCCGTCCGCTCGCCGGCGTCGTGGTCCCAGACGAGCCGTTCGAGGACCTGGTGGACGAGCGTCCCTTTGGTCGTGTGGGGCGACGGAGGCTCGGGGAGGCGATCGATCGCCCGTAGCCGGAAGGCGAGCGGGCAGTCCGTGAACGACGTCACGCGCGTCGGCGAGAGCGAGATCGGCAGCGTGAGGGACATCGCCGCCAACACTACGCGGGGGTGCCATCATCGACGTCGATGCCTCGCGCCCGGTCGTCCCCGTCACCGAGATCGTCGTCGCCTCCGGCTGCTCCGTCGCACCTCGAACGGACGACGGAGTGGTCCGGCGTCCGGGCAGGCGATCCCGTCGAGGTCGCGGGGCTGCGTGCTCGTTCGGCGTCGTGGACGTTCCTCGCCCACGTGCGCAACGTCCGCACCGGCGAGGAGTGGGTCGAAGTCGTCGGCGGGAGGCCGGGGAGCCGAGCCGTGCGCTCGTTCAGGTCCGAGCAGATCCTCCCGCCCTCGGCGCGCCCGGCGCGGGGGACGGGCCGCGCCGGCGGGTCCCGAGCAGGTCGCGCCGGACGTGCACCGGCTGCCCCGCTCGCGGACGCCCCCCGGCTGCCGATCTGACGCTGCCGATCTGACGCTGCCGATCTGACGCTGCCCATCCGACGCTGTGCGCGGACGTCGCGGCCCTGACGAGGGCGGGCACCCGGGCCCTACACTGCGGCGATGGCCGGTGACGCCCCGCTCGTGCGCCAGCGGCGCAACGGGCCGGTCGTCACGCTCACGCTCGACTCCCCGTCGAACCGCAACGCCCTGTCCCGTCGGCTCCTCCAGGAGCTCGCCACCGGGCTCGCGGAAGCGCAGGCCGACCCCGACGTGCGCGTCGTGGTGCTCACGGGCTCGGGGCCGGCGTTCTGCTCGGGCGTCGACCTCAAAGAGCGCCTGCACCCTCCCCCGGGCGACCCTCCCGCGACGCTGCCTGAGATCCTGACGGCCATCGTGGCCATGCCCCAGCCGGTCGTCGCGAGGGTGAACGGACCCGTGCGGGCCGGTGGCATGGGTCTCGTGTGCGCCTGCGACCTCGCGGTCGCCCCCGCCGGCGCGACGTTCGCGTTCAGCGAGGTGCGCGTCGGGGTGGCGCCTGCGGTGATCGCGGTCCCCGCACTCCGTCGGATGGCTCGGCGCGCGTTCGACCGCTACGCGCTCACCGGCGACGTCTTCGATGCGCCGGAGGCGGCGAGGGCGGGTCTCCTCACCGCAGCGGTCGCCGACGCCGACGAGCTCGATGCCTGGGTCGACGCGGTCGTTGGTTCGTTGCTGCGCAGCGCACCGACGGCCGTCGCTGCGACCAAGGGCCTCGGCGATCTCGTCGCGCGGCAATGGGATGACGCGCTCGACGCCGCGGCAGGGCTGTCCGAGGGGCTGTTCGGTGCCCCGGCCGCAGCCGAAGGCATGGCGGCGTTCCTCGAGAAGCGCACGGCGTCGTGGGTCGTCGACTGGGCCGCCGGCACCGGGTCCTGACGACGGTGAGGAACGCCGCGGCCTCGCTGCCCGGCGAGACCCGCCGACCGGCGGGACCTACCCGCCCGAGAGCCTCGGCCGCCGGGCGGGAGACGCCGGCGCGTGGTCCCGGGGGCGGCGGCCGGCACTGGTCCCGAGTCGCGCGAGCCCTGACGGCGTGGCCGCACCGACGCACGCGCTCTCGACCGCTCGGCGCGCCCACCCGGGCTCGGACCGGACACCGGCGACGCGGCGGGCGAAGACCGCACCGACCAGCATCTCGGTGAGCAGTTCCGGGTCGGTGCGGGGGCGAAGAAGTCCTGCACGGATCGCCCGGGCGGCGAGCTCGGCGACGGCAGCCTTCGTCGGTCGCACGACGCGGTCTCGGTGGAGCGCCATGGCGGACGGCGCGGCGCGGCAGGCGAGAAGAGTGCCGACGACTTCGAGACATGACTCGGCGAGACCGGCCTCGAGCCTCTCCAGGTACGCCACGAGGTCTTCCAGCGGCTCCGTCGTCGTGGCGGGAGCCTCGATGTCCGCGGCGATCGCGGAGGTCACGAGGTCGGCCTTGTCGCGGTAGCGCCGGTAGATCGTCGCCCGACCGACGCCGGCCTCCGCGGCGACCGACTCCATCGACATGTTGGCGTAGCCGACGTCGGCGAGCTGGCGCCGGGCGGCGGCCGCGATCGCGCCGCTCGCTCGTGCGTCGCGGGGCCGGCCGGCACGGCGAATCAGCGGAGCTGGACCGTCCGTGCAGGGCAGCTGCGCCGCGCCCGCGCGGCCAGCCGGCGATTCGCTCGTCGATCCCGTCGGCGCGTCGGTCGCCACGACGCCTCAGGCCGGCGAGGGCACAGGGACGGTCCCGGCGCCGTCCCCGCCCCCTGGCGCGTCAGGCCGGGACGGAGCGGCCCCTCCCGGCTGCCGGCCCCCGCCGGCGCTGTCGTCCGGACCACCTCGGGCGCCCTGGGATCCCGCGGTGGCGAAGTCATGCTCGCGGACGAGGAGGTAGGAAAGGATCGCGCCGGCGAGCGCGACCACCGCCGCGATGACGACCAAGTGGTCGAGGCTGGAGGCGAAGCCGACCCGGTATGCGTGGAGGACGGCGCGCGACTGTGCGGCGGGCAGCCGGTGGACGACTGTGCGGACCTGTCCCGACGCGACTGCCGGACCGAGCGACGCTCCGTGCTCACGCAGTGCCGCCGTCCCAGCGCGCGACGAGAGGAGCGACGACGTGACCTTCTGGCGCATGTCGTGCTCGAAGACGCTTCCCAGCGCGGCGATCCCCGTCGCGATGCCGACCTGTCGGAAGGTGTTGTTCGCCCCCGACGCCATTCCGGCACGTTCCGGCTTCACGACGGCGACGGCCGACGACGCGAGCACGGGGTTCGCCATGCCGATGCCGATCCCGGCGACGCACAGCCCGGGGAGCAGCGCGAGCCAGCCCGACTGCGCGTCGACGAACGCCATCAACGCGCACCCGGCCGCGACGACCAACATCCCGGTGCCGAGGAGGTACCGGGCGTGGACGCGGACGGTGAGCTTCCCGGCGAGCGGCGCCACTGCGAAGGACAGCATCGACACCGGAAGGAAGCGGATCCCGGCCGCGAAGGGCCGGTAGCCGAGGTCGTCTTGGATGAACAGCGTCAAGTACAAGAAGAGGGCGAAGATGGAGGCCGCGACCGTGAGCGCGGCGATCGAGACGCCGGCCATGGCCGGACGCCGGAAGAGCGACAGGTCGAGCATGGGATCCTGCCCCCGGAGCTCGGCGACGAGGAAGGCTGCGAGCAGCGCGGCCGCGCCGGCGAACAGGCCCACGATCATCGGGTTGCCCCAACCGTCTGTGTCGGCCCTCACGAGCGCGAGCACCAGCAGGAACAGCGATGCCGAGAACGTCACGAAACCGACCCAGTCCACCCGGCGCCTGGTCTGCTCCTTCGACTCCGCCACCCGGGCGAGCGTCATGACCACGGCGGCGATGCCGATCGGGACGTTGACGAAGAAGATCCACCGCCAGCCGATGGCGCTCGTGATCGCGCCGCCCAGCAGCGGGCCGATCGCGACCGCGCCGCCGACCACCGCGCCGTAGATGCCGAAGGCGGTCCCGCGCTCGCGGCCGCTGAAGGCCTGCGCGATGAGCGCGAGCGAGGTCGCGAACATCACCGCACCGCCCACGCCCTGCACGGCACGTGCGAGGTTCAGCATCAGCGAGCTGTTCGAGACCCCGCAGACGAAGGACGAGGCGGAGAAGAGCGCGAGCCCCCACGCGAACATCACCCGCCTTCCGAACATGTCGCCGAGCACCCCTGCGGTGAGCATGAATGCCGCGAGCGTGAGCGCGTAGGCGTCGATGACCCACTGGAGGTCGGTGAAGCTCGCGTGGAGCGAACGCTGGATGCTCGGCAGCGCCACGTTCACGATCGTGATGTCGAGCAGGAGCATGAAGATCGCCGTGCAGACGGCGATGAGGGTCCACCACTTGCGGTCCAGTCGCGGCATCTGGCTCCTGTCTGCCGGTCGGGGAGCGACCGCGTGGCCATTCAGATACGAGCTGCATCGTATCGGTATTCGATCCCGCCCGGCGACGCCCCCGGTTACAGCCGCACCCGGGATGGGCATTAGCCGGGACACAGACGCTCCGAAAGAGGCCCACCGCCGGCATGGCGTCGAGTCGCGCCGCAGGCACGGTGGCGCCGAGGAAGGGGACGACGCGGTGCGCATCCTGCTGGTCCACCCGAGTGCACTCATGTACTCCGAGCTCTACCTGCGGCTCGAGCCGCTCGGCCTCGAACGGGTGGCGTCGTCGCTTCTCGCGGAGGGTCACGAGGTGCGCATGGTGGACCTCCAGGTCTACGGCCACCCGGACTACTTCGCGGCCTTGGCCGACTTCCGCCCCGACGCAGTCGGCATGAGCCTGAACTACCTCGCCAACGTCCCCGAGGTCGTCGATCTGGCGAAGAAGACGAAGGCCGTCGCGCCCCGCTGCAAGGTGTTCGTCGGCGGCCACAGCGTCTCGTTCATCGCCTCGCACGTCTTGTCGCACGGGGAGGGGGCGATCGACGCCGTGCTCCGCGGGGAGGGGGAATCGGGTGCCCCGCCGCTCGTCCAGGCGCTCCTCGACGGCGGGCTCGACACGGTGGCGGGCGCCGTGGGCCTCGACACCGTGGGGCCCAGCCAAGAGACCGTTCACAGCATCGACGACTACATCCCGGCGCGCCACATCGGCGGCCGGCGGCGCAAATACTTCATCGGCGTGCTGGACCCCTGCGCGTCCATCGAGTTCTCACGCGGGTGTCCGTGGGACTGCTCGTTCTGCAGCGCGTGGACCTTCTACGGACGCAGCTACCGACAGGTGTCCCCGGAGGCCGCGGCGGAGGACCTCGCGCGGGTCCCCGAGCCTGGGGTGTTCCTGGTCGACGACGTGGCGTTCATCAAGCCCGAGCACGGCATGGCGATCGCGCACGAGGTCGAACGGCGCGGCATCAAGAAGGAGTACTACCTCGAGACGCGCACGGACGTGCTGGTGCGCCACCCAGAGGTGTTCGCCTACTGGAAGCGGCTCGGTCTCAACTACATGTTCCTCGGGCTCGAGGCGATCGACGAGGAGGGACTCAAGGCATTCAGGAAGCGCAGCACGACCGACGTCAACGCCCGCGCGCTCCAAGTGGCGCGCGACCTCGGCTTGTCGGTAGCGGTCAACCTGATCGTCGATCCCGCCTGGGACGAGACGCGGTTCGCCACCGTTCGAGAGTGGGCGATGTCGGTCCCCGAGATCGTCCATCTCACGGTCCAGACGCCCTATCCGGGGACGGAGACCTGGCACAGCGAGGCTCGGCAACTCACCACGCGCGACTACCGCCTCTTCGACATCCAGCACGCGGTGCTGCCGACGACCCTGCCGTTGCCGAGGTTCTACGAGGAGCTCGTGAAGACGCAGTCGATCCTGGCCAAGAAGCATCTGGGGGTCTCGGCGCTCGCGCAAACGCTCGGGATCGTGGCGCGCCACCTCGCCCACGGCCAGACGAACTTCTTGAAGATGATCTGGAACTTCAGCCGGGTCTACAACCCCGAGCGCCAGCTCGCCGACCACCGCCTCGACGTCGACTACGAGCTCCCCGAGCCCCCGGCCACGCCCGAGAAGGCGCCCGACCGCAGCTCGCTCTACGTGCACGTCCCCGTCCGGCGCCGCCAGAAGGTGTCGGCGGGCGAAGGAGCGGCGGCCGCGGCGGGCGACGGAACGGCGGGAGGAGACGGGGTGTCGGGAGCGACGGGGACGAGCAGGTAGTTTCCTCGGCGTGTCCGACTACGTCATTCCGGAGCCCGAGCCCAAGGAGATCGACGAGAAGCTGTCGATCGAGCTGCGCCACATGGCCGACAATGCCGTCCTCCGTGCCCACCCCTCGGGAGAGGAACGCTGCGACACCTGTCGCTACTACCTCGAGCCCTACAACGACCTGTCGTACTGCTGGCACCCCAAGCTCCGGATCCTCGTGGGTGGCAGCTGGTGGTGCCAGTGGTGGGAGGCGGATCCCGACGAGTCGTAGGCACGGTCTGCGGGCCACCGGCACCCGAGGTCAGCGCCGCGGTGTGAAACGGGGGTAGCCGGGAAAGAGTGAAGGGGGCTGCAGTTTGCTCGGTTACTGCGGCGTGACAGCGAACGGGTGGACCGGATGTTCCCTCAGGCGTTCCGGATGGAGGTCGACGACGACGGTGCAGGCGCGCCGGTCCTCCGGCTCTTCGGCGAGCTGGACCTCGTCAGCGCAGACGCGGTCCAGCATGCCCTCGTCGCCATCGCCCGGACTGCGGTCGTGGCGGACCTGACCAACCTCGAGTTCATCGACTCGAGCGGCCTCGCGGCGTTGCTCCGTGCGCGCCGGCGGATCGAGGAGGCCGGCCAGCATCTCGAGATCCGCGGCGCCCGGGGGGCGACGCGCCGTGTCTTCGAGGCTGCGGGGCTCGCGGACGTCCTCGACGACTGAGGCCCCTTCGGCTCGCGTCCCTCGGCCGCCGGAGATTGCGCGCCGGGCGTCCGCCCGATAGGAGAAGTGGATGCGTCGCACCGCCCCCTACGGGACCTGGGAGTCGCCGGTCACGCTCGACCGGCTCGTGGAGGACATCGTCGGGCTGTATTTCCCGATGGTCACTCCCTCCTTCGTGTACTGGGTCGAGGCGCGGCCGTCGGAGGGCGGCCGCCACGTCATCGTCCGCGTGCCCGCCGCCGGTGGACCCCCCGTGGACGTGCTCGGGCCCGAGCACAGCGCGCGGACCACCGTGCACGGGTACGGAGGGCTCTCTGCGGCCGTTCACCATGATCCCGCACGGGGCGACACGCTGTTCTTCTCCAACTTCTCCGACCAGCGCCTCTACCGCCTCGAGCCCGGCACGGCACCCGTGCCGATCACGCCCGCCCCCGCCCCGGAGGGCTCGCTGCGCTTTGCCGCACCGGTCGTCACCCCCGACGGGCGCCATCTCCTCGCGGTGCGCGAGCGCCATGCGGAGCCCGACCTGCCGAGCACCGTGGAGAACGACGTCGTCAGCATCGCGACGGACGGCTCCGGCGACGTGCAGCTGCTGCTGTCGGGGCACGACTTCTACTCGCACGTCGCACGCTCGCCCGATGGACGGCGGCTCTGCTGGGTGAGCTGGGACCACCCGAACATGCCCTGGGACGGCACGGAGCTGTGGGAGGCGGACCTCGTCGCCGGTGGCGCCCGGGTCGACCACCCGCGCCTCGTGGCCGGCGGAAACGCCGAGTCGGTGACGCAGCCGAAGTACGCCCCCGACGGCACGCTCCACTACGTCTCGGACCGCAGCGGCTGGTGGAACCTGTACGCCGCCGACCCGGATCGCACCGACGCCGGTCACGGCCGGGCGGTCGCCCCCATGGACGCCGAGATCGGCCTGCCGGACTTCGTGTTCGGCCAGTCCTCGTATGCGTGCCGCCGAGACGGCTCGATCGTCGCCACGTGGCGTCGTGACGGCCTCAGCCACCTGGGCGTCCTGCGCCATGGGTCGGACGTCTTCGACCCCCTCGACAACGCCTTCACCTACGTCGACCAGCTCTGTGCCACAGCCGAGGGCGCGTCGGTCGTGGCCATCGCCGGCTCCTCCACGCTGCCATCGAGCATCGTGCGGCTCGACCCCGACGCGGCGACCGGCGACGCGGTCACGATCATCCGGCGCTCCCGCACCGACGTCGTCGACGAGGCGTACCTGTCGATCCCCGCGCCGATCGATTTCCCGACCGAAGGGGGCAAGAGCGCACACGGGCTCTACTACGCGCCCGTGAACCCCGGGTTCGAGCCCCCGGCTGGCGAGCTGCCCCCGCTGATCGTGCGCGTCCACGGCGGGCCGACCTCCGCCGCCGTTCCGGTGCTCGACTACGCCATCCAGTTCTGGACCAGTCGCGGCATCGCCCTCGTGGACGTGAACTACGGCGGAAGCACGGGCTACGGACGCGAGTACAGAGAACGTCTGCGCGGCAAGTGGGGGCTGGTCGATCTCCAGGACTGCGTCAACGCGGCGCGACACCTCGCGTCGACGGGTCGCGCGGACGGCGACAGGCTGCTCATCCACGGTGGAAGCGCGGGGGGGTACACCACGCTGTGCGCGGCCGCGTTCACCGACGTGTTCGCCGCGGGGGCGAGCTACTTCGGGATTGCCGACGCCGCGGTGCTCGCCGAAGAGACCCACAAGTTCGAGTCCCGCTACATGGACAGCCTCTTTGGCCCGTGGCCCGAGACAGAAGAGCTCTACCGGGACCGCTCACCCGCCTTCCACGCCGAGTCGCTGCACACGCCGCTCATCATCTTCCAAGGGCTCGAGGACAAGGTCGTCCCTCCCGACCAGGCGGAGATCATCGTTGCGGCGCTGCGAGAGAACGGCGTGCCGCACGCGTACATCACCTACGAAGGCGAGCAGCACGGTTTCCGCAAGGCCGAGAGCATCCGGCGGACCGCGGAGGCAGAGCTCTACTTCTATGGCCGCGTCCTCGGCTTCTCGCCCGCCGACGTGCTCGAACCCGTCGAGATCGTCCACTCGGATCGCGTCGTCCCCCGGCGGAGCTGACCGGCGGGCGCGGGATCAGCGGTCGAAGGCCACCGCGGTCGTGTTCGCGCCGGAGAGCACCACCGCGACGGTCTCGTTCGGCCCGGACTCGTAGCGACCTGAGACGAGCGCGCCGAGCGCGGCGCAGCCACCCGGTTCGAGCACGAGCCGGAGCCGGTCCCACAGGAGGTGTTCCGTCGCCGTGATCGTCGCGTCGTCGACGAGAACGGTCCCGCTTGCGAGGCGCGCCGCAACCCGGTACGTGTGGCGGCCAACCCGTCGAGGGGCGAGCGAGTCGATGGCGACGCTCCCCACGGGTGCGTCCGTGGGTCCGCCGGCGCGCAGCGCCTCGGTCAAGGTGGGCGCACCCTCGGGCTCGACGCCCATGACCGTCGCCGCGCGCTCGTAACCCGCGCACAACCCGGCGAGGAGTCCGCCACCGCCCACGCCGGCGAACACCGTCTGGACGTCAGGGGCTTGTTCCTGGAGCTCGAGCGCGATCGATCCCGCGCCCAGGATCGTGAGGACCGAGTCGAAGGCTGGAATGTCGAGCGCTCCGGTGCTCTCCCCCCACCGTGCCGCGGCCTTGCGTGCGTCGTCGTACGAGGCGCCACCGACCACGAGCCGTGCGCCGTACGCCTGGATGCGGGCGAGCTTCGCGGGGGAGGACACCTCGGGGACGAAGACGGTCGCCGGGATGCCGAGCGCTGCAGCGGCGTAGGCGACGGCGGCGCCGTGGTTTCCCCCCGACGCCGCGACGACCCCTGCCTCCGGGATGTCGCGCAAAACGAGGTTGGCGAACGCGCCGCGCGCCTTGAACGACCCGGAGTGCTGGAGGTGCTCGAGCTTGAGCACGAGCGGGCCGGGTGAGAGCCCGAGCTCGGCGCGGTCGATCCGGATGACGGGGGTCGTCCGCACATGTCCCCGGATCGCCGGCAGCACACGGGTGACCTCTTCGCGCCCGATCGCGTCGTCGTCGAGCGTCGTCAGCGAACGGAGCGCGCCAGAAGCGGGTTCGGGCATCCGGGCATGCTACGCACCGGCCGCGCCCCCCGCACGGCGCCCGCCCGCCTCCTCCACCTCGTCCGCGTACCCCAGCGACACGGCGTCGGAGGGCTCGAGGAACCGCGAGGCGCGCCAGTCCTCCTCGACGACCCCTTGCGGGCGCCCCGAGCACTCGGCGACCCGCGCGAAGAAGCGGTCGCGCTGAGCAGCCTGGGCCGCGAGCGCACGCTCGATCTCGACGGCACGACCCGCCACGGTCCCGTCCGGCTCTCGCAGGTGGAGCCTGGCGTGGGGAGCGAGGACCCGATGCCGGCCAGCCACGAGGATCCCGACGGCCCCCCCGGCGATCCTGCCACCGGCCGTGACGTCCACCGGGACGCCGAGGACGGCCATCACGTCCATGAGCATCAGCCCGAGGTCGATCGATGCGTCCGCGGCCATGAGGCGCAGCACCACCCGATCGTCGCCGGACGCGTCGAGGGTCATGAGCGTCGCGGCCGTCTCTGCTGCGGATGCGTTGTCGAGCGGGCCGTGTACGAGCACGATGCGGCGGGAGAGGAGCTGTCGGTGGACGTCGTCCGACAGGGAACCGCCGGAGGGGAAGCGGATGGCGGGATGCAGGCGCACGTCCTCGGGGTCTCCCTGGTGGTCGCCCCGGTCCCTGCCGTCGCCCCGGTCCCTGCCGTCGCCCCGGTCCCTGCCGTCGCCCCGGTCCCTGCCGTCGCCCCGGTCCCTGCCCATTTCTCGCTCCTGGCACCTCACCGGGGTCCCCGGTCCTCTCGAGCGCGGGCGGCACGCCCCGCACCTTGCTTCGCCGCAGGTTCGTCACCGTCTCGGGGCTCGCCGAGGGACCACTCGACCACGTGGCCGACGGCCGCCGCGTACCGCTCGATCGTCGAGAGGCGGACGTCCGAGCTCCCGGCCTCCACCCGCGCGACCGCCGACTGGGAGGTCCCCATCCGTGCGGCGACCTGGGTCTGGGTGAGGCCGAGCGAGATCCGGCGGGACAAGAGATCCTCCGCGAGCGCCCGCCGACGCGCGGCCATCTCCCGGAATCCGGGGAGCATGGGTTCGTGCAGGCGTTCTCCTTCGGGGCTCATCGCGTCTATGGTATCTCATACGTGAGATAACACCAGCCCCGAAGTGACGACATCGCCTGCGGACAGGAGGAACCCGACGTGACCACCGGCGCCCACAGGGCCGTGATCCCCACCGTCTTCGACCAAACGGCGCGAGGTGACCGTGCCTTCGACATCTACTCGTTGCTGTTGAAGGACCGGATCGTGTTCCTGGGCCAGGAGGTGGACGACCAGATCGCCAATCTGCTGGTGGCCGAGATCCTCTACCTGGCCGCGAACGACCCCGAGAAGGACATCTTCTTGTACGTCAACTCGCCCGGCGGCCTTTCGTACGCGGGCATGGCGATCTACGACGTCATGCAGCACGTGAGTTGCGACGTCTCGACGATCTGCGTGGGCATGGGGATGTCGGCCGCCGCGATGATCCTGTGCGGCGGTGCCCCCGGCAAGCGCTATGCGCTGCCGAATTCACGCGTGATGATCCACCAGGGGAGCGCCGGGACGCGTGGCGCGCCGAGGGACATGGAGATCCACCTGCGCGAGGTCATGGCGACGACGCGGCGGATGGCCGAGATCATCGCGTTCCACACGGGGCAGCCGCTCGAGAAGATCGAGCGGGACATCGACCGCGACTATTTCATGACCGCCGAGGAGGCGAAGGCGTACGGCATCGTGGACGAGATCATCGTGCCGGCGCGCGGTCTCTGTGCGCCCGGCCGCGGGCCCGTGGCCGCCGTGGCCCGTGCCGGCTGAGCGCGGGCCACGGCGCGTGCGCTGCGCACGCTGCCTCTCCGAGATGTGGACCACGCACGCATGGGAGCACGTCACGTGCGCCTGCGGGGCCGTGACGGTCTCGGGGGTGCCGTGGCGGCCCCGGGTGGACTGGCGGGCGACGCCCTTCGGAGGTTGGAGCTTCCTCGACGAGGATGCGCCCGAACCTCACATCCGCGCAGCCGGCACCGACGAGGGGGAACGACCCGGTCTCGACGGCGATCCATGTCATGCGGGCGAACCGAATCACGACGATCCGGGGCGGGCACCGAGCGTGCGGGTCACCCGGCCGCTGGGCTTCGGCGCGCGGGGATGATGCCGCGAAGATGGACCCACCCGTGCAACCGCGGCGCCCCGCCCGTTCCCTCTCTCGTCCCCCCTGGCCGGAGCGCTCATCCGTTCCGACGAGTCCGACGAGCGGGGAGCGTGACGGTGCGGAGATCTTCAGCCGCGACCACCTCTCCGCCGAACGCGCTCGCCGCCTCCTCGACGAGGGGCGTGACGTCGGGGTAACGCTGGGAGAAGTGCGTGAGCAGGAGGAGGCCCACCCCCGCCTCGGCGGCGAGGCGCCCCGCCTCGACCGCGGTGAGATGGCCGTACGCGGTGGCGAGCTCCGCCTCGGACGAGGCGAACGTCGCTTCGCACACGAGGAGGTCCGCTCCCTCCGCGAGCGCCACGGCGCCCTCGCACCATGCCGTGTCCATGACGAACGCGAAGACCTGCCCTCGGCGCTCGGCGCTCGTCTCGGCGAGGGTCACCCTGCGCCCGCCGACGCTGATCTCCCCGTCGCGCTGGAGGCGTCCGACGTCCGGACCTTCGATCCCTGCGTCGGCGAGCCGCTCGGGCAGCATGGTGCGGTCCGGATGCTCCTCGAGCCGCCAACCCACGGCGTCGACCGCGTGGCGGAGCGGCGTGGCGCGAAGGGTCCAGCGGTCCGTGCCGTCGACGGTGACCACGACGGGCGGCACGTCGCCCGAGTGCGGCACGGGGACGGGTTGGATGCGCACGTCGAGGCGGTCGTCGAAGATCGACGCGTGGCGGAGGCGGTCGATGTAGGGACCGCCGGACGCGGGGAAGGCCACTGGGATGGCGCGAGAGACCCCGTCGAGCGACATGCGCTGGAGCACGCCCGGGAGCCCGAGGCAATGGTCCCCGTGGAGGTGCGTGATGCAGATCCGGGACACTGAGGACGCGGGGACACCCGCGAGCAGCATCTGTCGCTGGGTGCCTTCGCCGGGGTCGAAGAGGATCCCCTCGTCGTCCCACCGGAGGAAGTAGCCGTTGTGGTTCCGCGCCCGCGTCGGCACCTGGCTGGCCGACCCGAGGACGACGAGCTCGCGGGCCGCCACTCAGGACCGGCGGTGGACGGACACGTGGCGGGTGGAGCGAGCGTCGAACGGTGCACGGTCGTACCACGCGACGCGCTCAGCGAGCTCGAGGCCGCTGAGCCGCGCCATGACGTCGAGTTCCGACGGCCAGCAGTAGCGGAGGCGGTCGGAGTAGAGCGAGGTGTCCGTCCCGCCTATGCGCACGTGGCGGCTCTCGACGACCTGGGCGGTCGGGCCCATGCGCGGCCCGTACGAGTCGTCGTAGACGTCGGCGATGCGGTCGCCGCAGGTGGAGGGACCGTATCCGTCCATGCTCCAGTGAACCACGCCCCGCGCCGTGCGACGGCAGGTGTCGCGCCACCCCGTGTGGCTGCGCCACGATGTGCCGGTGGGGAGCGAAGGCCGGTGGTGGCCGGAACAGCTGGAGCCGTACGAGTCCGCGGTGCTCGGGGGGACGGGTGACCGAGGGGACCCGCACCCCGACGTCCTCGTCGTCGGCGGCGGCATCGTGGGCGTCGCCGTGGCCCGTGCCCTCGAGGCGGCTGGGGTGGGCTCGGTGACCCTCGTCGAGCGGGACGCGCTCGGGTCCGGCGCGACCGGGGGCGCAGCGGGGCTCTTGACTCCCGAGCCGCACGTGGGCGTCGACCTGGACGCGCTCGTCGAGCTCGGCCGGAAGAGCCTCGACGGATGGCGCCGGCTGGAGGCCGAGGTCCCTGGCGGCGTCGGGCTCGTGGAGCTGGAATGGCTCGGCCTGTTGCCGGACGGAGACGACGCGTCGGCGCGCTCGCCGCACGGCGAGCTCGTCGGGACCGAGGAGGTGGCGCGGATCGTGCCGGGCCTCGCGGCGCCGGCCCGGGGACTGCGCATCGGCGGCCAGGCGCGTGTGAACCCGTTGCGCGCCCTCGCGCGGCTCGCCGCGCCACTGCGCCACGTCGCGACCGGCGTGCGGGTGCTGGGCGCGACGGTGCAGCGGGGGAGGATCACGGCGGTCGCGACGACCCACGGGCGGTTCTCTCCCGGCGCGGTCGTCTTTGCGATGGGGACCCCGCCGGACGTCGTCGGCCTTGCGATCGCGATCCCCTCCGACGTCGTCCGCGGCCACATCCTCGTCACGGAGCCACTGGCGCTTCGCTTCCCCGGAACGGTGGATCCGCTCGGCACCCCGCTCGGCGACGGCCGGCTGCTCGTCGGAGGGACGCTCGACCACGGTGCGCACGATCCGCGCGTCGATCCCGCGATCGTTGCGGGCATGGTCGACGAGCTCACCGCCTGGACCACGGCGCTCGGCCCCGTCCGGGTCGACCGGGCATGGTGCTGCTTCCGTCCGCACCACCCCGACGGCCTGCCGACGATCGACCGGGTGCGCGGCGTCGACAACGCGTGGTTCACGTCCGGCCACTACCGGACCGGCATCCTGATGGCCCCGGCTACCGCGGCGGTCCTCACGGAGTGGCTCTGCTCGGGCCAGGCCCCGCCCCGTGCGGCGCCGTTCTCCCAGGACCGGCTGTCGTGAGCGCTTGCCGTGGTGGGAAGGACGGCGCGTACGGTCGCCGAGTGGAGGTCCGGGGGGTACGGCCAGAGGAGCACGGGGAGGCTGGCCAGCTCGTCGTGGCGGCCTACCGGGCACTGCCCGGCGCGCACCTCTCGGGTGGATACGCCGCCCTGCTCGCCGACGTCGCGCGGCGCTCGGCAGAGGCTGAGGTGTTCGTCGCGGCGACCGGCACACATCCCTCCGGCCGCTCGGCGCTCTTGGGCTGCGTGACGTTCGTCCCCGACGCGTCGTCCGCGTGGTCCGAGCGGCTCGATCCGGGCGAAGCGGGGATCCGGATGTTGGCGGTGCGTCCCGACGCCCAGGGGCAGGGGACCGGCAGGGCGCTCGTCGACGCGTGCATCGCCCGGGCGCGGACGCTGGGCCGCCCCGCGCTCCTGCTCCACACCACCCCCTGGATGACCGCGGCGGACCGGCTCTACGAGAGCGAGGGATTCCTGCGGTTCCCCGAGCGTGACTGGGACGCCGAGCCCGACGTGCCGCTCCTGGCCTACCGCCTCGAACTCGGATCGCCCGCCGCGACCTGACCGGTCGGTACCGCGACGTGGCGGTGCCGGAGGAGGGCGCGGGCTGCGGCCTGCGGCGGCCTGCCGCCTGCGCCCTGCGGCGGCCTGCGGCCTGCGGCCTGCGGAGCTTCAGCCTGCAGAACCTGAGCCTGCAGAGCTTGACTTGAAGTTAACTTCAATTCATAGAGTAGGTGCATGACGAACACTGCCATCGTGACCGGAGGGTCCAAGGGCTTCGGGCGTGCCGTCGCGGCCGAGTTGGTGCGACGAGCGTGGACCGTGCTCATCGACGGACGGGACGCCGACGCAGTCCGAACGGCGGCGCGTGCGACCGGGGCCGTCGGGGTTCCCGGCGACGTGACCGACGCCGAGCACCGGGCACACCTGGTCGACGAGGCGGTGCGGCGGGGGTCGCTCCGCCTCGTCGTGAACAATGCGAGCTCCCTCGGGACCACCCCGCTCCCGGGTCTCGCGAACTACCCACTCGACGCGCTGCGCGACGTGCTCGAGACGAACGTGGTCGCTCCGCTCGCGCTCGTCCAGGCCACGCTCGCCCACCTGCGCGCGAATCGGGGCGCCGTCGTGAACGTGACGTCGGACGCTGCAGTCGAAGGCTATGGAGGCTGGGGCGGCTACGGCGCCTCGAAGGCCGCGCTGGAGCAGTGGAGCCGGGTGCTGTCGGTCGAAGAGCCTGACGTCGCCGTGTGGTGGGTCGATCCGGGCGACATGCGGACCGAGATGCACCAGGCCGCGTTCGTCGGCGAGGACATCAGCGATCGGCCGCTCCCGGCGCAGGTCGCGCCATCGCTGATCGCGCTCCTGGACCTGTGGCCGCCGGGCGGCCGGATCGTCCTCGCCGACGTCGCGCACGCCGCCGGCGCGGCCGGGCTCGAGGACGTCGGGAAGGGGGGAGGCCGGTGACGACGGCCCTCTCGTTCTCACTGCCGGGCGCCCTCGAAGCCTCCGAGCCCCCCGAGGCCCGCGGGCTCACCCGCGACGCCGTACGGATGCTGGTCGCCGACCGGGACGAGGCGCGGCTGGTCCACTCGACGTTCTCCCTCCTGCCGACGTTCCTCGACGAAGGGGACCTCGTCGTGCTCAACACGTCGGGGACCTTGGCGGCAGCCGTGCCAGGGACCGATCCCGCCGGCGCGGACGTGCTCGTCCACTTCTCGACGGAGCTCGGGCCGCAGATGTGGGTCGTCGAGCTGCGGCGCCCGGCAGGGCGGGGCAATGAGCCATGGGGCGAGGAAGACCGCCCGTCGAACGTGTGGCTCGCAGGCGGCGCGACGCTCGAGGTGCTCGGGCCCTACGAGGACAGCGCGCGACTCGTTGTCGCCCTCGTCACGACGCCCGTGCCCGTGACGCGGTGGCTCGCGGTGCACGGCCGGCCGATCCGCTACGGATACGTGCCGCGGCGCTGGCCGATCTCGACCTACCAGAACGTCTACGTGACCGAGCCGGGGTCGGCCGAGATGCCGAGCGCGGGCCGCCCCTTCACGGCCGAGATGGTCACCCGGCTCGTCGCAAAGGGCGTCGGGGTGACCCCGGTCGTCCTGCACACGGGCGTCGCGTCGCTCGAGGCGTCGGAGCACCCCTATCCGGAGCGGGTGAAGGTCCCCGCGGCGACCGCGCGACGGGTCAACCTGGCGAAGGCGATGGGCGGGCGAGTGGTCGCGGTCGGCACCACCGTCGTGCGCGCCCTCGAGTCGGCCCACGATTCCTCGACCGGGGACGTCCGCGCACTCGACGGATGGACCGACCTCGTCGTGACGCCCGAACGAGGTGTCGCCGTCGTCGACGGCCTCCTCACCGGGTGGCACGAACCGGCCGCGTCCCACCTCCTCCTGCTCGAGGCCGTCGCCGGTCGCGCACTCCTCGAGCGCTCCTACGAGGCCGCACTCTGCGAGGGCTACCTCTGGCACGAGTTCGGCGACGTGCACCTGGTCCTGCACTGAGCCGGGGCACGCGCCCCGTGGGTCATGCTGGGGACATGACCGGGAGCGGCCATAGGTGACCACCTACCCCGACAACCGGCGCGCGCCCGGCGACGCGACCGGGCGCGCGAGGGGCGACGCGGCCATGGAGCCGGTCAGGCTGCGCCCACTGCGTGCCGAGGACGCGGCGGCCGCGTCGGCGTGGCGGTACGAGGAGCCGTGGTCCGTCTACGACGGCAACGACGGCAACGACGAGGACCCGATCTCGGCGGAGAAGGGCTATCAGGCGATCGTCGACCTACGCGGGGAGTACCTCGGGTTCGTGTGCACCGGTGAGGATGCCCGCGTCCGCGGCCTTGGCGCCCGGGCCACGCGTCAGCAGGCCCTCGGATCAGCCGTCGTGTGCGTCTCGGAGCTCGAGCCCGATGGCGCGTGCCGAGCTCTGGAAGCTCTCGAGGCGCTCGGTGGGGACGAAGGCGTGGTTCCAGGCGTCCGGATCGAAGGCGACCGCGGGGCTCACGACGAGAGAGTCCGGCCGCAGCCGCACGTCGAGGTAGCCGGCACCCGACAGCCACGTCGCCAGCTCGCCCGTCGCGGCGCGGGGCAGGACCTCGCAGACGGTGACGGGGCGCGACCTTTCGAGGAGCCGTGCCGCGCCGCGAAGCACCAGGTGCTCGGTCCCCTCGGTGTCGACCTTCACGAGGCCGACCGGGGATCCTCCGGTGGACTCCCACAGGTCGTCGAGCGTCACGGCGGCCACGTCGACGGTGCTCGCGACCTCCTCTTTGAACGTGGGATCGAGCGACGCGCTCGTCTCGACCGTGCTGCCCGAGGGGGGCGGAAGGTAGAGCGTCGCCGTTCCGGTCTGGTCGCTGACGGCGCACCGGTGGACCTCGACCCGTCGGGCGAGCAGGCGATTGATCGCGAGGTTCTCTCCGAGGAATGCGGCCACCGCCGGCGATGCCTCCACTGCGTGCACCCGCACCGTCGGGTTCGCGGCGACGGCAAGGAGCGAGTAGAGGCCGGTGTTGGCGCCCACGTCGACGACGGCGCCATGGGAGCGACGAGCGAGCTCCACGAAGAGCGCAGGCAGGGGAGGCTCGAAACCCCAGAGGCCCCCTTCTCCGACCCCACGGGCGACCTGGTCGTCGCCGTTGCGCCGCCGCATGCGCACCTCGGTGGTGCCGGTCGGGGTCGGGACCCGCAGCGTCACGAGGTCGCCGTCGCGGGCTCGGTAGAGGCGAGTGGCGGACCGCGGCGCGCCGAGCAGGTCAGCCGCTTCGGCGCACGGGACCGCGCCGACCACGGGTCGGAGGACACGCACGGCTGCCCGCCGGAGGAGCGGTCGCAGCGCGTCCGTCCTGATCGACTGGCTCTCGTGCGGGGCGCGCGGGTTCAGGACGCCTCCAGGTCCTCCAGGAAGGCGACGAGCCCCGAGAAGTACGTGCGCTGGTCGTCGTACATGGCCAAGTGGCTGCCCGACGGGCAGAAGTGGTAGCGGCCCTTCGGGAGGAGCTGCGCCACACGTTCCATGTGCGCGGGGTCCATGGTGTCGTGCCGGGCACCGATGACGAGCGCCGGGACCTCCACCGAGGCGAGTGTGTCCATACGGCTCCAAGTGGCGAGCTTGGCGCGTGTGCTGATGCCGAGCTCGCTTGGTCCCTGCATCGACACGTAGATCGCCGGGTTGGTCGCTGCGAAGGCCCGCTGCACGGGGTTCGGCCACTCGTCCGGCGGCAGGCGGAGCACGTGATGGACGTAATGCTGGGCCTGAAGGAGCTCCATGTAGCGCGGGTTCTCGATGTCGTCGGCTTCCTCGAGCGCGACGATCTCCGCGAGGGCATCGGGATCCATGGCGGGCATGAGCACGTCCTTGGCGTAGGCGTTGTACGCGGGAACGTCCATCATCATGTTGGAGATCACGAGCCCCTTGAGGTGCTCGCCGTGCGCGAGGGCGTACTCGATCGCGAGGATGCCGCCCCACGAGTGCCCGAAGAGCACGAAGTCGTCTCGGTCGAGGCCGAGGGACCGGCGTACCTGCTCGACCTCGTCGACGAAACGCGGGACCTCCCAGAGCGCCGGTGTGTCGGGCTGGTCGCTCCACGCCGACCCCAGCTGGTCGTAGTAGTAGTACTCCACACCCGCGGCAGGGAGATAGCTGTCGCACGCCTCGAGGTACTCGTGCGTCGCGCCGGGGCCGCCGTGGAGGAGGAGAACCCGGAGCCCCGGGTTGTTGCCCACCCGCTTGGTCCAGACCTTGAACTCCCCGGCGGGCGTCTCGATCGGCACCATCCGCACGCCCCCGCCGAGCACGTCCTCGCGGCCCGAGTAGTCGAGATAGTCGCAGATCGCTTCGGTCATGGCTCGTCCCTCCGGTTGGCCGCGGTTCGTGGCACGGGCACTCCGTTTCGACCGTACGCGCGCAGGCACGCGTCGACGCGGTCGTGCGGCAGCGCGTGGGCGGTGATCCCGTCCCGTCCGGTCATGGTCCTTGCTGCGACGAGCGCGTTGACGATCGCCTCTTCCGTTGCGTCCACGACCCCTTCGAAGAGCGCGGTGGTCGCCTCGTCGCCGAGCATGTCGACCGTCGTCACGGGCGCCCCCTGCGCCGTCTCGGGCGGCGCCGGAAGTGGGACGCGCGCGTTGCCGGTGGCGAAGGCGATGAAAAGGTCTCCGCTCGAGTTGGCGCCGACCCCGCCGACGCGCCCGACCCCGAGGCCGGCACGTTGCGCGAGCCGCTCGCACTGGTGCGGGAGAAGCGGGGCGTCGGTCGCCACGACGACGATGATCGAGCCGGCGCCGGGTCGCCGACCGCCAGCGTCCGGCGCGGGCACGTCTGTGACGGGGATCTCCCGGCCGACGGGCGCCCCGTCGATGCGGAGCCGCTCCCTGCGGCCGTAGTTTGCCTGGACGAGCACCCCCACGGTCCACGCGGCTCCGGCGGGACCGACGACGCGCGACGAGGTGCCGATGCCGCCCTTGAACTGGTGGCAGACCATGCCGGTGCCGCCGCCGACGTTCCCCTCGGCGACGGGGCCGTCCGAGGCCGACCGGAGCGCCTCGGACACGTGCTCGGGCCGGACGTGCATGCCGTCCACGTCGTTCAGCAGGCCGTCCCAGGTCTCCCCGACGACGGGCAGGCTCCACGCCGGGCCGTCGGCGGAACGAGCGCGCAGCGCCTCGGCGACGAGAGCGTCGCGTACGACGCCGACGCTGTGGGTGTTGGTGATCGCCACCGGCGAGGTCAGCAGGCCCGACTCGCGCACCCACTCGAGGCCGGTGAGCTCGCCGTTGCCGTTCAGCCGGTGGCACCCGGCGAAGAGCATGCGGCCCCCGACGTCCTCACACGGCACGACGACCGTGACGCCCGTGCGGACGGGTCCCTCCCCGATCCTGAGGGGTCCATTGCCGACCACGAGCGTGACGTGGCCGACGCGCACGCCCGCCACGTCGGTGATCGCGTTCAACGGCCCCGGGCGTCCTGTGCCGATCAAGACACCGAGGTCACGGGCGCGCACCGGTGCCGGCACTGGGTCCACCCGACCGACCGTAACCGATCGCGGGACGTCGACCGCCGCGACGAGGCGCGTGCGACCACCGGAACGGAGATCGAACGGCGCGCCCCGTAGGCTCCGGGCGTCACCGACCGTTCCGCCCGCGGCGACCTCTTGGAGGTGGCCGACCTTCTCACGGACGCGCTCGCCCCGCACGTGGACGCCGACTGGTCGGGGAGGGCCGGATCGCTCGAGTGGGACGTCGAGCAGACGATCGCCCATGGTCGGTGCGTGTGCCAAGTACACGATCTACCTGGCGTCCGGCGTGCGGCACTTCATCGCGCTGTCGTGCACGGGGTGGCCCGGTGCGACGCACGAGGAGCTGTGGCGGTCGATCACGCCGGTCGCCGGGGGGCTCGCCACGGTCGCCGGCCTCGTGCCGCCGGAGTCCGAGGTCTTCCACGCCGACGGCGAGCTGTCGGTCGACGGTGTGCTGGCACGGGCATCGTTGGAACTGCTCGTCCACACCGACGACGCGCTCCGCGGGCTCAGTGCGCAGCTCCCCGCCCTGCCGGCGCACGTGGTCGCGGCGATCATGCGCGCCGAGTACCCCGATCTGCCCGACGACTGCGGGTGGCAGGCGCTCGTCGGCGCGACGGGCAGGACGCCCCGGCAGCCGGACTCCGGGAGATCTCGGGAATGAGGTCGTCGCCCTTCGCGTGCGGCGAGTCCGCGCGGCACCGTGACCGGCCGCTCCTCGGATCGCCATCTCGACGAAGGCCTGGTCGCCCGCACCGTCTTCTCGCAGTTCCCCGAGCTCTCCGGCTCGGCGGTGCGGCGGCTTGGCGCGGGACGGGACCACGAGCTGTACGTGGTCGGCCACGACGAGTGGGTCTTCCGCTTCCCCTTCGTCGGCTACCGGTTCGTCCGAGGGGTCGAGGCGCACGATCCGTGCATTCCACGTCACGGGCTCGCCGACGTGCTCGCCGACGAGCTCGGCGCGTTGCTCGCGGCGCTCCACGGGGTCGGTCCCGTCGGGGTGCCCCCGACGCCCGGTGTATGGGAGGCGGAAGATCCGGTGCGCAGTTGGACCTCGGAGCTCCTCTCGGTGGCTTCCCTCGTGGACGCGCGCCTACCAGGAGGTCTTCGCCGGCAGGCCGCTCCCTACCTCACCGGCCACGTCTCCGGTCCTCCGGTGCCGGGTCCTCGCGCCCTCCGGTTGTGTCACAACGACATCTGTGCCGAGCACCTGCTCGTCGACCCAACGACTGGCCGGCTCGCCGGAGTGCTCGACTGGGCGGACGCGATGGTGACCGATCCGGTGGTCGACTTCGTCGGGCTGCTCACCGTCGGGGACTACGGCTTCCTCGCCGAGGTCACTGCGTCGTACTCCCTTCCGGGGGCGAGGAGTGGCCTCGGCGCTCCTCGAGGCTGCGGTGGTGCTCGCGCGTGCGCACGGGGCGACCGCCGTCGAGGGGCACCCCGTCGACGTGGCCGGTCTGCGTGCGACCCGCGTCGGGTCGTCCGCCCTCTACACCGGGACCAAGGCACTGTTCGAGGGTGCCGGGTTCGTCGAGGTCGCACGTACCCACGCGACGAGACCCGTCATGCGCCGCGTCCTCTGAGCACGGCACCCGCGATGTCGCCCCCTCACTGGACCGGCGTCGGACCGGCAGGGGAGCGGGTCCGACCTGCAGGGGAGCGGGTCAGGCGCTCGCCCGCAACTTGAACTGGGCTCCCGCAGGGTCGGCGCACCCCACCAGCACCCCGTACGGGGTGTGTTCCGGTCCCTGCAGCACGGCGCCGCCGATCTCCGTCACGCGCTCTGCGCTGGCCGCGGCGTCGTCGACGTGCCAGTAGACGTCCCAGTGGTCGGCGCCGTCGGAGAGCCAGCGGCTCGAGTCCATCACCCCGCCGAGGTCCTCCTCCGAGCCCCTGGGCCGGAACGTGGAGTAGCGGAACTCGTCGGTGTCGCCCACCGAGCCGACCTCGTAGTCGAAGAGGTTGCGGTAGAAGGCGACCTCCTTTGCGTGCTCGCGCGTGTGGAGCTCGAACCAGCTGGGGCTCGACGGCTCGCCGATCACGCGGAAGCCCTCGAACGAACCCGGCTGCCACAGCCCGAAGACCGCACCGGCGGGGTCGCCAAGCACCGCCTGGACGCCGAGGTCGGCGACGGGCATCGCGCCGGCATGGATCTCGGCACCCGAGTCCACGGCCAACTCGAGCGAGGCGTCGATGTCGCGGGTGCAGAAGAAGGGCTTCCAGGTGTTGTTCGCGGTCATCTCGCCCATGGATCCCATGCCGCCGGCGATCGGCGAGCCGTCACGGGTGAACATCCAGTACCCGCCGAACTCGGGAGAGGGCTCTAGCGCCTCCCAGCCGAACAGCCCGCTGTAGAAGCTCCGGCTCCCCTCGACGTCGGTGGTCCACAGGTCGACCCAGCACGGCGCTCCGGCCGGGCTTGCCTCTCGGATGGTCATGGCGCTTGCTCCTTGCTCGGCTGTGTGTTCCGGTGGCTCCGTGGTGAGACGGAGCCGACCGAGGGGAATCATCGGTGGACGGTCTCGTGCCAACTGGTCGCAACGGTACGCCGGTCGTGGCCCGCGCGTGTCCGATTCGTTCAAGACGGGTGCCGTCGACCACGAGTACCGTCCATCGACGTGAAGCTCGAACCTGCGCTCATCGAACTCGTCGTGACGGACATGGCTGCGACCCTTGCGTTCTACCGGCGCGTGGGCCTCGAGATCCCCACCGACGCCGACGGGGAACCGCATGTGGACGTCTCCTTTGGCGGCCTGCGGCTCGCCTTCGACACCGAGGACGTCATCCGGTCCTTCGACCCGGGCTGGTCCCGACCTGTGGGGGGTCACCGGGTCGCCCTCGCCTTCGACTGCGGCACGCCCGAGGCGGTGGACGCCGCCTGGTTGGACCTCACCGGCGCGGGCTACGAAGGACACGTCCCTCCCTGGGACGCCTTCTGGGGGATGCGTTACGCCGTGGTGCACGATCCGGACCGCACGCCGGTCGACCTGTTCGCGGTCCTGTCCGGATAGCTCGGCGAACAGTCGCGCCGGCGTGGTGTCGACGAGGTCCCGCACCTCTCGGGAGAGATGGGCCTGGTCGGCGAAGCCGGCGATGGCTGCGATCTGCGCGAGGGGCTGCCCGGCGCGCCCCGCGCCGAGTGCCCGCTGGAAGCGGAGCACCCGGGCGAGGTGCCGAGGCCCGTAGCCGAAGAGCTCGAGACAGCGCCGATGGAGTTGGCGAGCGCCGATCCCGACCTGCGCCGCGATGACTCCCGGCGGCGAGCCGCCGGCCGCGAGGCTGAAGATTGCTCGCCCGAGCTCGGGCATCTCCTGACGCGCGGCGCAGTTCTCGAGCCAGCGTTCCAATGCCGCCTCTGGTGCTCGGGCGACCCGATCGGTGAGCCCGCGCGAGGCCGAGCTCGACCAGACGGCGTCCAGATCGGGGCTCCGATCGAGAACCTCGTCGGCCGTCGTCCCGAGGACCGCCGGGCCGATCCCCTCCGCGAACCGGAGCCCCACGTAGACGGCATCGGGGGCCGAGAGGTGCCACCGGGTCCTCGAGTCGGGCCCCGCGATGAGCAGCCGAGTGCCGTCCCAGATGAGGTCCATGCAGCCGTCGGGGAGGATCCTGCGTGGCGCGGGTGCCGACCCTGCGTCCTGGGTCCACAGAACGACGCCGGAGAGCGAAGTCTCACGTTCGCGGTACACCGCACCCCATCATGACGCGCCGTGGCGGCCTGGCGATTCGGACACGGACGCGCGGTCAGTAAGTTTGCCGCAGTGCACGACCACACCGACCACACCGAGAACACCGAGAACACCGAGCACCTCGACACCAACGAGGAGGTCTGGAAGTCCGACCATATGGTCGCCCAGTGGGTCGCCGGCACCGACGAGCGCGAGGCGCGCCGGGCCGAACAGCGCAGGCTGGTGGCCGACCTGCTGCCGTTCGCCGACGACCAGGCCTTCACTTTCGTGGATCTGGGCGCCGGGACCGGCGCCGCCAGCCGCGCCCTCTTGGAGCGCTACCCGCGCGCGCACGCCGTCCTTGCGGAGTTCTCGGCCCAGATGGCGGCGGAGGGAACGGTTGCCCTGTCTGCCTACGCGGGTCGGTTCAGCTACGTCGAGTTCGATCTGTCGCAGGGAGACTGGCCCGCCGCCGCTCCCGCCTGCGCAGACGCAATGATCAGCTCGCTCTCGGTGCACCACCTGCCCGACGACCGCAAGCAGGCGCTGTTCGCCGGGATCTTCCAACACCTCGCACCCGGTGGTTGGTACCTGAACTACGACCCGGTGAGCACCGACGACCCGGTCGTGCAGTCCGTATGGCTGCGCGCAGGTGACCGGCTGGATCCGGAGGCCGCAGCGAAGCGACGTCGCCGGACGTCAGAAGAGCAACTCCGTTACGAGAACCACGTTCGCTACATGATCCCTCTCGCTCCCCAGCTGGACTTCCTGCGAGCCGCGGGCTTCGAGGGGATCGACGTCTACTGGAAGCAGCTGGACTACGTGATCTATGGGGGCCGCAGGCCCGCCTGAGGGCCGCGGCGGTGCCGTGGCTCCTTTCCCGCTGGGCCGGTAATGTCCCAGGCCGATGCCATCGGGACGTGTCGCGGCCGAGCCGCGCGCCGCGGCCCGACCGGACGCCGGCGGACCTCATGGCTCCGGCCTGAAGGAGCGCCCGGCCCTCTTGCGTGGGTGGACGAGGGGGGCCGGGATCTTCCTCGCCTCCAGGATCGGCGTGCTCCTCGTCGTGGTGGCCCTCGCCTACAACGATCACACGTCGGTGGGGCGGCTCCTCGCCTCTTGGGACTCGAAGTGGTACCTGCTCGCCGCAGCGCACGGCTATCCCGCGCACATCCCGACCGGACACGGCAACGCCGCCCAGTCGACGCTCGGATTCTTCCCCTTGCTGCCCGCGCTCATCCGTGGGGTCGCCGTCGTGACGCGCCTGCCCGTGGAGGGGAGCGGGCTCGTCGTGACGGCCATGGCAGGTCTTGCGGCGTCGGTCGCGTGCTGGCATCTGCTCCGCGACCTCACCGACGCCGACGGCGCCGACAGGGGCACCGCTCTGGTCGTCTTCTCGCCGGCGGCATTCGTCCTCTCGATGGTCTACGGCGAAGGCCTCCTCATCACGTTCGGCGCGCTCACGCTCATGGCTCTGCGCCGGGGCCGCTTCGCCGTCGCGGGCATCTGCGCGGGCCTCGCGTCCGCGACGGATCCGATCGGCATCGCCCTGCTCGCGCCGTGCCTGGTCGCCGCCCTTCGCGGTATCCGACGCGGTCGCGATTGGCGGCCGCTTCTGAGTGTGGGCCTTGCGCCATGGGGCGTGATCGCCTTCTTCTCATATCTGTGGGCACATGACGGCACCCCGTTCGCATGGTTCGTGGCGCAGCGTCGCGGGTGGCAGTCCGGCCGCATGGGCACGGGGATCTACCTGATCTACGAGCACCTGTTCGAGCACGGTTTCACGAACGTGAACGACATCGTGAAGGCGACGAGCACCATTGTCGTGGTCGCGATCCTCGTCGTGTTCCTCCGCGGGCGGCCGCCCGCAGAAGTCGTCGCGTACGTCGCCGTAGTGTGCTTCCTGGCGGCTCTGTCGCCCATCATCGGCTTCTCGCCGAGGATCGCACTTCGGGCCTTTCCGCTCCTCGGCGTCTTCGGTGCCGGCCTCTCACGCCGCGTGTTCGTCATCGTCTTCGGTCTCTCGGCTCTGGCGTTGTCGACGCTCATCGTGCTCTCGCTGGGGACGGCACCAATCCGGTTCACCCCCTGACGCGGGCACGGTCTCGCGCAGCTTGGGACGACCGACGGTCAGGACTCGAAGGCGACTGGGGCGTCGTTCCCATCCGCCGTCGCCCTGCGGCGCCGCCACCACGCTTGCGCCGTCGTCCCCGCCGTCCCGACGAGAATCGCCGAGAGCCGGAGCTCCTCGCCGAGCGGGAAGACGCGACGGTGGTACCAGTAGAACGCCGGCGAGTGGTTCGCCGTCAGGTTGATGATGATCGCCGAATTGACGTAGTCGTATAGCCCACCTGCCGTGAGAAGCACCAGCGTCCACGCCTCCCACTGTGCGAGGAGGGCGAACACGAAGAGCCAGAGGGTGTACTGGGGCGAGTACACCTTCTCGACGGCCAGGAATGCGGCGAAGGCGACCGCTGCGACCCTGGTGAGGTCCGGCGCGCGGCGCCAGATGACGAAGGCCCCGGCGATGCCGATGAGCCCCACCAGCCCGAGGAGCACGTCGTCGGCCGTCCCCACCGACACGTGCGACAGGATGCCCAAGCGATAGAGCAGGCCAGCGTGGCCGTGCCGCTCGGCGTTGAATCGCCAGAATTCGAGCCACGACGACATGTTGAGGACCATGAACGGGACGTTGACCACGACGACGACCAGCAGGGCCGAGGTGCCCATGGCGCGAGCAGACCGCCTGCTGGTCTCCCCTCGCCGTGCGCGCCGCGCGAGCTCGACGAGGCCGTAGAGCAAGAACAAGGCGGGGAACGCCTTGGCGCACGCCCCCGCTGCCAACCAGATCCCCGCCCATGCGTAGCGTTCTCGTCGGTAGGCGCGCCATCCGAGGAGCATGAGGAAGATGGCGAAGAAGTCCCAGTTCAACAACGTGTAGACGAACACCAGGGGGCATGCGGAGAGCCACCACGCCGCACGGCGGGAGATCGACCACAGCACGAGCACGCTCCCGAGGGCACAGGCGAGGAGACCAACCGAGCTGAGGAGGAAGTACGCCCGCACGCCGTGCGTCAGGGCGGCAGCCGCCGTCATGTAGACGCCCGTGAGCACGGGGTACTCGATCGGCACGTTCACGTAGGGCCACGGATGATGGAAGAGGCCGTGGAGGGCGTACTCGGTGTAGAGATCCGAGTAGCCGAGCCGCGCCGAGAGGGGTCCCTGGAAGCTGAGCGAGATGTTGCCGTTCGGCAGGACGATGCTGCTCGGCGCTCGAAGCCGCAGGTACGCGAGGACCACCTGGAACGTCGTGAGGAGGACGGGGCCGAGCACCGCAGCGCGCCGGCACCGGTCGAGGACGCGATCGCGGAGCCTCGCCGAGGAATGACCGACGCCGGCACGGGGCGACCGTGACGCTCGATGGGCGGCGTGGCGCCCGCGTGCACCCGGACCATGCAACGCGTCCGGGAGCCGCTCTGCCACGGCCGGAATCGTATTGCCGGCGTGCACCTTTTCCGCCGCGGGAGTTCGGTCCGGCTGCTTCCTGCTAGGGCGCCTGGTTGATGGTGTCCCAGACGATCCTCGACACGCTGTCGATCGTCGCGATGGCGTAGGCTTCAGTCGGCTGGTACACCGTCATGACGGCGATCTCGTAGGAGCGGCCCGCGCCGGTCACGATGCCGATGCGGTTCACCTGCCAGTTTCACCGACTTCGACGGCGCCACCCGTGGCTGGCGGTGTCCTCGCGTCGCGGGTCGTACACGGTCGTGTACCCGGTGACGTCGCTGTGGACGGCCACGCTCACGGTTCCCCTGCGACTCTCCACGTAGGCAGCGATCTTCGCAGCGAGACGATGCTGGGCCGGCGGCAGAGGCGCTGATGCGTAGACGATCCAGTAGCCGCTCACGGTCGCCATCACGGCCATGGCGACGGCGACGGAGGGGGCGACGGAGGGGATCGCCTGGCCGCCCGTCGACCCGTAGAAGTGCGCCGTTCCGAACGTGAGATCCCGCCTGCTGTCGATGCGTGTCACGTGATCGTTCCTCTCACCTGCCCCCGATGCCCCAGTGAAAGACCGTCCATGCGTCAGTGCGTCGGCGTACGCGTCGTCTGCGTTCACGCCGTGGCCGTGCTTGCGGCACATCGAGAGAATCGAGAGAACTGCTGTCCCGCTTGCGATCGAGTGACACAGAAGTCGTTGTAGGCCAGGGGATCTCCGTGCGGGCTGTTCATTCGTCGATGGCGGCAAACTCGTCGAAATTCGGCGGTGATCGCGGGTCTGCACGGGCTTCTCTGCGCAGGGTCGCACATCGAGTTCTCACAGCACCCCAACAATTCGCCAACACCCGGGCTCTTGAATTGACTGGGCGTCACGGGACAGCTGAACCATCGCGCGCCAGGGACGCGTAGATCGGTGGGAGGGCCGGGGAATGGCTGATGGCATCGTCGAGAGAGCCGCGGCCGACTCCGTGCACCAACTCCTGGAAGGGGCGTGATGGAAGCGGTCCGGCTTCCGCGGCGACCGGGGCGACTCCTTGGACTCCCGCCTCGAGCGCGTGGCGGCATCCGCGGGGTAGCCCTCGCGTGTGTGGCGGCCGCGGTGGCGGTCACGTGCACTGCGCTGCTCCCGACCGGCGCTGGCGGGAATCCTCACGAGTACTACGTCGCCATCGGAGCCTCCGAGATCTTCGGCTACCAGCCCACGTCCGGAGGGCTCCATGCTCCTACCCACGTGGGCAACGTGCACGACCTCGCCGTGATGGAGCGCACCCGGTTGCCCGGTATCGCCGTCGTGCGAATCGCCTGTCCCGAGATCCGGATGGAGCTGGCGCTCGCGGGTGGCGGGCGGTTTAACCTCGATCCACCGCGTAACGCCGTGAACTGAACCAGCGCGTATCCGCGGAAAATGCCTCCTGGACTGCGAGGATGGGTGTTCTCAACGCACCGATTCCCGCAGCACCAAGGAGGCACTTCCAGTGAG
>Ga0307372_10000677_pt1 | contig 59737 bp, 57 predicted proteins | sample OX1MG_FD_202533 | JGI IMG/M metagenome (GOLD analysis project Ga0307372, IMG submission 202533) | Soil microbial communities from Risofladan, Vaasa, Finland - OX-1 | ecosystem: Environmental > Terrestrial > Soil > Coastal area > Acid sulfate soil | place: Finland: Risofladan, Vaasa | collected... | reverse complement strand
CTGGCGGCTGCTGCGCCCGGCCGTGGCGCCGATCTCGACGCCGACCGAACAGGATCTCGCGCGAGTCGAACGGATTCTGCTTTCCGCTGGCGACACGACGGCGAACCTCGCCATGCTCGGCGACAAGAACCTGCTGTTCAACGAGGACTTCAGCGCTTTCATCATGTACCAGGTCTCGGGCGGCAGCTGGATCGCGATGGGCGACCCGGTCGGGCCCGCGACGGCACGCGAGCCGCTGGCATGGCGGTTCGTGGAGCGCTGTGACGAAATGGCGGCCTCGCCGGTGTTCTATCAGGTCACGCCGGAGAACCTGTCGATCTACATCGATCTCGGCCTGCGTTTGAGCAAGCTCGGCGAGGACGCGCTGGTCACGCTCGCCGGGTTCTCGCTCGACGGGGCGTCGCGCGCGCAACTGCGCCAGTCGCATGGGCGGGCGCGGCGCGATGGGGCGCAATTTCGCGTGGTGCCGCGCGCGGGCGTCCCCCACATCCTGCCGCAATTGCGCGAGGTCTCGGACGCCTGGCTCGCTGACAAGAGCGGTGAGGAGGGCTTTTCGGTCGGCCAATTCGCCGCGCGCTACCTGCAGAGGTTCGATTGCGCGGTCGTCGAGTGCGCCGGACGCATCGTCGCCTTCGCCAACCTGTGGCGCGCCGGCGACGGCGAGGAGCTGTCGGTCGACTTGATGCGCTTCGCCGAATCGGCGCCGAAGTCGGTGATCGAATTCCTGCTGGTCGAATGCATGTTATGGGGCAAGGAGGCGGGTTACCGGCGATTCAATCTCGGCATGGCACCCCTGCCCGAACTCGAGGAACACGGGCTCGAACCCGCGTGGCACAAGCTCGCGCGCCTGCTGCGGCGTTACGGCGAGGAATTCCAGCACGTCGAGGGGCTGCGCAGATTCAAGGAAGAATTCCAGCCGGTCTGGCGGCCGCGTTATCTCGCGGCGCCCGGCGGCCTGTCGATGGCAGGCGCGCTGCTGGACGCGACCAATCTGATTTGCGGCGGCGCGCGCCGGATTCCGGACAAATGAGCCGGACCGGGCCGCGGTACGCGTAACGGAGGGGCGATGCTGAAGATAGCGCATTCTTGGATCGGCACGATGGCCGCCCTGTTGGTCTGCGGATGCGCGGTGGCCGCGGCGTCGGGCAACGGCGCACCGCGCGGCGCGGCGCAGCGCGCGGCGCATTCGGCCGCAGCGCCGCCGTCCGTCGCTGATCTGCCGCTGACGATCGTGCCGGCGGCGCCGGGCACTCATAGTCCTTGGTTTGGCGTGTTCCTCTCCGGCGACGGTGGCTGGGTGGGCATCGACCGACACATCTCGCACGCGCTCGCCGCCCATGGGATCCCGATGATCGGATGGGATTCGCTGAGGTACTTCTGGACGCCGCGCACGCCACGCGGCGCGGCGGCCGACTTGGACCGGGTGCTTCGGCATTACTCGCGGGTCTGGGGCAAATCCCGGGTCGTACTGGTCGGCTATTCGCAGGGTGCGGACGCGATTCCTTTCATGTTCAACCGGCTGCCGCCGGCGACGCATGCGATCGTCGGCTTGACGGCGCTGCTCGGCCTCAGCGACAGCGCGGACTTCGAGTTTCATTTCGCCGACTGGCTGGGCAGCCGCCGCCATGGCCCGCCGACGGCCCCGGAACTGGCTCGCTGGCGCGGCTCGCCGTATCTGTGCCTCTACGGCCGCAACGTTCGCGACGCCACCTGCGCGCGCGCCACGGGTCACCCCGGGATCTCGATCGAGATGCCGGGCGGGCACCATTTCGACGGCCGTTACGAGGCGATCGCCGATCGAATCCTCGCGCACCTGCCACGCTCCTGAAGGCGTCGCGGACGGCCGGCGAGGGGCGCGCCGGGCTGCCGATGGGCTGGAGGAGTTACCCACACCTTGGATGTTTGGCGGGGCCCGCAGACGAGCGGCATTCGGCTACAATTCGCGCCGAATTGCCGTGGCCACGGGGGATCCCAGCGCATGACGACCGCAACCGTCCAAGAGTCCATGACCACGCCGATCGAGGCCGACGTCGTGATCGTCGGCGCGGGCCCGGTCGGCTTGTTCCAAATTTTCGAGCTCGGACTGCTCGGCATCCAGGCGCATATCGTCGATTCACTCGCGCATGTCGGCGGCCAGTGCACCGAACTGTATCCGGAGAAGCCGATCTATGACATCCCGGCGATCCCGGTTTGCGGTGCTCAGGAATTGATCGACCGGCTTTTGCAGCAGATCAAACCGTTCAACGCGGCGTTCCACCTCGGCCAGGAGGTGAATGGCCTCGCGCCGCAGGCTGACGGGCGCTTCCTGCTGTCGACCTCGGCGGGAACCCGCCTGTTCGCGCGCACGGTCGTCATCGCGGGGGGTGTCGGCTCGTTCCAGCCGCGCCGGCTCGCGGTGCCCGGAATCGACGCCCTGGAGGGCGCGAGCGCGCACTATCGGGTCAAGGCGGCCACGGATTTCCACGGTACGGATCTGGTGATCTGCGGCGGCGGGGATTCCGCGCTCGACTGGACCGTGGCGCTGTGCGGCAAGACCCGCCGGCTCACCCTCGTGCACCGGCGCGCGGAGTTCCGCGCGGCGCCGTCGACGGTCGCGCGGATGCGCGAACTGGTTGCGGCGGCCCGCATGCAGCTGCTCGTGGGCAACGTGGTCGCGCAACGGAGCACCGGCGCGAGTCTCGAGGCGCTCGATGTGCAAACCAACGACGGGCGTACCGTGACGGTTCCGGCGGAGCGGCTGCTGGTCTTTTTCGGCCTGCACCCGAAGCTCGGACCGATCGCCGAATGGGGTCTCGATCTGGAGAGGAAGGCGCTGAAGGTCGACACGGAGAAATTCCAGACGAACGTTCCCGGCATTTTCGCGGTCGGCGACATCAACACCTACCCCGGCAAGAAAAAACTGATCCTCAGCGGCTTTCACGAGGCCGCGCTCACCGCGTTTGCGATCCAACACCATTTGTATCCGGAGAAGCGCCAGTTTCTGCAATACACGACGACCAGCCCCATCATGCAAAAGCGTCTCGGCGTCGACGGCGCCGAACCGGCGTGAACGGCCGATGAACCGTTTGCTCGAGGACCTATTGAAAGTCATGACGCTCGAGCGGGTCGAGCTCGATCTGTTCCGCGGCGAGAGCCGCGACATCGGCAGTCCGCAGGTGTTTGGCGGGCAGGTGCTCGGCCAGGCGCTGGTCGCGGCGGCGGCGACCGTCGACGTCGGCCGCAGCGTGCACTCGCTGCACGCGTATTTCCTGCGGCGCGGCGACTGCAACGCGCCGATCGTCTATGAAGTCGACCGGGCCCGCGACGGCAAGCACTTCGCGATCCGCCGGGTGGTGGCGATTCAGCACGGCGAGCAGATCTTCAACATGTCCGCCTCGTTCCAGTCGCCGGAGCCGGGATTCGACCATCAGAGTCCGATGCCGGCGGTCGCGCCGCCCGAGACGCTGGCCGACGGCGAGTCGTACTATCGCGCCGCGCTCGACGCGCTGCCCGAGCGCCTGCACCGCCTGCTCGAACTGAAGCGCCCGTTCGAATTCCGCCCGGTCGAGGCGCCGAACATCCTGAATCCGGGCAGGCAGGCGCCGATCCGCCACGTCTGGTTTCGCGCGGTGGACCGGCTGCCCGACGACGAGGCTCTGCACCGCAGTCTGCTGGCGTACGTCTCCGACTACAGTCTGCTGGAAACGGCGATGATGCCGCACGGCCTGTCGTTCGCCTCGGACGGTCTCGTGATGGCGAGCATCGATCACGCGATGTGGTTTCATCGTGCGGTGCGCGTCGATGATTGGCTGCTGTATGCGACCGACAGTCCGAGCGCCTCCGGTGCACGCGGCTTCGCGCGTGGCAAGATCTTCGCGACCGACGGCCGGCTCGTCGCGAGCACCTGCCAGGAGGGCCTGATGAGGCCGGTCGTTCGATGATGCGCGCGATCCTGATCATTGCGCTCGTCGTCGGCTCGCTGGTCGGCGGTTTGCTGATGCTGCGCGGCAGTACGCGCACCGGGATGCCGAGCGATGAGGTGATCGCCCGCGCGAAACAACGCGAGCGCGAGCTGCGCGCTGGGAAGAAGGAGCACGGGGACGGGGACGGCGACGCCTAGCGGCCGGCCGCATGCGCCCTTTCGGATTCCCAAACTTCGCGCGGCAGCACGTACAAGTGGCAATCCCACCAGCGGCTCTTTGCACGCCGATGCTTGCGGAAAACCGCCTCCCAGCGCATGCCGATCTTCTCCAGTACGCGGATCGAGGCGCGATTGTTGACGTCCACGGTCGAGATCACACGATCGGCGCGCAGTTCGATGAATGCCGCTTCGACCAGGGTGCGCGCGATCTCGGTCGCATAGCCGTTGCCCCAGTGCGCCGAGCCGAGCATGTAACCGAGATCGTAGACGCCGCGCTCGATCATCGACAGGTCGCAGGCGCCGATCAAGCGCCCCGAACCGAGCTCATCGACCGCGAGTTCGAAGCGGCTCCGGGGCCGCTCGGTTTGCGAGTCGAGCAGCGAATCGAGGTACTCATCGGTGCTGTGTTCGTCGCGCGGGCCGAAGAACAGGTAGCGCGTCACGCGCGGATCGCGCGAGTAGGCGAGGATGCCCGCGAAGTCCTCGCGCGAGAAATCCCGCAGCCCGAGGCGCGGGCTGCGCAGCGGCAGATTCAGCGCGCGCATCGTCGCGCGCGGCAGGCGGCAATCACGCGAGCACCTTGCCGGGATTGAGGATTCCCTTGGGATCGAGCGCACGCTTGAGGTCGCGCATCAAGGCGAGTTCCACCGGATTCGCGCGACGGGCGAGTTCGCCGGCTTTCAGCCGGCCGATGCCGTGCTCGGCGCTGAAGGAGCCGCCGAGGCTCTCAGTGAGGTCGAACATCGCCTCCTGCAGCTTCTCCCGGCGTGCGAGGAACGCCGTGCGGTCTGCGCCCGGCCTCAGGCTCACGTTGAAATGTAGATTGCCGTCGCCCAGGTGGCCGTAGGCGATGGTCTCGCCCTGCGGCACGAGGCGTTCGATCAGCGCGGTACCGAGCTCGATCAGGCGCGGCACGGCCGAGACCGGCACCGACAGATCGTGTTTGAGGCTCGCGCCGTGGCGCGTCTGCGCCTCCGGCACCGACTCGCGCAATTTCCAGATCGCCTGCCCTTGGGCGAGCGAGGCGGCGAGCAGGGCGCTCGAGACGAGGCCCAGATCGGCAGCCGACGCGAGCTGATCGGCAAGCCGCGCCGACGGGTCGGTGCCCGCCCGCGTCGTGCCGATCTCGACGAGTACGAACCACGGCGCGTTCTCGGCCAGGGGGTCGGCGACGCCGTCGACGTGGCGCACGGTCAGTTCGACCGCCCGGCGCGGCATCAGCTCGAAACTCGAGATCTCCTCGCCGAATGCGCCCCGCAGCAGCACGAGCAGCTCGAGCGCGGCGGAGGCAGAGGCAACGCCGACGAGCGCGGTCGCCGATTCCGCCGGCAGCGCAAAGAGCTTCAGCGCCGCGGCCGTGATCACCCCGAGCGTCCCCTCGGCGCCGATGAACAGCGACTTCACGTCGTAGCCGGTGTTGTCCTTGCGCAGCTTCTTCAGCGCCGACAGCACCCGGCCGTCCGCGAGCACCACCTCGAGGCCGAGCGTCAGATCGCGCATCATTCCATAGCGCAGCACCGCGGTGCCGCCGGCATTCGTCGACAGATTGCCGCCGATCTGCGCGCTGCCCTCGGAACCGAGGGACAAGGGGAACAGCCGAACCGCGGCACGCGCCGCGTCCTGCGCGGCGGCGAGGGTGCAGCCCGCCTCGAGGATCATCGAATCGTTGACGGCGTCGATCTCGCGGATGCGATTCAATCGCCGCATCGCGATGACGACCTGCGCGCCGCTCCCGTCGGGTGTCGCCGCTCCGCAGTAGCCGGTGTTGCCACCCTGCGGCACGACGGCGACCTCGTCGCGATCGCAGATCGCGAGGATACGCGCGACCTGCGCGACGTTCGCCGGCAGCAACACGATCGGCGTCGAGCCGTGATACAGACGGCGAAAGTCCTCGACGTACGGCGCGACGTCGGCCGGTGCCTCGTGGTAGCCGGTGTTGCCGACCGCGGCGCGCAGGTCGGCGAGCGTCGCCGCGTCGGGTGGGCGCGGCACGACTCAGCCGGCGCGCAGCGCGGCGAGGTTCGTCACGATGAACAGCAATGTGCGTCTCATGGGTCTTTCGCTCGGAAAAAGAGTCCACACTATCGTAACCTTGGGGGCACCCCCGGGTCGATTGCGGCCGTTTTCGAGCGCGGGTTCAAAGGCTTGCATGCAGTACAAGGACTATTACCAGATTCTCGGGCTGAAGCGCGACGCGGGCGCCCCGGAGGTGAAGCGCGCATATCGCAAGCTTGCGAGCAAATACCATCCCGACGTCAGTCGAGAGAAGAACGCGGAGGAAAAATTCAAGGAGGCCCAAGAGGCGTACGAGGTGCTGAAGGATCCGCAGAAGCGGGTGGCGTACGATCAACTTGGCCGCAATTACCGCGCAGGCCAGCAATTCCGTCCGCCGCCGGACTGGGGGCGCCAATCCTCGGGTTTCAGCGGTCAAGGCTTCCAGGATCTGAACGGCTTCAGCGACTTCTTCTCGAGTCTGTTCGGCCATGCGAATCGGACCCCGCGGCCGCCGGTGGATGCCGGACAATTGGATGTCACGCTCGAGGAGGCTTTCGCCGGCACGCGCCGCCGGGTCGACTTGCGCGAGGAGGACGGCCGGCCGCGCCTCATCGACGTGCACATTCCGTCTGGCGTCATCGACGGACAAGCGCTGCGGATCGGCGCCGGCGGCGACCGGCCCGCGGCCGTGTTGCGCGTGCGCCTGCTGCCGCATCCGCGCTTCGCCGTGGAGGGCAAGGACGTCCGTCTCGAATTGCCGCTCGCACCCTGGGAGGCGGCGCTCGGCACCAAGGTCGCGATCCCGACTCTGGGGGGTACCGTCGAACTGCGGGTCCCGGGGGGCGCCGATTCGGGCCGCAGACTGCGCCTGCGCGGCCGCGGCATGCCCGGCGATCCACCCGGGGATCAGATCGTCGTCGTCAAGATCGTGACCCCGGCGGCGGACACGGCGGCGGCGCGCGAGGCTTACGAGCGTATGCAGCAGGCGCTGGATTTCGATCCGCGCGCGAACTGGCCCTGAGGCACGATGCCTTGAAATCTGCTGCGCCGCCCCCACTGCCGTAGGCGCCGTCCGACGCGAACGAAATCGAAACAGGCCATGACGATCGAAACACAGCCCGAGCAAAAGGAATTCCAGGCGGAGACCAAGCAGGTCCTGCGCCTGGTCATCCATTCACTGTATTCGCACAAGGAGATCTTCCTGCGCGAGCTGATTTCGAACGCCTCCGATGCCTGCGAGAAGCTGCGCTTCGAGGCGATCGCGAAGCCGGAACTTGCGGGCGGCGACGAGTTGTCGATTCGTTTGATCCCGGATGCGGCGGCGGGCACGCTCACGATCATGGACAACGGCATCGGCATGAGCCGCGAGGAAGCCATCGAGAATCTCGGGACGATCGCCCGCTCGGGTACCAAGCGCTTTCTCGAGACCTTGAGCGGGGATTCGGCGAAGGACGCGCAGCTGATCGGCCGGTTCGGCGTCGGCTTCTACTCGGCGTTCATCGTTGCCGATCGCGTGACCGTCATCAGCCGGCGACCGGATGCCGAGGCGGTCCGCTGGGAATCCGACGGCGAAGGATCCTACGAGGTCGGCGCGAGCGGGAAATCCGCCCGCGGTACCGAAGTGATCCTGCATTTGCGCGACGAGGACAAGGAGTTCCTGGAGGAGCTGCGCTTGCGCCAGCTCGTACGCAAGTACTCGGATTACCTCGGAATTCCGATCGTGCTCGAGTCGTCGGGCAAGAGCGAGACGCTGAACCAGGCCAAGGCGTTCTGGACGCGGTCGAAGGCCGAACTTAAGGATGCGGATTACCAGGCCTTCTTCAAGCACATCGTCCATGAGGACGACGAAGCCCGCGCCTGGGCGCACAACAAGGTCGAGGGTGCGCTCGAGTACACTTCGCTTCTGTACCTGCCGAAGAAGGCGCCGTTCGACCTGTTGGAACGCGAGCATCGCGCCGGGGTGCAACTGTACGTCAAGCGCGTCTTCATCATGGACAAGGCCGCGGAGCTGTTGCCGCCATGGCTGCGCTTCATGCGCGGCCTCGTCGACTCGGCGGACCTACCGCTCAACGTGTCGCGCGAATTGTTGCAGAACAACCGGACCGTCGACAAGATCCGCGCCGCGCTGGTCAAGCGCACGCTCGACCTGCTCGAAGACCTGGCCACCTCCGACCCGGCCGGCTACGCGCAATTCAGCAGCAGCTTCGGCGCGGTGCTGAAGGAGGGGATCATCGAAGATCCGGCGCAACGGCCGAGGATCGCGAAGCTGCTGCGGTTTCATTCGACGGCGGCCCCCACGCAGTCCGCCACGGTGACGCTCGAGCAATACGTCGCGCGGATGCAGGCGGAGCAGACGGCGATCTATTACCTGACCGCCGATACCGAACTCGCGGCGCGCAACAGCCCGCATCTCGAAGGGTTCCGCGCGAAGGGCATCGAGGTGCTGTTGCTCACCGACCGCATCGATGAGTGGCTGGTCAATCACTTGCGCGAATTCGACGGCAAGCCGCTCACGAGCGCCGCGAGCGCTGCGGCCGAGGTGAGCCCGGCGATCCAGACCCCGGATCAGCTGGCTGGCGAAGCCCGGCTCAAGGAAAGTCTGCAGCGCCTCGCCAAGGCGCTCGCGGGCAAGATCGATAGCGCCCGGGTTTCGGCTCGCCTGACTGACTCGCCCGCCTGTCTGGTCGCGGGCGAGTACGGCATATCGTTGCGCATGGGCCGCATCCTGAAGCAGGCCGGTCAGCAGAATCCGTTCGCCGGCCTGCCGATCCTCGAAGTGAACGCCCAGCATCCGCTGATCGAGCGGCTCAGGCAAACGGAAGATTCCGCTGCGTTCGCCAATCTCGCCGAGGTATTATTCGATCAAGCGCTGCTCGCCGAGGGCGGCGCGCTGGAAGATCCGGCGGCCTTCGTGCGCCGCGTCAACCAGTTGATCGTCGACGGATTAACGGAGAAGCCCAAGATCATCCTGAGCTAGGCATGCGACCTCATCCGATCCTCCTGGCGGTGCCGCCGCAGCCGACCGACCACATGCTCGGGCCGCTGCATGCGCGCGTCACTCTGATCGAGTACGGCGATTTCGAGTCCATGGCCTGCAAGGCCGCGGCGCCGATGCCGAAGTTGCTCATGGATCAGCACCCGAACAAGATCCGTTTCATTTTCAGGCATTTTCCCGGCGAAACCGCGCACGCGCATGCCTTGCTCGCGGCCGAAGCGGCGGAGGCCGCCGCCGCCCAGGGCAAATTCTGGCAAATGCACGACCTGCTGTTCGGCCACCAGGCGCATCTCGGCGCGAAGGACCTGCACACCTACGCGGCTGAGATCGGCCTGGACATGGTGCGCTATGCCGCCGAGATGGACGATCACATCTATCTGCAGAAGGTGCGCGAACAGATCGATGGTGCGCGTCGCAGCCACATCCACAGCGTGCCCGCGTTCTTCATCGCTGGTCTCCACCAGGACACCCTGGCGGGCATGCAGCGCCTGCACGCAACGGTCGTCGAGGCGGTGATCCGTGCCGGGTGACGGCGTCAGCGGCGCAGGTCCCGGCGCCGTCAGCGCGCGATCGCCTCGATCCCCGACAACAGCCGGTCGACTTCCTCGCGGGTGTTGTACAGTGAGATTCCGGTTCGCAGCAGTCCGCCGCCGGCCGTGAGTCCGAGAACCTCGACCGTGCGGACCGCGTAGAAGGCGCCGTCCCAGACGCAGATACCGCGCTCGCCGAGGGCGCTCGCGACGGCTGCGGGATGGTGGCCGCGCAGCGTGAGCGATACCGTCGGCGCGCGCTCGCCGACGCCGAACGGCGGGCCGTAAATGCGTACACCAGGCAGGGTGCCGACCCGCTGGTGGTAGTACGCGGCGAGGCCGTGTTCGTATTCGGCGATCCCGGACATCGCATCGACGATGCGCGCGCGCAAATCCGCTCCCTGGCCGAAACCGGCGATGTAATCGATCGCCGCCCGCACACCCTCGATCGCGGCATGGTTCAGGGTGCCCGTCTCGATACGATATGGCGCCGAGGAATCCTGCGCGCTCAGCCGATCCGTTGGCAGACGCTCGAGTGCGCCCGGGCGCGAGCAGAGGATGCCGACGTGAGGTCCATAGAACTTGTACGCCGAGCAAAGCAGGAAATCGGCGCCGAGCGCCCGCATGTCGATCGACCGGTGGGGCGCGAAATGCACCGCGTCGACGACCAGCAACGCGCCGACCTCGGCGCTCAGGCGCCGCGCGCGATCGAGGTCGTTGATGGTGCCGAGCGCGTTCGATGAGGCACCGATCGCGAGGACTTTGGTCCGCGCATTGATTTTCGCCGCCATATCCGCAGGGTCCAGTTCGCCCGTGTCGAGCAGGCGCAGCTCGCGGACCACGGCGCCACGTTCGCGAAGCATCAGCCAGGGGCTGCGATTCGCTTCGTGATCGAGTTCGGTGATCGCGATCTCGTCGCCGGGTTCGAGTGTGCGGCCGATCGCGTGCGCGAGCGCGTAGCACAGGCTCGTCATGTTCTGGCCGAAGGAGATCGACTCGGGTCCCGCGGCGCCGAGGAACGCTGCGACCGACCGGCGGGCCTGCCAAAGGCGGCGATCGACCTCGCGCGACGGTGAATAGTTGCCGCCGGTGTTGACGTTGCAGGTCGCGTAGAAGGTCTCGATTGCGCGGATCACCGCGTCCGGAACCTGGCTGCCGCCGGGGCCGTCGAGGAACGCAAGCGGCAGTCCGGCGTGAGTCTGGCGCAGCGCGGGGAAATCCGTGCGGCAACGTGCGCAATCGCTCGCGGTGAACGGCACGCCGCCCGCCTAGAGCAGCTTGTAGATGAAATCGTAACTCGTCAACTTCGCGTCGCGCGCGTGCAGGCTCATCGAGCCGCGGGCGCCCGCGTAGGCGCCGGTACCACCGGTCACGGTCAGAATCGAATCGCCGGCGTCGCGGAAGGGTCCCTCGACGGTGATCTGGCCGTGCTTGAGCATCAGCGTCCAGAAGCATTCCCAGCTGACGCCGGTCACGACGCGGATGCAAAAGCCCTGGTCGCCGCCCACCTGGACCCTGTTCGCCGCATCGAATACCGGGTTGGCAAAGGTGAGCAGGTCGCCGCGAGAATCCCCCTTCGCGCCGAGGTCAAGGGTGCGGTCGGTCAGCGCGTGTTCGACGAAATGCAGCGTGCGGGCCGCGAAGGCCGGCGGCGCGAGCAATATGGCGGCAAGTACGGGGTGCAGGAATTTACGTTCAATCACGGGTCTGTGTCTCCACAACTTCGATCAGGGTGGGGCCGGTCGCGGCCAGGGCGGTGCGCACGGCGGAGCTCAGTTCCGCCGCCGCGGTGACGCGCGCCGCGCGTACTGCGCAGGCGCCGGCGAGGGCCTGGAAATCCGGATTGCGCGCGACCACGCCGATCGGCGGAATGTGCGCCGCGAGCATGTCGTCGCGAATCTGGCCGAGCGCGGCGTTGTTCCAGACGACGATCGGCAGCGCGAGCTGCGCTTCCGCGGCGGTCATCAATTCTTGAATCGTGAATTGCAGGCCAAAGTCGCCCGCGAGCGCAAGCACCGCGCGTTGGGGCGAGGCGATCTTCGCGCCGAGCGCCGCCGGCAGCGCATACCCGAGCGTACCGTAGCCGGACGGGTGGAACCAGCAACCCGGCAGATCGACCGGAAAGGCGTAGTTTCCCTGATACGCGATCTGTGTCATGTCGCTGAAGACGGCGCCGTCGGCCGGCAAGGCCGTGCGGATCGCCGCGAGCACCACCGAGAGCGACCGTGCCGCCGGGCTCCATGCCGCCTCGAGCCGGGTGCGCACGCCCGCGGCGCCGCCGATCTGCGCGCACCAGCCGGTGCGCCGGGTCAGGCCGCGCTCGAGCGCCGCGAGCGTGCGCCGCGCATCGCCGAGGATCGGCAGCGCGGCGGCGTACTGGTCGCAGAGCTTGGCCGGATCGACGTCGATGCGCACCATGCGGCCGCCGAGGCGCAGGCGCGTCGACCAGTAAATGTCGGTTTCAGCGATCTCCGTGCCGACCGCGAGCACGACGTCGGCCGACGCGGCCAGTTCCTGCGTCTCGCGGTAGGGCAGCGAGGCGCCGAGATGCGCCGCGTGCCCATCCGGCAACACGCCTTTGCCGGCCGCGGTCGTGACGAGGAGTGCATCGAGGGTCTCGGCGATCCGCCGCAGCTCGGCGGCGGCGCCGCGCGCGCCGCCGCCGGCGACGATCAGCGGGCGCTCGGCGGCGTTCAGCAGCAGCCGTGCCGCGTCGATCCGCTCCGTCGCGCCCGCGGGCGAGGTGGCCGGCTCCGCGAAACGCTCCGGCGCCAAGTCCGTGTTCTCGGCCAGCAGATCGAGCGGGATCTCCAAATAGGCCGGACGCGGCCGGCCGGTACGGAGCGATGCCAGGCAGGCGCGCAGATGATCGCGCACGTCCGCCGCGCTGCGCGCGGAGCGCGCGACGCCGAAGACCCGCTCGGCGAGCTCGTGCTGATTACGCAATTCGTGCAGCACTCCCCACTGCTTGCCGAGCGAGGCGCGCGGCGGGGTGCTCGCGATTACGAGCAGCGGCACCGAGTCGGCGTAGGCCTGCGCAACCGCGGTCAGCGTGTTCGTCATGCCGGGGCCGGAGATCACGATCGCGGCCGCAGGCCGGCCGGTCGCGCGCGCGTAGCCGTCGGCGGCGAAGGCGGCGCCCTGTTCGTGCCGCACGAGAACGTGGCGAATGCTCGACTGGGCGAGGCCCCGGTACAGCTCGAGCGTATGGACCCCGGGTATTCCGAACGCCGTGTCGATATCATTGGCGGCCAATGAATCGACGAGATACCGTCCCACGGTGATCGACATCGGTGAGCCTTTAGCTGCGCGCGCGCGGGGAGGCGCGTTACGATGGCGAAAGTATGCAAGCCGGTTCCGGGGTATGCAAGATTGAGAGGATCGAGACGATGAGATTTTCCGCATTGGTCGAACGCATCGCCGGCGAGGGCGCCGACGCCTGGGTCACCCACTACGAGGCGCGCCGCGCCCATGAACGCGGCGAGGACGTGCTGCTGCTCAGCGTCGGCGATCCGGATTTCGACACGCCGGACGCCGTGCGCGAGCGGGCGATCGAGTGCATTCGTGCGGGGGACACGCACTACACGCCGGCCACGGGCCGGCTGCAGCTGCGCGAGGCCGTAGCCGCGCTGCACGCGGCGCGCAGCGGTCAGAGCGTGCGGCCCGACCAGATCGTCGCGCTCTCCGGGGCGCAGAATGCCCTGTTCGCCTCGTCGCTATGCCTGGCCGGTCCCGGTGACGAGGTCATCGCCGTCGAGCCGATGTATCCGACCTACCCGGCGACGATCGAGGTGTCCGGCGCGCGGCTGGTGCGCGTGCCGGCGCCGCCGAACATGGCCTTTCGGCTCGATCTCGAGGCGCTGGCGCGCGCAATCACGCCGCGCACCCGCGCGATCTTCTTCGCCACCCCGAGCAATCCGACGGGCGTGATCATGAGCGAGGCGGAACTCGCGGTAATCGGCGAACTCGCGCGGCGTCATTCGCTGTGGATCGTCGCCGACGAGGTCTACGCGGGGCTCGCACCCGGCGGCCGCGTGCCGAGCCTCGCGGCGAGCCTGCCGGACCGCGTCGTGACGATCGGCAGCCTGTCGAAATCGCACGCGATGACGGGCTGGCGCGCCGGCTGGATCGTGGGCCCGCGCGAGTTCGCGGTGCACATCGAGGCCTTGGTGATGTGCATGCTGTTCGGCCTGCCCGGATTCATCCAGGAGGCGGCGACGACCGCTCTCGGCATCGCGCCCGCGGCCGAGGGCCGGATCCGCGATTACTGCAGCAGCCGGCGCGACTTTCTGCTGAGCGCGCTGCAGGGCGCCAAACATCTCGGCTGCTGTGCGCCCGATGCCGGCATGTTCATGTTGCTCGACGTACGCGGCACCGGGCTCACCGGCTACGAGTTCATGCGCGGCCTGTACGAGGCCGAGCGCGTTTCAGTGCTCGACGGCGGCGCATTCGGCACCCAAACCGAGGGCTTCGTTCGCGTGTGCTTCGCGGCCGAGGAGGCCGTATTGCGCGAGGCCGCCGTGCGCATCCGTCGCTTCGCCGGGTCCCTGCCGGCCGGCGCAAATCGAGGGGCGAGGTCATCATGAGTACGACGGGGAGGGACATGGGCATCATCGCGCGCACACCGGGCGGACCCGAGGTGCTCGAATGGACGAGGCTCGACCCGGGCACGCCGGGACGAGGCGAGGTGCTGATCACGCAGCACGCGATCGGCGTGAATTTCATCGACACCTACTTTCGCAGCGGTCTGTATCCCTGGCCCGCGACGCCGCTGATCCCGGGCAGCGAAGCGGCCGGTGTCGTCGAACAGGTCGGCGCTGACGTCGCATGGCTCGCGCCGGGGGACCGTGTCGCGTACACGATGCCGCTCGGCGCCTATCGACAGAGCCGCGTCGTGCCCGCCGAGCGTCTGGTCAAGATTGCCGACGGCGTGACGTTCGAAACCGCCGCCTGTTTGATGCTCAAGGGACTGACCGCGCAATTTCTGGTGACGTCCTGCTTCCCGGTGCAGCGCGGCCACGTGGTCCTGGTGCACGCCGCCGCCGGCGGCGTCGGCTTGCTGCTCGGCCAGTGGCTCGAGGCACTCGGCGCGACTGCGATCGGCACGGTCGGCAGCGAGGAGAAGGTCGGGATCGCGCGCAGCCACGGCTACGCGCACGTGATCAACTACCGCACCGCGGATTTCGCCACCCGGATCGCCGAGATCACGGCCGGCGGGGGCTGCGACGTCGTTTACGACTCGGTCGGCAAGGACACCTGGCGCGGCTCGCTGAAGTCCTTGAAACGCCGCGGGATGTTCGTGAGCTTCGGCCAGTCCTCGGGAATGATCGCGGATTTCAAGCTAGCCGATCTCGCCGCCGGCGGTTCCTTGTTCGCAAGCCGGCCGGTGCTGTTCGACTACATCGCGGCGCGCGAGGAATTGCAGCGCCGGGCCGCCGACCTGTTCGCGCGCGTCGCCGCCGGCGAGATCCGGGCGCACGTCGGCCAGCGCTTCGCACTGGCGGATGCCCGTGAGGCGCATGCCGCATTGGCGGCACGCCGGACGATCGGCGCCACCGTGTTGCTGCCGTCCTGACGCTCAGCCGAGCGGTAGCGCGGTCGACTCCTTGATCACGGTGACCGCCACCGAGGAGTTGACCGACTGCACGCAGGCGATGCGCGACAGGTGGTCGAGATAGAAGGCCTCGAAGGCCTTGATGTTCTTGGTGACGATCTTCAGCAGGAAATCCCACTCGCCGGTCAGCGTGTAGCATTCGAGCACTTCGCTGCGATTGCGGATCGCCTCTTCGAACTCGGCGATCGCGTCGCGGCCGGTGGTGGCGAGTTTCACGTGGGCGAAGATCGTCACGTCGAGGCCGAGCGCCCCGCGGTCGAGAAGCGCGACGCGGGCCTTGATCACGCCGGTTTGCTCGAGTTGTTGGATGCGGCGCCAGCAGGTCGTCGTCGACTGCCGGACGCGACCGGCCACTTCGGCGACCGACAGGGCGCCCTCCTGCTGCAGGATGCCGAGCAGCTTCAGATCCAGCGCGTCGAGTTCGGGTCGGTAATTATTTTCCATTATCATTCAATATATGAAATGAACATTTCGTATTATTGGACCAGCTATGATGAAAATCAACATCAGGATCCAATGCGACGTAGATTGGCGATCCATGCAACGACCATCACGCCTGCACTTGCCGCCGACACCGGCACGCCCCGGTGAGACGCCGGATTTCAGTTACCTGCGGCTCTCGCCAGCCGGTGCGGTGCCGAGGCCCGACGTCAACGCGCGTGCCCGCGACCTGGGGTTTCTGTCCGTCGATCTGGTGCGTGTACTCGACGAAGCGCACGACGCGGTCGGACCGTGGCATCCGCATCTGGATGCCGAGGAGCTACAGGTCGGGTTGCGGCACATGCTCTTGACGCGGCTCTTCGATGATCGCATGCAGCGCACGCAGCGCGCCGGCAGGATCACGTTCTACATCCGCAGCCTCGGCGAGGAAGCCGTGTCGGTCGCCCAGTGCATGGCGCTGCGCCCCGGCGACATGCTGTTTCCGTCCTACCGCAATCAGGGCCTGCACATCGTGCGCGGCATGCCGCTCGTCGACATGATGTGCCAGCTGCTGTCGAACACGCGCGACATGTGCAAGGGCCGCCAGCTGCCGGTCATGTACCACTCGGCGGCGCAGCGGCTGTTCTCGATATCCGGCAATCTTGCGACGCAGTTTCCACAGGCGGTCGGCTGGGCGATGGCGGCGGCGATCAAGGGCGAGGATCACCTCGCGGCAGGCTGGACCGGCGAGGGCAGCAGCGCGGAGGCGGATTTTCATCATGCGCTGCTGTTCGCGGCGGTCTATCAGGCGCCGGTGATTCTCAACGTCGTCAATAACCAGTGGGCGATCTCGACGTTTCAGGGCTATGCGGGCGGCGAACAGCGCTCGTTTGCCGCGCGGGGGCCGGGCTACGGCATCGCCGGGATTCGCGCTGACGGCAACGACTTCCTCGCGGTGCACGCCGTCACGCAGTGGGCCGCCGAGCGAGCGCGCACCGGCGGGGGGCCCACCCTGATCGAACTCGTAACCTACCGCGCGGCGGCGCACTCGACGAGCGATGACCCATCGCGCTACAGGGCCAAGGACGATTACGCGCACTGGCCGCTCGGCGATCCGATCGAGCGGTTGAAACAGCACCTGATCAAGCACGGCGGATGGTCCGAGGAGCGCCATCGCGCGCTCGGCCAGGAACTCGAGGCACTGGTCGTCGCGAGCTGGAAGGAGGCGGTGACGTACGGCACGCTCGGCGAGGGCCCGCGTCTCGACCCGGACCTGATGTTCGAGGACGTCTTCAAGGAGATGCCGCCGAATCTCGAGCGCCAGCGCGCGGCAATGCGCGCGCAGAGGAGCGGTACGCCATGGCGCAAATGAACATGACGCAGGCGCTGAACTCGGCGATGGACGTGATGCTCGGCCGCGATCCGTCGGTCGTGTTGATGGGCGAGGACATCGGTTATTTCGGCGGCGTGTTCCGCGTGACCGAGGGCTTGCAGCGCAAATACGGCGAGCACCGCGTGCTCGACACGCCAATCGCGGAGGGCGGCATCGTCGGGGCGGCGATCGGCATGGCCGTCAATGGACTGCGGCCGGTCGCCGAGATCCAGTTCGCCGATTATATCTACCCGGGCTTCGATCAAATCGCGAGCGAGCTGGCCCGCCTGCGCTACCGCAGCGCCGGCGATTTCTTCGCGCCGGTGACGATCCGCACGCCCTGCGGCGGCGGCATCCACGGCGGCCAGACCCATTCACAGAGCCCCGAGGGCATCTTCACGCACGTCTGCGGCATCAAGGTGGTCATGCCGTCGAACCCGCACGATGCCAAGGGACTGCTGATCACCGCGATCGAGGACGATGACCCCGTCGTATTCTTCGAGCCGAAGCGCCTGTACAACGGCCCGTTCGACGGCGATCCCGGGAAGCCCGCGGTGCCGTGGAGTACTCATCCGAAGGGCGAGGTGCCGCAGGGGCACTACAGCATTCCATTCGGGAAGGCGGATGTCGTTCGCGAGGGCCGCGACCTGTCGATCATCGCCTACGGGACGATGGTTCACGTGGCCGCCGCCGCGGCCGCCGCGCACGGCATCGATGCGGAGATCATCGATCTGCGATCGCTCGTGCCGCTGGACGTCGAGACGATCTGCGCTTCGGTCAGGAGGACCGGACGTTGCGTGATTGCGCACGAGGCGACCCGCTTCTCCGGCTTCGGCGCCGAGATCCTCTCGATCCTGCAGGAGGAGTGCTTCTGGGACCTGCTCGCGCCGATTCAGCGCGTCACCGGCTGGGATACGCCGTATCCGCATGCCTTCGAGTGGGAGTACTTTCCGAGCCAGGCGGGGTTTGCCGCTGCGTTTCGCGTCGTGATGGAGCCCGCGTGAGCGACTACGTGTTCAAGTTGCCGGATCTCGGCGAGGGCACCGTCGAGGCGGAGATCGTGCGCTGGCACGTCAAGCCCGGCGACGTCGTCTGCGAGGATCAGGCCATTGTCGAGTTGATGACCGACAAGGCGACGGTCGAAGTGCCCGCGCCGGTCGACGGCCGCGTGCTGCGCATCAACGGCGAGCCCGGCGACAAGGTGCCCGTCGGCGCGCCGCTGGTCGTGTTCGCGCGCGACGCCGAAGCCGGCGTGAGTGCGGTGCAATCGCCCGTCGAATCGCCGCTCGAGGTGATTCCGGCTGCGACCGCGCCACCCGAGCGCGCGGCGCCGGCCGCGATCCCTGTCGCGCGGGTGATGGCCTCGCCCGCTACGCGGCGGCGCGCGCGCGAGGCGGGGATCGATCTGGCCGGCGTTGCCGGCTCCGGACCGGGCGGGCGCATCCTGCGCGGCGACCTGGTGCAGCTGCCGGCCAAAGCCGCACCGTCGCCCCCGGCGGACGCGGGGCGAGCGGACGAGGTGACGGAGATCAAGATCATCGGTCTGCGCCGGTTGATTGCCGAGCGGATGAGCGAAGCGAAACGCAGCATTCCGCATTTCGCCTACGTCGAGGAAGTCGACGTCACGGAACTCGAGGCCTTGCGCGCGCACCTGAACGCGTCGTCATTCAAGGACCAGCCGGCGCTCAGCTATTTACCGTTCGTAATCGCCGCGCTTGCGCGCGTTCTCGAGTCGTTCCCACAGTGCAACGTGCGCCACGACGCGGTGCGCGGCGTGTTGATCCGCCACCGTGCGGTGCACGTCGGCATTGCGACGCAGACGCCGGATGGGTTGAAAGTGCCGGTATTGCGCGACTGTGGATCGAAGTCGCTGGGGACGATCGCCGCGCAGATCCGCGAATTGTCGGCACGCGCGCGTGCCAACCAGTCGAGCCGCGAAGAACTATCCGGCTCGACGATCACGGTCACGAGCCTCGGCAAACTCGGCGGGATCGTCTCGACGCCCGTCATCAACGCACCGGAGGTCGCGATCGTCGGCCTGAACAAGGCGCTCGAGCGACCGGTGGTGCGCAACGGCGCGATCGTCGTGCGCCGGATCATGAATTTGTCGTCGTCGTTCGATCACCGTTTCGTGGACGGATATGATGCCGCAGCGATGATTCAGGCCCTCAAGGACACACTCGAGCATCCGGCGACGATTTTCCTATCCAAGGACCAATCCCCATGAGCAGCGCAGCGCAAAGACCCGCATTCGGCACCATCCTGACCTCGCACATGGCCGTGGCCGCTTATCGGGGCGGCGCCTGGGGCGAGTTCGAGGTCAAGCCGGTCGGGCCGATCGAGCTCAGCCCGGCGGCGCACGTGCTGCACTACGCGAGCACCTGCTTCGAGGGCTTCAAGGCGTTCCGGCACGCCGACGGCGCGGTGCGGGTGTTTCGCATGGACCGGCACATCCAGCGCATGCGCCAGAGCGCCCGGCATCTGGTGCTGCCAGAACCGGACGCCCGGCAACTCGCGGACATGATCCGTGCGGTGATCGACCGCTGCCGCGATGCGGTGCCCGAGGCGCCCGGCGCGCTGTACCTGCGGCCGTTGCTGTTCGGCACCACCGCGAACATCGGCGGGGCCGCGACCCCGTCCGCCGAGGCGGCTCTGATCGTGCTGGCGAGCCCTGTCTGGGACTATTTCACCGGCGGGATGAAGCCGCTGCGCATTCTGATCGACGATGTCAACACCCGCTCCGCCGCGCATCTCGGCATGGTCAAGACGGGCGGCAATTACGCGGCGGCGATGGGACCGACGCTTGCCGCGCGCTCGCAGCACCAGGCCGATCAGGTCCTGTTCTGCCCGGGCGGCCAAGTGCAGGAGACCGGCGCGGCGAACTTCTTGCTGTTGCGCGCGGGGCGCGTGCTGACTCGCAGCCTCGACACGACATTCCTGCATGGCGTGACCCGCGATTCGCTGTTGACGATTGCCCGCGACGCCGGCTTCGAGATCAGCGAGCGGCCGTTCGACATCGCCGAGATGCTCGAGTGGGCCAAGACCGGAGAGGCCGCCCTGTCGGGGACTGCGGCGGTTCTCGCCGGGGTCGGCACCTTGATCCATCGCGGCGAGGACGTGCGGGTCGGCGCCGGCGAGGTCGGGCCGCTGACGCGGAGCCTCCGGGCGCAACTGGTCGCGATCCAACAAGGCGAGGACAAGGATCGCCACGGCTGGCTCGAGAAGGTCTGAGCGGCAAGCCGCGACGGGTTCGGCTCAGTACTCCTCGCGGTCCTCCTTGTCGTCGAGATCGTCGTCATCGTCGTCGTCATCATCGTCATCATCATCGTCCTCGTCCTCGTCGTCTTCTTCGTCCCAATCCTCCTCATCCGCGTCACCCTCGGCTGCGGAACCGGACCAGCCTTCCGGCTCTTCCGTGAGTTCGAGGTCGAGTTCCGCCCATTCTTCGACGTCGAGTTCCTCCGTGTCGCCGTCGAGGTGCTGAATCTCGATGATCTCTCCGTCCTCGTCGACCCGGGTCACCTGGAAAGTCTCGTCGTTCTCGAGATCTTCATACCACTGTCCGATGGTCGGTTCGTACTCTCTACCCACGGCGGTCGTCCTTATCGTGATGTATGCTGCGGAACATCCGCTGCTAAAGTTTAGGTGAGCCGCTGGGGGCAAGCAAATCGCCGAGAATCACGCCGGTCCATCGTGAGGCGCTAAACTGGCGGGACCATGGCCACCCAGGACCTCAAAGCAGCCGCCCGCCGGCTGGCGCAGGCGAAGCGCGTCGTCGTCAAGATCGGCTCCACCCTGCTCGTCGGCGGCCAGAACGGACGGCTGAACCGTAAATGGCTCGAGAGCCTCGCCACGGACATCGCGCGCCTGCGCAAGCGCGGGCAGGAGGTTCTCCTCGTCTCCTCCGGTGCGATTGCCCTGGGGCGTCGCCACCTGGGCTTGCCGGCCGGCAAGCTAAAGCTCGAAGAGAGCCAGGCGGCGGCGGCTGTCGGGCAGATTCGTCTCGCGCATGCGTACAAGGAACTGCTCGACGCTCATGCGATCACGGTCGCGCAGGTCCTGCTGACGCTGAGCGACACCGAACAGCGGCGGCGCTACCTGAATGCGCGCGGCACCCTGAACACGCTGCTCGCTCGGGGGGCGATCCCGGTCATCAACGAGAACGATACGGTCGCGACCGCCGAGATTCGTTACGGCGACAATGATCGTCTGGCAGCACGCGTCGCCCAGATGGTCGGGGCCGATTGTCTCGTGCTGCTCTCGGACATCGACGGGCTGTATACCGCGGATCCGAACGAGTGCCCCGGCGCAACCTTCGTGCCGAGCGTCGCGCAGATTACGGCCGAGATCGAGGCGATGGCCGGCGGTGCCGGCAGCGCGATGGGTTCGGGCGGAATGCAGACGAAAATCGCGGCGGCGAAGATCGCGATCGGTGCCGGCTGCCACCTGTGCATCGCCAAGGGGGCGCACCGCCATCCGTTGAAGCGAATCGAGGAGGGCGCCCGTTGCACCTGGTTCCTGCCGACCGCCACGCCGGTCGCGATGCGCAAGCAATGGATCGCCGGAACGCTGAAGCCCCGCGGCCAGATCGTCATCGACGAAGGCGCGGTGCGTGCGCTGCAGGGCGGCAAGAGCCTGCTGCCGGCCGGCATGGTCCGGGTCAACGGACGCTTCGATCGCGGCGATACGGTGAGCATCATCGGGCCGAACGGCCTCGAAGTGGCGCGCGGGATATGTACCTACTCCGTCGACGCCGCCACCCGCATCGCCGGCCGCCGATCCGCCGATATCGAACGGGTGCTGGGATTCCGCGGCCGTGATGAAATCATCCATCGGGATGATCTGGTGTTGCTGAGGAGTCCATGACGATCGAACCGAATGCCGCCGCGGCGCATGCCGCCGAAGGGACGATCCGCGAACTGATGCACGCGCTCGGCCGCGCCGCGCGCGAGGCCGAGCCGGTCCTCGCGTTCGCGCCGACGGCGCAGAAGAATCTGGCCCTGCTCGCAGCGGCGGACGTGCTGCTCGCGCGCCGCGCGGCAATCCTCGCCGCGAACGATTTCGATCGGCGCGAGGCGGAGCGATGCGGCATGTCCGGAGCACTCGTCGAGCGCTTGCGGCTCGACGGTGCGCGTGTCGCGGCAATCGCGTCGGGTCTGCGTGATATCGCCGCCCTCGCCGATCCGATCGGCACCGTGCTTGCCGCATGGACCCGGCCGAACGGTATGCTCATCGAGCGCAAGCGCGTGCCGCTCGGCGTCGTCGGCATCATCTACGAGAGTCGGCCGAACGTGACCGCCGACGCGGGCGGTCTGTGCCTGAAGTCGGGCAATCCGGTCATTCTACGCGGCGGATCCGAGAGCGCCCGTTCGAGCGCGGCAATCCACGCCTGTCTCGAGGCCGGCCTGGTCGCCGCCGGCCTGCCGACGGCGTGCGTTCAGCTCGTGCCGACGCCCGATCGTGCGGCGGTCGGTTGCATGCTCGCGCAGATGACCGACAGTATCGACGTGATCGTGCCGCGGGGCGGCAAGAGCCTGATCGAGCGCGTGCGCAACGAGGCGCGAGTGCCCGTGATCGGTCATCTCGAAGGGATCTGCCACGTCTACGTGGACCGCGACGCCGACCTGGAGATGGCCGGGCGAATCGTACTCAACTCGAAGATGCGGCGCACCGGAATTTGCGGCGCGGCCGAAACACTGCTCATCGATCGCGCGGTCGCGGCGACGGCGCTCGAACCGCTCGTGGCGGTGTTGCTCGAAGCGGGCTGCGAGGTGCGCGGCGATGCTGCGACTTGCGGCGTCGATGCGCGCGTCAATTGCGCGACCGAGTTGGACTGGCACGCCGAATATCTCGATGCGATCATCGCGGTCCGCCTGGTCGACGGTGTGGATGAGGCAATCTCCCATATCGGGCGGTACGGCTCGCGGCACACCGACTGCATCGTCACGGCGAACGCGGCGACCGCGGAGCGCTTTCTGGCGCGAGTTGACAGCGCGATCGTGCTGCACAATGTCTCGACGCAGTTCGCCGACGGGGGCGAATTCGGCATGGGTGCCGAGATCGGCATCAGCACCGACAAGTTCCACGCACGCGGGCCGGTCGGCGTGGAGCAATTGACGAGCTACAAGTACCTGGTGCGCGGGCGCGGCCAGACTCGCGCCTGAGGCGCGGCAGCCAGGCGCGCTGGCCCGATCAGCGGGTGAGTCGGGCGGAAAACTCCTGCAAGCGTGCAGCCGCAGTCTCCAGGGTCTCGTCGCGCTTTGCCAGGCAGAGCCGCAACAGCGTCATGGCCGGCGGCCGCGCGTAGAACGGCGACAGCGGGATCGTCGCGACCTTGGCGTCACGAATCAGGCGATCCGCGAAACCGAGATCGCCGTCCCGGCTCAACTCGCCGTAGTCGACCAGCTGGAAGTACGTGCCCGCCGCCGGCAGCGGCCGGAACCCAGAACCACGCAGGAGAGCTGCGAGCAGATCGCGCTTCGCCTGGAAGAAATCCGACAGTCCGCGCAGGGCGTCGGCGTGCGCAACGATGTAGCGAGCGATCGCGTGTTGCAGCGGAGCTGCGATGCTGAAGGTGTTGAACTGATGGATCTTGCGCAGCTCCGCGGTCATCGCCGGCGGCGCAACGCAATAGCCGATCCGCCAGCCGGTTGCGTGCAGGGTCTTGCCGAACGAGAACACGGCGAAACTTCGCTCGCGAAGCTCGGCGTGAGCGAGAACCGAGGCGTGCGACCGGCCGTCGAACAGGACATGCTCGTAGACTTCGTCCGAGAGTATCGTGATGGGGCGCCCGCGCACCAGCGCTGCGAGCGCGTCGAGATCGGCGACCGCGAGCGCCGTGCAGCTCGGGTTGTGCGGGCTGTTGATGATCACCAACCGCGTGCGATCGCCGGCGGCGCGCGCGACCTGCGTCCAGTCGTAGGTGAATGCGGGCGGCTGCAACGTGATGCGCACGCACCGCCCGCCGGCGAGCCGCACCGCGGGCTCGTACGCGTCGTAAGCCGGATCGAAGATGATCGCCTCGTCGCCCGGGCCGATCGACGCCTGTATCGCGTCGTAAAGCGCCTCGGTCCCGCCGCAGGTCACGGTAATCTCCCGCTCGGCATCGAACTCGACGCCGTAGCTCGCGGCGAGCTTGCCGCAGATCGCCTCGCGCAATTCGACGACGCCCTCCATCGGCGCGTATTGATTGCATCCCGCGGCGATCGCGTCGTGCACGAGATCCGCGAGGCGCGGATCGATCGGATAGTCGGGAAAGCCCTGTCCGACGTTCAGCGCACCCTCGTCGCGCGCGCGCCGCGACATCACCGTGAAGATGGTCGTGCCGACGTCGGGCAGCTTGCTCTGAAACAGCATTCGGTCAGCCGGACGCGGTGAGGCCGGCGAGACCTCCGGCGAGGGACCGCACCGAGAAGCCCTCTTTGTGCAGCTGGCGAGCCGCGGCGAGACTGCGCTTGCCGGACGCACAGACAATCAAATAGGTGGCCTTCGTCGACAATGCCGCACCGCCGGCGAGCAGTTCGGCGATCGGTACATGCTTGCCCGGCGCCGGCCGCGCCGCGACTTCCTCGGCGCTGCGCACGTCGAGTATTTCCCAGCCGAGCGCAAGCGCCTCATCGAGGGACCCCAGTACGACTTCCAGCGCCGCCTCGTCCCTTTCAATGCCTCGAACCAGGTGGCAATCGGGTGCGCGGCATTCGCCGCTGCGCGGCGCCTGCAGCTTGAGGGTCGAGAAATTCAGAAAGTCGAGCAACAGCAGCTCGCCGCGCAATTGGCCGCCTATCCCGAGCAGAATCTCGAGGGCGAGGATCGCCTGCATCGCGCCGAGCGCGCCGGGCACGGGGCCGAGCACGCCGGCGTCTGCGCAGTTGCCGACGAGTCCGTCGGTCGTCGCCTGCGGCCACAGGCAACGCAGGCAGGCGTGGCCCGCCTCAGGTTTGTAGACCTGGATCTGGCCCTCGTACTGGTAGATGCTGGCGAACACCGCGGCCTTGTGCTCGAGCACAGCCGCATCGTTGATCAGGAACTTGGTGCGGAAATTGTCGGTGCAATCGATGATCACGTCATGGGCCGCGGCCAGTTCGCGTGCGTTGCCGGCGCCGAAACGCGCACACTGCGATTGGACGCACACCCGGGGATTGATTCGGGCGACGGCGGCGGCCGCGAGCCCCGCCTTCGCGTGGCCCACATCCTCGAGGGCATACAAGGGCTGGCGGTGCAGGTTGCTCGGGTCGAGGCAGTCCTCGTCGATGATGCTTAGGAAGCCGACCCCGGCGCCGGCCAGATATTGCAGAACCGGGCTACCGAGTCCGCCGGCGCCGACGACGAGCACCCGGCTGTTCGCGAGTTTCGCCTGGCCCGCCGCCCCGACTTCCGGCAGCGCGATCTGACGCGAATAGTCCGGCTGCATCGGCGGGCTCAATCATGCGCGCGGTGCGCAAGAGAACGTGCCGGCGCGCGCGCGTGATTCGATCCGGCCGCGCAGCGCTCACAGTTGACCCAACCGGAATCGCCGTTGACATAGTGTTCTTTCTTCCAGATCGGTACGCGATGCTTCACTTCGTCGATGATGTAGCGGCACGCGTCGAAAGCCTCGCCACGATGCACGGCACTGACGCCGACCCATACCGCCAGATCGCCGATCGCCAGGCCCCCGACGCGGTGCACGCACATCGCCCGCCGGACCGGCGAACGGCGCATCGCCTCGGCGAGGATGCGTTCGCCCTCCTTGACCGCGAGATCGACGAACGCCTCATATTCCAGGCGGCGCACGGCGAGGCCCTCATTGTGGTCGCGGACCCAGCCCTCGAAGCTGACGTAGCCGCCAGCGCCGCCGTCCAGCAGTTCACGGCGTGCGCTCTCGGTGTCGATGGCCGAAGCGGTAAAGCGGAAGCGCATCATCCGCCGGCCACCGGTGGAATGAAGACGATGACGTCGCCGGAGCGCAAGGGCCGCAACCAGTCGCTGAACTCGCCGTTGACCGCGACCTTCAGCCGCTCGGGTGGCAGCGAAAAGCGGTGGCGGTCACCGAGTTCGCGGTAAAGTTCCGCCGGTGTCGTGGCCACCGTGTCGAGCAACTCGTCCGATCGTCCCGCTTGTTCACGCATCAGCGCGTAATAGTGGACCTTGATCTGCATGTGGTCGGGCGCCGCGGAGGAATCGAACGCTGCGCGCGCCCTGGCGTATTCCTCCGGAGTGTTGATGTTGTCGAGCGCGTGCCCGTCGACGGGCTCGACGAGCATCGCGCGGTGGTTGTCCAGGAATCTTCGCGGGCAGTCGTGCCCCTCGGCCTGCCAGCGGGCGAGCGCATCGGCCGCGGCGGGCTCCCAGATCGCGCACAAGGGCTCCGGCAGGCCGTCATGGGCGCTGCGATAGGCCGTTGCGAACCGAGCCGGATCGCGCGAATGCAAGAGGCGAGCGAGCACCGCGTCCGACAGAAACGGCAAATCGCAGGCGAGCACGAGCCAGGCCACCGCCGGTCGGCGGGCGAGCGCCGAGCGAATGCCGACGATCGGCCCGCCGCCGGTGTACGCATCGACGATGAGCGGGTGGCGGGCGCGCACCGGATCGTCGATCTGGTCCGCGCGGACCGAGACGAATACGTCGGGGACGTGACGTTGCGCCATTGCATAGGCCCGGTCGAGCTGGCCCTCGCCGCCGTATTCCAGGGCGGCCTTGTCACGGCGCATCCGCGTGCTCGCGCCGCCCGCGAGAATCAAACCGTGCACCGGGGGCTGCGCATTCATGTCGGCGACTCGATGTGGTGATCGCTCTTGCCGCCTTGCTTGGAGATCAAACGCGCTTCGCCGATCACGATGTCATGGGATAGAGCTTTGCACATGTCGTAGATCGTCAGCGCCGCGACGCACACGCCGGTCAAGGCCTCCATCTCGACGCCGGTCTTGCCGTGAACGTCGACCGTGCAGCGGATCACCGCGGTGTCGCCGACCAGGTCGATCGCGATCTTGCAGCTCTCCAGGCCGAGAGGGTGGCAGAATGGAATCAATTCATGGGTGCGCTTGGCGCCCATCACGCCCGCGACGATGGCCGTGTCGAACACCGGGCCCTTCGCCGAGTGCAGGTCGTTGTCGCGCAAGGCATCGGCGACCGCCGGTGGGAAGATCACTCGTGATTCGGCAACGGCGGTCCGCTTGCTCGTCGGCTTACCCGAGACATCGACCATCGTCGGACGGCGAGCGTCGTCGAGGTGGGAAAAACTCACGCCGGCCGGCATCGGTGCCTCGCTCATCCGCCGATGTAATGCATCTCGATCTTCCTCTGCGGTTCGCCGCGGCGCAGCTCATCACGCAGCTCGCTGTACCGGTCGCGGCGGGCGGCCCACGCGCCGCGGATCGTCTGCAGCAGCTCGACGTCGTCGGCGCCGCCGCGCAGCGGCGTGCGCAAATCGAGCCCGTCCGTGGCAAACAGGCAGGTGTAGAACTTGCCCTCCGAAGAGAGGCGCGCCCGGCTGCATGCGCCGCAGAACGGCTGAGACACCGATGAGATGAAGCCGATCTCGCCCGCCCCGTCGTCGAATCGCCAGCGCTTGGCGACCTCGCCCAAATAGTTCTCCGAGACCGGATGCATCGGCCAGCGCGCATGAATGCGCGCGGCTAGTTCACGTGACGGCACCACCAAGTCCCTGCGCCAGGCATTGCGATTGCCGACGTCCATGAATTCGACGAAGCGCACGATCACCGGCCGACCGCGGAAACGTTCCACGAGATCGAGTGCCGTGTGGTCGTTGACCCCGCGCTCGATCACGGCGTTGACCTTCACCGGCTCGAGGCCCGCGGCGATCGCGGCATCGATGCCATCGAGAACCTGGGGCAACGCGCCAAACCCGCCGCTCATGCGTTTGAACACCTCCTCATCGAGCGTGTCGAGGCTCACGGTCACCCGCTTCAATCCGTTCGCATACAAGTCGACCGCGTGTTGGCCGAGCAGAACGCCGTTGGTCGTCAGCGCGATGTCTTCGATCCCGCCGATCGCCGAAAGGTCGCCAACCAGATCCGCAAGATTCGCGCGCAACAGCGGCTCGCCGCCGGTCAGTCGCAGCTTGCGGACGCCGAGATCCGCGAACAACCGCGACAGGCGCACGAGCTCCTCGAACGAGAGGCGCTCCTGGGAGCGCAGGAAGCGGTAATGCTCGTGGAAGGCCTCCTTCGGCATGCAATAGGGACAGCGAAAATTGCAGCGATCCATCACCGAGATCCGCAGATCGTGCAGCGGCCGGCCAAGTCTGTCGACAGGATTGCCAGCACCGCGGATGTCATGCACGTCGCTTGCCATGTCGCTCAGATTACCAGCGGTAGACGCCGGTGACGAAGCCTTTCGGGTAGGTGTTCGGGCCCGGCGGCAGTTCGACGAACCCGTCGGTGTTGGCGAGACTCAGGAAGTCACCGGAGCCATTCGGCGGCCGCGGATTTGCCCAGGAGCGGCCCCAATCATCGTGTTCGATCCCGACCGGCAGAAAATAGGCGAGCGGTGCTTGGAACGTGACCGACGATGCGAGCGCGAGCCGCTCCAGCGGCGGCAATTTGCCGCCCATCGCGGCCAATATCGCGGGGACCACGTAGCGGATCAGGCAGACGAGTGTGGACACCGGATTGCCGGGGAGGCCGAAAACGGCCTGGCCGGCCGATCCGACGCCGAACCACATCGGTTTGCCGGGGCGTTGTGCGATGCGATGAAAGACCTCCTGGACGCCCAGCTGATGCAACACCTTCGGCACGAGGTCAAAGCGGCCCAGCGACACGCCGCCGCTCAGGACGACGACCTCGTGCGTCGTCAGATGCAATGCGAGTCGCTCGCGCAAGTTCATCTCGTCGTCGATGACGTGATCGTCGCCGATCCTGACGAAACCACGCTGGCGCAGGGTCGCAGCGACCGCGTAGGCGTTCGAGCGACGCACTTGGTAGTCCGCGATCGGTTCACCGGGTTCGATCAATTCATCACCGGTCGAGACGACCATGATCGCCGGCTGACTGCTGACCCGAACGCGCGCCATGCCTGCCGAAGCCGCGATCGCGATCTCCGGCGCGCGCAGCGCCGTGCCGGACGCCAGCAGCAGGGAACCTTGCGGACCGTCGGCGCCGCGTCGGTGAACGTTGTGATAAGCGGTCGTGACGGCCGTGGGCTGCAGCGTCGCATATCCGGCGGCCACATCGACCTGCTCGATCGGTACGACGCAGTCGCAGCCGATTGGCAGCATCGCGCCGGTCATAACCTCGATCACGTGGTCCCTCTGCGCGAGCGTGAGCGGCGGTGCCCCCGCGCCTTGCGTCGCCTGGATCTTCAATCGCCGCAGGCCGTGACGCCAGGCCTCGCTGTCGCCGGCCACGCCGTCCATCGTCACGCGATCGAACGGCGGATGATCACGTTCCGCGTAGATGTTTTCCCGCAGCGTGCCGCCGACGCATTGCATCAGCGGCAGCGACTCGATCGGCATGCACGTCAGCCGCGAGTGGATGGCCTCCTCGGCAAGCCGCGGCGTGATCAAACCAGTCGTCGCCATGGCCAAAGGAGCGCGGCGGAGAGGGTCCGCCGCGCGGCAGCGTCGCTACTTCTTGTTTTTTGCCAAAAAGATCTTGAGTTGGTCATTGAAGCGTCCGACATTCGACTGCAGTTCGTCGACGGCGGCGTTGTTCTTCTGCACATACATGCTCTGCTCGGCGGCGACCTTCTTCTTCTGATCCGACGACAGTTTCGACGGATCCTTCGGAGTCAACGCGTCACTCTTGAGCTTCAAACAGTCGAGATAGGAATTCATCTCGGTGTTGTAGCGGTCATATGAATGCTTCGCCGTGATCATTTGTGCCCGCGTAGCCGTGTTGCCGTCCGGTGTCGACGCAGGTGCGTGCGGATAAACGCAAGCCGTGCCTGCGTGAGCCGCAACGCCAATAAAGAATGAGAGCGAAAGGGGGATCCAGGCCTTCATCGAAATTCCTCATATTTATAGTCTAAGAGTTCGGGATCTTACGGCCTTCTAGGGCTGGACAGCCAGCGTTCCGGATACAATTCGTAACCCATTGATTATCTTGGGCGTGTTTTCGGCCCCGTGGCGCCTCGGCTGCGGTTTACGCGACTCTACGCGGTTTGATTTTGGCGCCGATCCGAGAACGCCGATCGCCTGCGGCGATGATGGCGACACCCCTTTGCAGGACGCGCCACGCCGCGTGAATCATCGCTGGCCGCCGTCGGTTGTGAGCCCGCAGTTCGGCTGGCAGAATGCCCGCTCCCACGCGCGCCCGTAGCTCAGCTGGATAGAGCACCTGGCTTCGAACCAGGTGGTCGGCGGTTCGAATCCGTCCGGGCGCGCCAATAAATCAAAGGGTTATGGATTTTTCCCCGCTCCAATACCGAGTTGAGTGACCATTGAGTGACCAACTTCGCTTTGAGGTCCGCACCCGGGGTACGGCACCGATTTGATCCCCTCGACTGTGAACCGGCGTCGCCTGTTGACCATCCTTTTGGGAGGAACGGTCAAGCGCGCCAGCATGTTGCGGTGCTGGCCGGCGCCCAAATTGGACGCTTGTTTACAGTGGCGACATCGAATCGGCCGGTGGAAGCCTGGACGACGCTACGCGGCGATGTCGTCGTCATCACGCCGCTACTCGATCTGGGTGAGCAGGCTGGCGGACGCCACCGGCCCACTCACGCAGCTCTACCTGCGGTGCCAGTGGGCGCTCAGAACCGACGGTATTTCACCGATCTTCGAGGTGATGAGCGCCACGCGCCTCTCGGCAAGACCGACGATGTCGATTTCGATGTGGATCTGCCCGACGGCGCCGCATTCCGCGAGGACTCGTCGAGGGATGACGTTGAGATTCTGTATTGGAACAAGAACGCGGGCCAAGATACCCGGGTCAGATTCCGCGGTTACCTTCAGGGACAGCAGCGCCGTCGTTTCCGGAAAGACCTCTTCGATGCTCATGGACCTCATGCCTCGCATTCACCTGAAGAACAGTCGACACCACCTCGCCCCGGCTTTCGGTGAAAGCCGGGTAAGTAATGCGCTGCTGCAGGTGAACGAGAGATCCCATGATTACATCGCCAAACTGATTTTCTTAGTGGATGCCTTGTGACGCGTCGCGGCGTTGGTGCGCTTGATCTGTCGGCCGATCTGTTTCGCGGTCGCGAAGACCTGCGACCCGACGTAAGCGCCTCACATCGGCGCTTGGCCAAGGTCTGATAGTGCGCCACCGAGCCATTCGGCTCCTTAACGGCTTATCGCCTGTGCATTCTAGCGGATTGCCCCCCAGTTGGACATCAGAGCGACATCCTCGATATGACCCGCCATTGTGGTCAATTATCGATGCGCCGATGAAACCACCGTATCATCCGGCGAGGATTGCTGCTGCAGCGCGATAGTTACACGTCCGGACGCTATGACACTATAAAGAACGGCAATCCTTCCTTTTTTGGCGACTCCTTCGTTCAATAGAGTGATCAGGCGAAAATCACCCAAAGACCAGTGGAATACTGACCCGATGGCGGACCCGGTTCTCGATACGACCGATGATCGTCCTGACGCGAAACGTCCGTGCAGTGCGGATCGGTCGGCCCTGGTGTCGACACTGTTTCGCGACAACAATCGGGCGCTTTTGAATTTCCTATTGACGCATCTCTCGAATGAGCAGGAGGCTCGCGAAGTTGCACAAGAGGCATACGTCAAGCTGTTACAGCTCGACCAGCCGGAAGCAATCAGCTTCCTGCGGACCTATCTGTTTCGCATCGCGGGCAATCTGGCGATCGACCGCATCCGCCGCCACGGACGCAAAGAGCGCATAGACCGCCTCGCTCTGTTCGAAGAGTGGGCGACCGAGCCTTCGGTCGAGCAGGAAGTGCTCGCCGAGCAGGAGATCGAACTTATCAAGGAGGCGATCGGCGAATTGAAGCCCAATTATCGGCGAGCGTTCGTACTTCATAAATTCGATGAGCGTTCAATCGCAGAGGTTGCGGTTGAAATGGACCTCACACCCCGCATGGTGCGCACCTACATTGCGCGAACCGTGTTCTATTGCCGGTTGCGCTTGGATGGCGTGGGTCACGCCGAGGCACATAAGGCGATGATGGGGATCCAAGCATGAGCGGGCAGGCGTCCAATGAGTTTCGAGCACTCGGTGAAGCGAGCGAGTGGCTTATCCGTCTGCGTGCGGAGCCCGACTCCGAGGAGGCCGTCAAGAGTTGGATACGCTGGTGTGAAGAGGATCCCGCGAACGCTACCGCATTCGAGCGTATCCAACGACTCTGGCGACAAATGGATCATCTTGCCGATGAGAATCTAGATCACGCGTCACACGCGTCAGTACAGCATGCGGTGCATTCAGCGACCATCGCCGCACTGCTCAGGCCGTCGACGAGGCGAAGTCGTTGGCGCGATTGGCGTCTCGCGGCCACCATCTTTTTTGCGATCAGCGCCAGCGCGGGGTGGTACGCGCTGAAGGTTCACACACGATCGGTGCCGCTCAGCACGGCGAATACGCAGAACCATGTTGCATCACTTCCCGACGGATCCTTGGTCAATCTTGCCGGGAAGACTTTCGTCGTCGTCAATTTTGCCGGTCGCGAACGGCGGCTTCGCATGTCTTCCGGTGAAGCGTTCTTCAAAGTACACCCTGACAAGACACGGCCATTCGTGGTCCGCGCCGGTCCTCTGGATGTCACGGCCGTCGGCACGGAGTTCGACGTCAAATCGGACGCAGGACGCGTCAGCGTCACAGTCGCTGAGGGCGTGGTCGCCGTCCAGCCGGTACGGAGAGCCGATGCCAATGCCTCCGATGTGCCATGGCGCATCGGACCCGGATATCAATTCGTCTATTCGGACGGAAGCGGCTCCACCGCCCTCACCTCCGTCAACACCTCGAGTGTGCTCGCGTGGCGCGAGGGACGACTCGACTACGTCAACGCACCGTTGACCCAGGTGATTGCGGATGTCAGTCGATACACACATCACCCCGTCGAAATTGCGGATCCGTCGATCGGTAAGCTGACGTTCACTGGCACTGTATTTACCGATTCCACCGATGCATGGTTGAAAGCGCTGCCGGGCGTCTTGCCCGTGCGTGTGCAAAGTGGTGCCGCGGGAGGCGTAGTTATCGTAAGTGCCGCCTCGATGCGGCACTAGTCATCGTCACGTCACAAATCCTTCCCAATCCTGCCGCTTGTTCGTCTAATAAACAAACCCGCTCAATGACGGGTACAACCAGGGGTGAGTGAATGGGCGCTTCCACCAGCACGTCGATCGCGAAGATGCGGCGACGGTGTTTCGCGTTAGGACTATCCGTTCTGGTTGCATCGGTCGCGTGGGCCGGCAATCTCGATCGATCGGTCGCGTTCAACATTCCCGCGGGTGCCTTGTCCCGGGCGCTGATCGAGTTCTCGAAGCAAACGCATATCCAGGTCTTGAGTGCGGGCGCGGAGACGAAATCAGCGACTACGGACGGTTTGGTCGGTACCTTCACGCTGCGCGATGCACTTTCGCGGCTCCTGCGCAAATCCGGACTTCATTTTAGAGCCATTGGCAGCGATACAGTTACCGTCGAAGCAAGCACGGGGGGGCGATCGAATCAAAACGGCTATCAAACGGATCCTCCATTAAGTAATTCGCCCTCTTCCAAGTCGTCGCGGATGAGTTCTGGCGAAGATGCGAATCCGAATTCAGATACAACATTGGAAACGATCGTGGTTAGCGCCGAAAAGCGCACGGAACGGTTGATTGATGTTCCGATGTCGGTCGCAGTGCTCAGCGGACGGCAATTGACGGAAACGCAGTCCAATACGCTTCAAGACGTCGTCAATTGGGTGCCGGGCATTCAGCTGGTGTCCGACAGTCCGGTCGACAATCAGCTTATCATCCGAGGAATTTCGATCGGTCTCGGCGCAATCAACTCTTCGGTCGCTACTTATGTCGATGAGATTCCCTATACCTCCGAAGGGCCCTTCGCTGACAGTTCGAACTTGGCTCCGAACCTAGATACGTATGATCTCGCGCGCATCGAGGTGCTTCGCGGGCCGCAAGGCACATTCTACGGAGCGAATGCGCTTGGGGGACTGCTGAAATATGTCACGAACGCACCAGATCCGACGCGATACAGCGCGAGCTTCCTCACCGGCGTCAACAGCGTCGCGCATGGGGGCGTGGGATACGAGACGGATGGGATGCTCAATCTGCCGTTCTCTAAAACCCTGGCCCTGCGGGTCGTCGTTGACGACACTCGCTTTCCGGGATACATAAATGATCCTTCGCGTAATCAATCTCAAATAAATTCGGTTGATCGTTATGGCGGGCGCGCGTCGCTGTTGTGGCAGGCGACTCAAGGCGTCTCGGTCAGGCTGAGCGCACTATATCAATACCTCGAAGCGCACGACACCGGGGATGTGGATGTTCTCCCCGGTTCGCTCAAGCCGCTCTTCGGTGACCTGACACAGGAAAAGCTAATAGGGCAGCCGCAGCGTGTGGAAAATGAGATTTACAACGCCACGATACATTGGAATTTTGACTATGCCTCCCTTACGTCGTCGACGAGCTATACAAAGGCCAGTCCAAATCTCACACAAGATTTTTCGTGGGCTCTTGGCGCGTACGTGAGCTCCATCTTAGGCGGGAACTACGGCGATGCGCTAACGACGACGGAGCCCGTTCACTCGTTCACGCAGGAGGTGAGGCTCGCGTGGCAAAAAAATGCGAAATATAACTGGATGATCGGCGGTTACTTTACCGATGAAGACGCGCACGAAATCCAGGCTACGCCCCCGATCGATTTGAATACCGGGCGGATCCTGTACAACTTACAGTCGTCTCTAGGCGTGTATGACATTACGTCAACCTATCGGGAATTGGCCACATTTGGCGACGTTAATTACCACGTAACTCCGGCATTCGAGGTGGGTCTTGGCGGGCGCTACAGCTCGGAAAGGCAAACCTATCACCAGGTGAACAACGGACTAATTACCGGCACTGACAACTTTACGACGAATAGCGATCAAGGCGCATTTACCTATTCGGGCGACGCGAAGTATAAGTTCAATCCGGACGCTATCGTTTACGTCAGAGTCGCCTCGGGCTTTGTTCCCGGAGGACCAAATGATGCATTACCGGGATCGCCGTTGCCGGAGACGTTTCGCTCGTCCAGCACGACCAACTATGAAGCCGGGGTTAAAGGCGATGCTTTTGCAGGGCGTTTGAATTACGACTTCGACGTATTCGACGTGGAGTGGTCGGACATCCAATTGGTCGCAGCCGTCAACGGCCTTTACGGGGTTACCAACGGGGGAGCGGCGCGAAGCCGGGGCGTCGAGGGCAGCGTTAGCTACGCGCCCACACACGGCCTTTCCTTGGGCGCCAGCGGTGCATACACCGATGCCCGTCTCACGCAGGACACGCCGGCGAGCGTGAATGGGCACGCGGGCGATCGATTGCCCGAGTCGCCTTATTTCTCAGGCACACTCAGCGCCTCTTACGAGCACCCGCTGAGCTCTTCGATTGTCGGTTTCAGCGGCGTTGATTGGCACTATTCGGGGAATCGGCTCTCGGAGTTCGCCGTCGGCGCGCCCCGACAAACTTTGCCGGGCTACTCAATGATCAATCTGCGCGCGGGCATGAGAATGAAGGGCTATGAGCTGACCCTCTACGTGAAGAATGTCGGTGACGTGCGCGCGATCAGCGAGGTGTCGTCCGAGACAGTCAACGGTATCAATGCTTTTAGCGCTTCCGTTTTTCGGCCCCGCACGGTCGGACTCACCTTGTCCGGCAAATTCTAGCAGCTCAGGGGAAGTCCAGTTCCGCTGAACATTGTGGAGGCAGACTCTGCCCGGTTTCGTACGAGTGGACTATCAGCGATCGGATCGGTTCCGGGTTTTCGTCCGCAGCGAGCATTCGACACCGGCCGATTCAGCAGTACCCCGGTGGACCGCAGTCCCACACCGCCGGGATCGCCGTTTCCAAGACGTACCTTTGGTGCCTGCGTGGAGGGAGTATGGCGAGACACCCGTCGTTTGACTCTTGGGCAGAGGCATACGCCCGCGTGCAGTCGATCCTCCTTCTAGAACGAAGAATACGCAACGCAACGGTGTACCCCCATTGGATGGGTGACTCGCGCGCTTTCTGGTACGAACGGACCTCGGCGGACGGGTCGGCGGTGTGCGTCGTCGACGCAGCCACGGGACAGGGACGCGTCGCTTTCACGCTCAAGTCCGTTGCCAGAGCTCTTGGCCGAGCGCTAAGCGCTGTCGTCGATCCGGAGATCGTGATACTCGGAAGCCTCGAGGTCGAGTTTGAACCGCCACGAGCGAGGTTCGACGCCTACGATAAGTCGTGGACGTACGATTATGTCTCTGGGATCCTCGCGGCAGCGACCAAGACCCATGACAGGAACTGGGTCATGTCCCCTGATGGGCGTCTTGCCGCGTTCCGGCGCGATCACAATCTCTGGGTCCGCGAGATTGAGACGGGTAAGGAGCGGGCGCTCACGACGGACGGCACCGACGTCTACGCGTATGCTGATACGCCATTATCCACGCGAGTCCTCCGCTCCCGATTGGGCATTCGGGCCGAAGGACTATGGTCGCCTGACTCGCGACGCTTACTAACGCTGCAAGTGGACGACCGGCATGTGCCGGAGCTGCCCTTAATGAGCTTCGCACCCTCCGAGGGCCTGCGGCCTCGGGTTTCGGCCAACCGCACGAGTCTTTCCGGGGATCCAAAAGTCACCGAATTTCGGATGATCTCGGTGGAGGTCGCGACGGGTTGCCAAGTCGAGGCGCGGTACCCGCGTCTGTCTGCGGTGCGGATGAACGACACGCTATTCTCGGCCGGTATCGCCTGGTGGAGCGCCGATGCGCGTATCGCCTATTTCGTGGATATCGAGCGTGGGGAAAGGGCCGCTCACATTGTGGCGTTCGACGTCGAGACGGGCGAGACCCGCGTGATCTTCTCCGAGCGCGCCGACACCTATGTGGAGCTGGGCGTAAACGTCTATGCGCCGGCCGCCGTCTTTCCGCTTCCCGCCACGAAGGAGCTTCTCTGGTATTCCGAGCGCTCCGGTCGCGGGCATCTCTACCTCTATGATCTCAGGTCGGGCGCACTGAAGCGGACCGTCACATCCGGTACCTGGCAAGTACGAAACGTCCTGAGCGTTGATGCGTCCAGGCGGGAGGTCTTTCTCATGGCAGCAGGGATCGCCGCCGGTGAGGATCCGTATTGCTGCAAGCCCGCGATCGCGAGCCTTGATGGCGGGGAGATGAGGGTGGTTTCAAGCGAGCGCGGCGAGCACATCGTTTGGCGGCCTGGCGATTTCGCTCTGACTCCGATGTCGCTAACCGGCGGTGATCCAAGAAGCGTGTCGGGCCTGTCGCCCGACGGGGAGTATTTTGTCGAGACGGTCGGCACGGTTGCGCAGCTGCCAAAAACGGTTTTGAGACGGCGCGACGGTGAGGAGATAGCGGTCCTCGAGAGAGCCGACGGTTCAGCGCTCCCCGAGGGCTGGATATGGCCCGATCCGGTGATGCTGAAGGCCGCCGATGGCACGACCGACATTTACGGTCTGCTCTTCAAGCCCCATGGATACGATCCAGCGGAGACCTATCCCGTCATCGACTACATTTACGGTGGGCCGCAAGTTTCGGCAACACCGAAAACGGCTTTCGGAGAAGGCGGCCCAAGGGGCGCCACCTTCATCGAGGCGGCGACGTTCGCGGCGCTCGGCGCATTTGCCGTGGTGATCGACGGCCGCGGTACCGCCGAGCGCGAGCGAGAATTCCGCGAAGCATCATACGGCGCCATTCACACTGCCTCGAACCTCGAGGATCACATGGCTGGAATCCGTCAGCTAGCCGAGCGCTATCCCGCGATGAACCTGGACCGGGTTGGTATCTGCGGCTTCTCGGCCGGTGGATACGCGTCCGCACTCGCCGTGCTTCGATTCGGGGATTTCTTCAAGGTCGCCGTGGCAGGTGGTGGCAACTACGATCAGGCCCTGTTCTGGCACTGTTGGGGCGAGCGCTATCAAGGTCCTTACGACCCCGATCTTTACAAACCGCAGGCCGCGAAGACCTACGCGAAGGGACTGACCGGGCGGCTCCTTCTGATCCATGGTCTGATGGATTCAGGCTGCCACCCTGCCGGTCTCTTCCAACTCGTTCAGGCGCTCATCGAGGAGAACAAGGACGTGGATCTAGTGCTCCTACCTCGCGCCTCACATGAGTTAACCGGTTACGGGACGCGCCGACGGCTCGATTACTTCGTGACTCACCTGTTCGGTTCGACACCGCCACCGCCTGTAAAGTTGACGCTCGCCGCCGACGAAATCACACAAAGGATCGCCGCTAACGCCGCTACGCGGCCCAAGACGCACGAGTCCGCGCAAGCGGAGCCGACCGAGCGAGTTGCCGCTGAGCCTTCCATGAGAGCCCCGTGACTGCACCGCCGGAAGGCGACTCCGTTCCAGGGCCGCCTTGTGCGCGCGAGGGTAGAGCCGACGTTGCTGCTTGGTGGAGTCTCGGAGTCCTTGTCGCGATTACTCTATTCGCTTTCATCGACCGGCAAGTGCTCTCGCTGGTTGCAGCACCCCTGGCAGCGGACTTGAAGCTCTCCAATACGCAGCTTGGGGAGCTTCAAGGGCTCGGCTTCGCCATTTTCGCCACTCTCTTCACGTATCCATTGGGTTGGCTGGCCGACCGCTTCGATCGTCGTGCCATTTTAGGCTTATGCATCCTGGTATGGGCTGGGGGCACGGCTGCCTGTGGTTTCGCACAAGGCTTCGTCCAACTCCTTGTCGCGACGGTGGCCGTGGCCGCAGGAGAGGCGGGTCTTGCACCTCTCATCCTTTCCGCCATTCCTGATTTGTTCGAAGGGCGCGAGCGGACTACGGCCAACCTCGTCTACTACGTGGCTTCAGGTCTCGGGATTTCGCTGGGCTTTGGCTTGGGAGGCGTGATGATCGCCGCGGTCGACCCGCTGCGGGCGGTTCTACCCGAGATGTTCGCCCGCTTCGAGAGCTGGCGCCTCGCATTCATGGTAGTGGCCGCACCGGCGCCTTTGTTCCTGGTTCTAGTCGCGACTGCACCACTGGGCCGGCGTACAAGGAGGGAGGAGCCTGTTGCGACGCCGGCGGCCATTCCCATTATTCCTTACGTGAGAGCGCATCTTGGCACATTGGTTCTGATGTTCGGATCCATTGCCGTCTTCCTGTTTGCTTTCGGTGGCATCATCGGATGGATCCCAATTGCCCTCACGCGTATCTGGGCACTGAGCCCGGCACAGGATGGACTAGGAATGGGTGTCGCCACCGCGGCGGCCACCGTTGCCGGAACTTTAGCAGCTTGGCTTCTGATGCAACGATTTAGAAGTTCGTGGGGCCCTGCCGCTCCTCTCAGGCTCGGCGTCTACGCTATGCTCGCCGTGGCGCCAACGCTGATTTTGTCGGCGTTCGCGGTCAGCCCGTGGCAACTATTGGCGCTCGTCGGATGCCAGTTCGCAGCCGGCACCGTTGTAGGCGCACTTCTTCCCAATGTGCTTCAAGACATGGCACCTGCGCCGCTCCGCGGGCGAATCTTTGCAATTTATTCGGTGCTATGTACGCCGACCTCTGGCTTGAGCCTTATAGCCGTCGGCAGTTTGTCGGACGTCCTTCACACGGGACCAAGAGACGTGCTTTTTGCCATAGCGATTGCCAGCATGCCAGCATGGATCCTTGGGGCAGCACTCATGCACTTCGCCCAGCGACCATTCAGACGAACGGTTAAAATTGTGCGATCAGGCACATGGGAAAACAATTGCTGATTATGCCGCGACGGATGTCTCGAACAGGTCCCGGCAACGCCGTCTGGATTCTCAACCGGCAAGGCTCGCAAGCGAGAATGAGCTGGTTGTGGTCCGCATAAAACGATCGCTGTCGGCGTGCTCAGCGTGCCCTAAAGCCAAAAATGCCGACACCCACGTAGCCGATGCGCCGTCTGGCGGGGCCAGGTTGTTTGACTTCCCGGCGCTTAAGCCATGCATCGTGCTTAGTCAAGAACGCCGCGGCGCTGTCGCGTAGGAAGGCGTCATACTCCGCCAGATGTTTGAGGTCGAACCGCTCAGCGAACACCGCGCGCTGCATGTGACCGATGTTCTTCGAGGGCTCATGGCTCGTGAGATTGGCGTAGCACGTATCGATGATGCCCTCAAGTGCGGAGAGCGTGTATGCCAGGAACTGTGCCCGTCGAGCGCCGCGTGGCAAGAATGCGCTCGCGAGCATACGCACACGGCCATCGCGCGAGCATGATAGCAATCGATATCGTGACAACACATTGAGGATATCCGCTGCGTCGGCATGGGGTAAGGCCTGGCGCGCGAGAGACTTGAAGCTCACGGAACCTCCGCTCAGCGGCAGCGATCGTGCCTTGCCATGCTCGTCCAAAAATGCCGGCTCGGTCTGCCAATGAGTGAGGATTCTGGAATATTCGAGCACTTCAGGATCGGGTACCGCGAGAGGGCGGGTGCCTTGGTGGTTTCGCAAGCTCGTGCGCAGGGCCCGCACGATCTCCGTGTGATCGACGCCGGCGCGCAACAAAAACCACACCAACCGATCCAGGGATTTACGCCAATGGCGGGCGCCGTCGATGCGCTTGACCGCGATGCGCGATGAGGCGGAGTGCCGTGCGGGAGCTTTGCGTTTTGGCGATGGATCCCTCATCGGCGATGTGCCGGACCTTGCCGTGCGGTCCGATCCTCGACGTAAGCGAACACCTCAACGCCGACTTGTGCCACTGTGCCAGGCGCCTTGATTCCGGGAGCCGCTTGTCGTTGGCCGGCCCAGCTATCCGTTTGATTCAAGAGCGACTGGGCAAGCTTTTTGACGTGCTCGTTAAAGGCGGGAACCGCCTGGACCGGCAAGCGCTCGATCGTCGTGCTTCGCTCACAGCGGGTGTCTCGGCGGCGGCCCGTGGCTTTTGCATTGTGGCGCAGGGTACCGAGAAGTCCATGGATCAATGCCGGCACGCGGTCGAGCATCATCGGATTGGTGCTCGCAAAGACGGCCGCTCGCCGTAGTGGCACGACCTCCCCGTGAGAATCCCGTTCGAGCAGACGCTCGGCAATCAGAATATCGACGATCTCGCGGGGATTAAACTGGGGTAAAAAACGTCGAACCAGGGAGGCAAAGCTCTTGGGGCCGACGATGGGAAGCGGACGAGGATCGCCGCTTTCGCCCAGGAACGCGGGCTCTCGATACCAGGTACCCAAGATGTCGGAGATCTGCAGGAGGGTTTGAAACTGTACGGCCTGCTCTAACCGATACGGTGACCGCGCGACCAATCGCTCCGCCTTGCGGAACGCGCTGCCCGCGCGCCGCGCGCTGATCCCGAAATCGCGAGCAAACTCGAATAGCACACAATAGATCTGCTCGAGCATGCGCTCGCGATGTTCTTGCCCGGCACGGGGCAGATCGTTCGTGCGGTGGGAGGGGGCGGTGGTGATGGCGGTGCGTCGGCTACGTATTCGCTCCGGCGGACGATGCGCCCGCCGAACCGTTGGAGGCGAGGGGGGGCGCTGTGGCACGGCAGGCTATCCGGACTTACGACGACGCGTAGGAGCTGTCGCGGGCGCAGCCGAAGCGGGCTCGACGAGCGTCGGCTCTTCGATGAGGAAAATGCCGAGCCCTAACCGATGAGAGTCCTGCGCCCCGCGTGCCGGCCGCACCGTTCGGTTAGGATCGTCGAGCGCATCGTGGAACGAATCGGCGAGCACCTCGGCCTGCTGAGTCAAGTCACGGATCAGTAGCGGCACGTAGCGCGGGTCTATTTGTGCGTTGGCCACAAACCGTACGTACCGCGGACGGCTCGGGTGCTTGAGGTTGTGCGCGAGCGTGTCGATCAAGTCGCGCACGTGTTCGCCGATGAGCGCAATGCCGTTGCTGTCCCAGCGCGCAGTGGCAAAGGTTCTGCTCAAGACCTCCAACTGGCCATCGGCAAGGCGCCGTACGGCCTTGACTCGGAGCAACTCCTTGAGGAGCGTGGAGACGCGTGGGTCGCCCGCATAGCGCTTGACCAGGGCGGTAAAAGAGCGCTTTGGGCCTCGCAACGGCAGCGTGAGGGGCGTGCCATTGCGATCGCAAAATTCGTCATCCTTCCACCAGCCCTGCAGTACGCGTTCGGCGCGCTGGTGGCCCCGCTCGGCCGGTGGCGGGGTTTCCTCCGGCCGTCTGAGAAGGAGTGCCACCTCGCCGCGAGGAATTCCGGTCAGTACCGCAATGCGGGAGAAATTCGGCTGCGGCTCCGGGTCGCTGTCGCGAGCCGCGCGCACATAGGCGAGCTTCGCCAATTGATGGAATTCGCCGGCACCGATCCCGGCTTCCAACAGCAAGCGCACCAAAGGATCCAAGAGCCGCAAAATGGCCCGCAGCATCGCGGCTTTTAGCGGCTCGCTCACGGCGGAAGTTCTCGCATTTTACGCATCCGCCCGAGAGAGAGCGCCAGTCGCGTTCGTGGCCGCAGTATCAGCCGCGCCTCCACCAGGAACCTTGGGACCGCTGTCATCGGCGCATTATAACGTGCGCGTAAGATCGCACGCAAGGGGAATGGATGATCGGACTCGAATGAACTGAAAACCCCATCGTAAAATGCAAAATATCGCGCCATTGCATTGAGTGGCCGGAAAGGCACTCAAATGAAGCCCCTCTGGTCAATTGCGGCATGGCTATTTACTTTGTCCTGGGAGACGAATAATACTCACACATAGTGCGATATAAGTCACACATAGTAAATTGGTGCATTCCTCGTGGCATTCAACTTGTGCCATAGCGGCGGAGCATACGGTGATCGACAGCGGACTTTCAGGATGGCGAGCGCAGGCGGCCTACCTCTACATCCTGCGTTTGGACCCCGTTTCGCTCGCCTGGGAGTATTTGCGCCGCAGCCCTCGCTATCAGGCGAGTTGGCGAGAATCGGGCGGTGGCTTGGATCGGCGAGCGGGTCAAGCGTGGGGGCTGAGGTATCTCGAGGATCCGCATCGGGATTCACGCATCGCCGAACCCGTGTGGGAGCCTTTGCCGGATTCGAGCGTTTATTTAATCCCGCATGATGAGCCGATGCCGCAAGAGCGGTTTCATCTGTGGAGCATCCCCGGCGATAAATCTCTCATCCATCACGGCGCGGCGGTCCAGTTGACGGCAAGACGCCGGCGTCACGTGCAACGGGCGATCCTTGCCCCCGATCTTGCGGATGAGGACGCCTACGCATTTTGCGTTCCCGCGGGCGGCAATGTGCGGGAGCGACTCCGGGCGGTCAGTGACTTCATCGGCGGCTATCACGTCGTGCAGCCTCCCGCGGTTAGAGAACAGCCTGTGCGTCCGTCGCGATCGGAGCTGATTCACCTGCGGATGTTGCAGGCCCTCGATGGCGCCGCGGCGAAGGCCTCGCATCGGCAAATTGCCGCGGCCGTATTTGGTGAGTCCGTCGCCGAGCTCCAGTGGAGGCCGGACGGCGAATTACGTGCCCAGGTGCGTTACTTGCTCAAGCGGGGTCGAGTCTTGCGGGAGAGCGGTTATCGCTCGCTGCTCGGGACCCACTCGAGATAGCGGCGAGCGGGAGATTACCAAATGGACGGCGACTCTTCCTGCACCACACTTCGGTCTCCTCTGGCGGTGCTTGAACGTGCGGCAAGTGGATCGCCGCAGGCGGGCATCGACGGAAAGAGATTCTAACCGGCCGAAGAGCAACGGCGGGGTGAACGCCCAAGCGTCGATGCGTCCCAACAGGCGGCACCATGGTCGAGGAACGGCGTACTCACCGGAGGAGCGAGAGCCGCGCGACGGCGCGGCAAATCCGTGCGCTACGAACGGCCATGGGATCTGTTATCGCAAACGCCCTTGACGATCCAGAGGTCATCGAAGTCCTCCTCAATCCGGACGGCTCGCTATGGATCGATCGCGTGGGTTCCGGGCGATCCGCAACCGGCATCCAATTATCTTCGCGCGCCGCCGAGCGCCTGATTCGACGTGTCGCCATTTCCATGGGTGTCGAGGTTCATTCCGGTGCACCGAGTGTCTGCGTAGAGCTCTGGGAAAGGGGCGAACGATTTGAAGGCGTCTTGCCGCCGATCGTCCGCGCGCCGATGTTCGCGATTCGAAAGCGCGCGATCGGCGTCATTCGTCTGGAGGACTACGTCCGCGAGCGGATACTCACTCAGGATCAAGCGGAGTTCCTCCGCCAGGCGGTCAGAACTCGCCTCAACATCCTGATCGCCGGCGATCCTGCGACGGGCAAGATGACGCTCGCGAATGCGCTTTTGCAGGAAGTGGCGATAACCAAGGATCGGGTCATCGTGCTCGAGGATACCCTCGAGCTGCAATGCATTGCGGAGGATCACATCCCGCTTCGCACCCAACGGGGGTCTGTCTCTATGGCGGAACTCGTGCGTTCGACGTTGCGACTGCGCCCCGATCGTATCGTGTTGGGCGAAATTCGGGGAAGCGAAGCGCTGGACCTCCTCAACGCCTGGGGCACGGATCACCCGGGCGGGATTGCGACTATTCACGCAGGATCCGCGCTCGCGGCGTTAGAGCGCCTCGAGCAATTTGTCCTGCAAACCGCGGCGACCACGCCTCGTTCCCTGATCGCGCGAACGATTGGCATCGTCATTTACATCGCGGGTCGCGGCCGAGCGCGCCGGATCGAAGACATCGTTCGCGTGGGTGTGCCGACCGCGAAGGGGTATCGGCTGAAGCGCATCCCGTAACCGAGGGAACCCGCACGGGTCAAAGACGTTTCTGCACCCTCGTACCGATCTTCTCCAGGATCTGCGCCATACAGGTCCGCCCAGCCAACATCTCGATCGTCGCAGGGCATTCGCGCGACATGGTGGATCGCCGGAAATTGCCGCGGCGATCGACGCCTCCGTATCTCTGAGGCGATTAGGCACAGGGAGAGATCGAGAGTGCAGCCGATCCTCCCTACCGCCAATCCGGCAATTCTCTAAGACTCTCTCGCACACCCGGTGGCGCGATGCGCACCGTCTGACACCCACGGAGAGAGCCTGTATGCCCCGCAACATCCGCACCGCCCAGACATCGAGCGCCGCAACTCGGTCTCGCCGGGCAAAAAAGCCGCCGGCCGTCGATGCCCGACCCGAACCGGCGGCGCCGCGGTCCGTGTTTCTCGACAATGAGGAAGCGGCGGGGTTTCTGAATCTCTCCCCTCGGACGCTCGAGAAACACCGCGTCGTCGGCGGTGGTCCGAGGTTTCGGAAATTCGGCCGGCGGGTCGTGTATGCCCTGACCGATCTCGAGACATGGGCAAATGCGCGGTCTTGCGAAAGCACGTCGGACCCTCAATACGCGGGCGTGCGTTGAGGCGATGAGCCGAAGATGCACAGCATCGTACCCGAACCGATGCACGCCGCAGGCCATGCGGAGCTAGGACACCGTGAATTGGCGGATGCACGATCCATCGGCGATCCGCATCGACCTGCAAGCGTGGCTACGGAATCCCAACAATCCGCTCCGTCGGAGCGCGCCGCGCTCCCAGAATTTCGTGCGCTCGCGGGCGCGCTTGCAACGCGTGATGCGCAGGATCTCATGGCGTATCCGTTTTTCTCACTCGCAAAAACTAAGCGCGTGGCCCCGATCCATTTCCAGACCGCGAGCTTGACCATCCAGGTCGAGGCGACGGCCGAATTTGGCATGGCGACCATTTGGGACGCGGACATCCTGATCTGGGCCGCTTCGCAGCTGGTCGAGGCCCGGGATCGTGGCTTGCCGACTTCGCGGCTACTCGTGGTGACGCCCTATGAAATTCTCACCTTCAGTCGGCGCGGCACCTCGGCGAGAGATTATCAGCGCCTCAAGGCGGCTCTCGATCGGTTGCAATCGACGACGGTCGCGACCTCGATTAGGCAGCCCTCGGGCCGCCGACTGCATCGCTTCTCCTGGATCAACGAATGGACGGAGCGCGCGGACGGCGCCGGCCGGCCGCAGGGCCTTGAGCTCGTGCTGCCTGACTGGTTTTACCGGGGACTGCTCGACGATGGTTTGGTCCTGACCATCGACTCCTCGTACTTCCGGCTCACTGGCGGCATCGAGCGCTGGCTCTATCGTCTCGTGCGTAAGCACGCGGGTCGACAGTGCGCCGGTTGGCGTTTTGATTTCCGCCATCTGTATGCCAAATCCGGAAGCGTTGCGGACTTTCGTAACTTTGCCCTGGACCTGCGCAACGTCGCAGCGCGTCAAGCCCTTCCGGGATACCAACTGACGGTCCTGAAACGCGCCGCCGGCGAGGAGCTCCTGTGTCGCCCGGTCAAACGAGCGCCGGTGAGGACGCTGATCCGCCAATTGGCGAGAACGCTTCGAGTGGGGGATAAGCCGTGAATGGCCTCGTGCTATCAGGTGCAGTCGGTATCGTGCTTTCAGGTGCGCGATCCTCGTGCTATCAGGTGCGCGAGCGTCCTCTAAACCCTTGTTCCGACAGCAAAAACGGCGCCCGTAACTCCTATAACAAGAAATCCTACGGATTTCTTCTAACGCCGAGGCGAAAGCGCCATCGGTGGATAACTCCAAACCGTTCGGCGAGGAGCCCATGATCATTGCGTTCCTGAGCCCGAAGGGCGGAGTCGGCAAGACAACGCTTGCGCTGCAAGTAGCCGGTGAACTCTCCCGCACAGCCGCGCGCGTGACCGTCATCGATGCCGATCCCCAGGAGTCTGTCCTGGATTGGGCTCTGGCAAGGACCCGCAGTGAGCACCCGAGGCGCTTTGCCGTGATCGGCCTCGCGCGCGAGACCTTACGTCTCGAAATACCCGACATTGCCCGCGCGAATGACCATGTCGTCATCGACGGCCCCCCGCGGATCACGGCGCTGACGCGCTCGGCGATCGGCGCTTCGGATCTCGTCGTGATTCCGGTGCAGCCGAGTCCATTGGATCTTTGGGCGAGCCACGAGATCGTCCGTATGGTGAAAGAAATGCAAGCGTTTAGACCTCGACTTACCGCCGTGTTCGTCGCCAATCGGGTCATCGTCGGCACGATCATTGCCCGTGCGCTAACGGGGCCTTTGGCGCGCACCGGCATCGCCAAGCTCAAAGCGCACGTCAGTCAACGGGTCATCTTCGCCGAATGCGCAGCCAGCGGTCGTCTCGCGAGCGAGCTCGAGGCCCGCGGCAGAGCGGCCGAGGAGATCCGCAGGCTTACCGATGAAATCCGCAAGGTCCGCCCGTGAATGGCAAGTGCTTGGTGCCCGGTAACGGGCCATCGCAAGAGGCATCCACCATCCTCGTGCGAGAAATCGAGTCTCGATGACTCCGTCGCCCACAGACGATTCTTTGACCCCTTCTGCCGGATGGGTCACTGAAGGAGTACACGATGCGTGATGCGAGGCTTCGCGTGATGGAGATTCACGCCGATCCGGATCGGCTGCGTCTACCCGCGAATCGCGGCGGCGTCGAAGAGCTCGCCCAGAGCATGGCGGTTATCGGGCTCCTTCATCCGGTGACCGTGTGCCCCGAGGCGGCACGGTGGTTGCTCGTTTGCGGAACGCGACGTCTCGAGGCGGCCCGGTGTCTTGGGTGGGAGATGATCTCGGTTCGCGTGATACCGAATGCGCCGGCGCCGCTGCGGCAGTTGATCCAAGCAGCCGAGAACCTGCATCGTAGCGAGTTCTCACTGATCGAGGTGACCGACGTCGTATTGTCTCTTCGGGAGGCGGGAATGCCGGTGAATGTCATGGCACAGGCACTGGGACGACAGAAGCGGTGGATCGAGGCGCTGCTCGCGATCGCGCGCGATCCCCTGGCCCGCGCGCTCGTGAACGCCGAACGGCTGTTGCGTGTCGAGGCGTGGGAGCCGTTCCTGGCGCTTTCGCCAGCGGCGCGCAAGCGGCTGCTCGAGTCCGATGAGCCGATCACGGTCGCGTCCTGCGCCCGTGCGGTACGAGATCGTCGGAAGATCGCTTTGAAGCTTTCGGCGGCACGGCAGATTCCAATGTAGGTATAGGAGTTCTCGCATGAACTATCGGGAACTTTATGCGGCGCTATCCCAGCACGAATTACGCAACGTCGCCGCGCGTGCGCGCCTGTCGGTCGAGGACGTGCGGCAGGAGGCATGGCTCTGCTGCTGGCAGATCGCAAGCGGTCGCAGTGACTATGATGCGCGCCGCGGGACCGTGCGGCAGTACCTCATGGCAAAGCTGTGGGGGTTCGCAGCGCGCGAGATCGAGCTGCCGACGGTCTCATGGCGTGACACGGACGAGGATGAGGGCGATGGGGCGCCTCGTGCGCGCATCGCCGCTGCACATTCGTCGCCTTCCGTACTCGATGCAATCATTGGCCGAGAGGACCGGCGAGAGGAAGATCAGTGTTTGGCGGCGCCGCGGTGCGACGCGCGGCGCCGGTACGTCGGCGTGTCGAGTATCGCCGTGTTGATGGATCAAGGAATTTCCAGCGGACGGATTGCGAGTCTGACAGGCGTCACGCCGCAGGCCGTGCGCCAGCGCGTGGCGCGGGAGCGTGCACGAGGCGGACGCGGCGTGGATTGACTTGGCGGGATCTGAACACTCCGAAGATCGATAGTGTCGAACTGAACCACATCGACGGGCCTCGCCATGGAATCCACGATCCGACGCTCTGCTCCAATCTAGTTTGACGAGATCGTCAAATGCTCATACATTACCAACGTACCAGAATAGTAAGGTACCGCGTGGCAAGATGAAGGCAAACATGATCGAAGTCGAGCGGATACAAACAGGTGTGCGAATCGAGAAGCGTCTATTGAAAGTCTTAAAGGCGTTGGCGGAGTTGAAGGAGGTCTCCCTGGGCGATTTGCTGGAAGGAATCGTTCTGCATTCGTTTGAGGGCAAGGCGCCGTTTTCAAAGGAGACGCTCGGGCAGATCGCTGATCTAAAGAAGATCTACAAGCTAGCACTGCGAGCCGGCGACAGCCATAAACTAAGGGAGAAGCCGGAATGAGGATGACATTGACGCTTGCGTTGGGCGCCATCCTGGGTTTTGGTCTGACCCTTCTGCCGAATCTCCTACGACGAACCGAGGCCGCTTCCGCGCCGGAACTGCGGGCTCCGCCGGCCAGAACGGGTCGAGTACGGTTGCACACGCACGAGGAGTTTAAATTCGTCGCGAGCGCGCCGATCCACGTTACTGCGCCGCTTTTCGGAGCCGAGAGGGAGCGCGTCTGGGCGCCGGATTGGGATCCGAAATTCGTGTGGCCTGAGAACCCGAACGACCAAGAGGGGATGGTGTTCACCCTAGCCCATGGCGGTAAGACGGCCACATGGGTGAACACATCCTTTGATCTTGAGGCGAACCGAATCCAATACGTCTATGTCATTCCCGACACTCTCGTCACTGTCGTAACCGTCACGCTAACCGCAAACGCGAAGACAACCGACGTTGCCGTAGCGTACGACCGTACGGCGCTTACCGAAACTGCAAATATCGTCGTACGTGAAATGGCCGAACGCGATGCGAACGCGGGACCGGAGTGGGGCAAACAAATCAATGGCTACTTAAGGACTCGATCGTAGGGTCGTGGGGTATGTAGCAGTTCGTTCGAGGGGCAGGTATTGGGCGATTCAGCGCGAGATCGCATAGGTCCACAGTTGGCCGGCCAGAACGCATATCTGGCCTTCCGTCTATTCGAGCCGAAAGATGACCTCGGTATCAGGCAGTCATCGGACCCGCTCGTGCAGCGCGAATGCACCGACGAAGATGCTTTTTTGGCTGATGGAGACCCCTATATCAGGGACTATGAGTCCGCTTGAGGATCAACGGCAGCGAAACTTTTGAGTCGTGTCTGGGCGGGTCAGGATATGCCTTCACGGGGCCCACGATTGAGATTCTATGGGATTCTACCTACGCCACGCGAGCTGGCGTGCCGTAGGTATGTGTCTGGCCTATGGACTTCCCGTCATGGCGCACCGCCGTGTCTGATACGTACTCGATACGAACGAATCGATCGGACCTGATTGGAAGATTGTTGTTTGGGGGATGTCCGAAGATTTAGAGTCTCCCATAGGGGATCTGTAAACCCCACGCCTTCAGGCGGTGGGGCCTCGATCCAGAAGATCGGTGGTGTTTGTCACATGGTTGCCGGATTAGCGGGTCCGAATCTTCTGGGTCTTCCATCTGCGAGACCTCGATATTGCTGTGATCATTCAAACTCGCCGACTTTTATCGTAGAGCCGGTCGGCTCGGCCGACGGGGCGACATTTGTCGCCTCAGCCGAAGCCACCGGCTTTGGCCGGTGGTTGTTCACCCTAGCCTGATGCAGTCTTTGCATCGCGGCTTCCCGCCCCCGCCCATAACCTTGTGTTGAGGCTTGATCTGCTTTCCGGCTGGACAGTTGTCATGATCGTGATGCACCTCTCGGTGAGCTGGGGGATATTCCGGCGAGTTCGTATGATAAGCGGGTACTTTAGCCATGTGCATTCACTCCCGTTCGAATATTGACGACGCTACCGAGTATGCGCGGGTTTTTCTTGAGCCAGTACGTCAATTAAAACGGCTCTTCGCGTCTTCTTGTGGGTAAAAATTGATCATTTTTCGATCAAAACGCCGGTAGCATGCAAGTCAGTACTTTCAAGCGAAGGTATTCTTCATCCCGAAGTCCATACGCTCGGCGTTGGATGACCCAGATTTTGTTGTTCAACCCTTCGACGAAACCGAGCGAGACTTTATTCTCGGGCTTGCAGTATGCGGCGATGCCATCCCAATGACGTTCGATCATCTCGGCAAACTTCTCATAGGGCTTAAGTCGCTGCCACTTCAAGCTCGCACGCCAGTTCTCGAAGAACTTGCGCGCCCAGGCCTCGCTGCTGTAATCCCACAGCTGACCGAAGCTCTCCTTGAGCAGGTAGGCGGTGTTGAGACGCTTGTTGGCCGCGAGCAGGGTCTTCAATGCCCGTTTTCCCTCGAGCGTGAGGTTCGCGCGGTGCGACAGCAGAGTGTATTTCTGACCCTTGATGTACTGTCGATTCTTGCCGGTGAGCCGGTGGTATTCGGCTTTACGAACCTTGTCGAGGGCTTCGCCGAGGTGCTTGATGATGTGGAACTTGTCGAACAGGATCGCCGCCTGCGGGGCATTCCTCTCGGTCGAGTTGCGAAACGCCCGCCACATGTCCATTACCGCAAGACGAATGCGTTTCGCAGTCTTTTCCCCGAGAAATCGATAGAACTCATCCATGCTGGCTTCCGAGCGGTCGGTGCCCCCGAACCAGATCGGCCGCTCGCGGATCAGGTCGCTGACCACGATGCGATACTGATGGCGCTTCTTGATCGAGATCTCGTCGATCCCGATAGCCTTCGGCTTCGGTGTGCCAACACGGCGCAGTTGCTCGCGCATGTAGTGCTTGTCGAGTTCCTTGACCGTGTGCCAATCGAGGTTCAGCTCCTTCGCTACATCCTTGATCGTGCTCGCCCGGCATCGCCGCCCGACGTAAAAGGCAAACCGCTCGGTGTAGAAGGGGTTCTCGGACAGAAAATCCAACCGCTCTCCCTTCACCGCGCGGCAGTTCCGGCAATCTACCCGCCGAACCTCGATCTCCAGGTATACGCGCATGTCGCCATTTGGCAGGTCGCGGACTCGCCGCGTACGACGATCGTACCAACCAAAATGCCGACTCCCGCAGGTATTGCAGACGGTTTGTTTTCCCGCCGCGTGAGACGTACGAGCCGCGCCCGGTGGTCACCGAAGATGCCTTCGATGAACTGCCGAGGGCGAAAGCCGGGGAACGTGTATGCATCAGATAGGCGTCGTCGTCGATGTATCTTGGCCATACGCCAATCGTGCCAAAAAGTCGGGTCTGGCGCACATGCATAATAACCTTATAATCCTAGACTCCGGTCAGCATCATGCTGCCGTTTTTACCCACAACTTTCCACGAAGACCCATTAAAACTAAGACACTACCCGGAGATCTCATCCGTTACTCATTTGTGGCCCACACGACCGGCAGGTGCAGGAGTCGTGCCCAGGAGCGGGAACTTGCGCGTTCGATCGCAAGACCCGCCCCAGCGGGAATCGGTGCGCCGGACGCGTTCGCCCACCAACCATTCGACATCGCAAGAATCACCTCGGGGCGCTGAATCATCGCCTCGAGCCACGTCCACGGCTGCAGCTGCTCGACACAGAGGGCCGCCCAGACGCGCGTTCCCTCGATGACGAAGGGTCGCTGCCACCAGGCCGGCTGCAGCGTCTGGCTCGACCAGGGCAGCCAGTTGCCGCCCAGGATGAGTCCTGCGGATCGCACCAGCGGCTCGGCGTCCGCATGTCCCTGCGTGACGCGCACGACGGCATCCGATGAGCTGGTGTCCGCACCCAGGATCCAGAGCTGCCCCGAGGGTACGGCCAGAGCCAATTGCTGGCGCGTGCCGGGCCACCAATCATCCAGGATCGCCTCGGCGAAAACGACGACCCGGGCACCTTTTGCTTGAGCAATTCCGGCATCGATCACGCGCTGGTTGTTCTGGATCGCCTCGATCATGTTGCCGCGACTGGGGGCAAGATGCGTGTGGACACCGGTCCAACCGCGCGGGGGCGAGGGCTCCCCATAGAGCAGATTGCTCGCGATGGCGATGGCTCCGATGACAGTGAGCATCGCGATCCGGCGCCGATGCGCGCTAGCGTGCATCGCGACGAAGCCAAGACCCAGTAGACCCAAACCGATCCAGCTCAAACCCGGAAATAACACCCCGGCCGCATTGAGCGGCGAGAGCCAGCCGATGACACCCAATGGCGGCAGCGCGGTGAGTGCGAGCGCCCCCAAGGCTCCCGGCCATCGGCCGGCGAGCGTCCACGGCGCCGATAGCAGGAGCGAGGATCCGAGCCAGGCCGCGACTCCGAGCGGTAAGTGATCGGCTCCCCAGTACCCCGTGACCGCTGCCACGACGGGCACGGAACCTGCCGCATAATATCCGAGCGCAGCGATCCATCGCCTGCGCGACCCTCTCTGTGCGGCCACGAGCGGAACCAGGACGCAGGACGCCAGGGGTCCCCAGAATCCATCGCCGAGCAGCCAACACGCGCCCAAGAGGGCGCCGGCGACGAACGCACGAAACCCGTGTTGCACGTCGATGCGAGCCATCAGCGCCGGTGCGCAGGCGTCAATCGATCGAGCAGTTGCTGCAGACGGTGCAGCTCCGCGGCCTGCTGCGCCATCAGCGGTGCCTGAGCGGCGCGCTCGTGCAACGCGCTGTAGTGCCAACCGGCGTATCCGGCCAGGGCGATGCAGGCGGCGGCGAGCGATACCCAGATCAGCGATAGCGACTCGCGCAGCGCAGCCCTGAAGACGCCGGCATCGATACGGTTGTGGACCACGAAGGGTGGCATCGATTGGGCGATTCCGGCGGCAATCGCTCGATGATCGATCTTCGCCGGCAACTCTCTGGCGACGGCTTCGAGCCTCTCAATCCCCTGTTGGCTATGCGCTGCGATTGTTTGACCGGCAGCGGTGAGGGCTGCATGGCTGTCCGCCGGATGCGGCAGCCGCGCCCAGATCCACGCCCACGGCACGATAAAGGGTGCGTTGCTGGGATCCTCCACGGCAAATCCCGCCCGGGTGAGCATCCACACCATGAGCCGGATGTCGCGCAACTCATCGGCGGTCGGCTCGCGCGCAAGCGCATCGACAAAGATCTGCTCGGCATTCATCGGCACGGAGTTAGTCCGCTGTTGCGGGTTTCGCGCGCGTCGCGGCCCCTTGGATTGGTTCCCCGTGGACCGCCTCGATCTTGGATAGCGCGACGAGCGCGCGGCGGAGCCACGTTTGCAGCGCCAAGCGGTAGCCGAGCGACAAAGGTTTATGATCGATCCCGACGCGTACGACCTCATGGAGCGGCCGCCGGCCCATCATTACGAGGAGCTGGTCGTTGAGTTCCGGAAGCTCCGTCTCGAGCCACCCGCTGCGAAGCAGCCGGTGACGGACCTGGCTTGCCTCCCAGAGCACGAACTGGTCGGCGTCACCGAAAAAGAGGTTGCGCACGGCAAGACCCGTCGCGTATTGGTCGGGCAGGCGGGATACACGATGCTCCAAGGCCCTGATGCTCTCCTGAGTCCGAGACAGCACCCAAACGGGCACCGCATGGGCTTCACGCAGCACGTCGCCGACCATCGGTATGCTGCCGTCAAAGACGTTGCCGATTTGCGCCGGCATGTTGACGATGACCCGACAGTCGAGGTCGCGCACCGCTTCCAAGCGGCCGGCGAAGTCGATCCAGCCAGCCTCGGTGGCAAGATCGATCAAGCCGGTACTCAAGATGCCATCTCCCGCGGTCATTCCGTCTTTGCCGCAGACATCGGGGTTTGAATGGTCGGCGTCGAAGACCACGAGGCGCGGTCGACTGTCGGCGGGCTGCTCAAGGTAGAACTGCACCAACGCACGTGTCGCGAGACTCTTGCCGACGCCGCCTTTGTCACCGTCAACCAGGATGGTTCTGAACATGGCAGTCATTCCCTTTCCGATCCTGTGCCGGCGTGTCAGTGCTCACCGATGAACTGCCGGCGGTCGTCCGATCCCTCGAGGGCCTTGCGCAGCCGATAATCCTCATCGGACTCGTCCGGGCGCCGACCGCTGACCGGTCGACCGTTGTTCGCTGGCTGCGGCGCGGCCGCGGCGCCATTGGCCTCGGCAAGCGGTGTCTGCCCGTGTACTCGTCTGGAAGTAGTCGTGCTTGTGCCCGTCTGCTTGCGGCGCCGGTCGCGCAGCTGCGCGATCGCATGGCGCAGATCGATCTTCGGAATCGACTGAAAGCTCATGGCGAGATCGCTGAGTATCTCGTCAGTTCCGACGCCGGCGTCGAGCAATCGCAAGATTACCGGCTCTTGTTCCCGGATGTACCGACTGGCGTAGGCGCGCGGCGTCTGCGCATCCTGCGTCGCATCGATGGCTTTGAGTCGCGCCAACAGCCGCTCCGTCGCTACGCGGCGCTCGGCCTGTATTTTCGAAAGATCGAGTGGCAGCGCCGGAGCCTTGAGCTGGGCCCCGCTCACCTCATTGTGTGCATTTTCCTCGGCCACGTTGCCTCCTGGATTCACGCCTGACGTCCAATCCTCATCGGGGCAACGAGCGACAAGCGCAGCGCGGAGCCAGTGACAACCCCGTGGGGACCGCGTGCCTTCAGGGGGTGTCGGGGCGCAGCCCTGATCAAGGTGGGTTTGTAACGATTCCGGACTTGCTCCGGAATCGTTAAACAAACCCCTACCTTGTACAGACTCCCTGCCAGCGTCCGTGTCGGAGTCCTCTCGGACGCATCACGGTTGCCGGCCGGGGGATTGAGGATATGACCCGGAAGCAACCCAAGACTCAATTCGTCGGTATCCGGATGTCGCTGGTCGATGTGGAAGCGCTTCGCGCCGAGACGGGTCAGTGCGGAATGACGATGTCGGAACTCGTCCGTCGGCGCATCACGGGACAGGCTGTGACTAGCCGTACTGATCAGGAGACCGCAGCGAGCATCGATCGGCTGGGGCGCATGCTGAAGTACCTTTATCCCAAGGACAAAGGGTGGGCGACCCCTGAAGATCGCAAGCGGTGGTGGTCGATCGTGACGGAACTCGAACGCACGGCGAAGGCGCTGTACCGATAGATCCTGAAGCACGGACTAACATGCTGGCGAAGGTCATTACGCTGACCCACAGCACCCGAGGCAAAGGATTTGGTGCGGTCCTTCGCTACATCCTTCGCTGCGACGCCGAAGTAGCTACGCAGGATCCGGTTCTCGAGTCCGGCGACATCAACCTGCCAGGGGAGCCGCTCTGGTCTGCCGCCGAGGATCCGAGAGCGTATGCCGAGGACGTCGCTGCGATCTTCGACGGCAACGTCCGTCAATGCCACCGTCGCGGCCGGTTCCACGGCAATCCGGTCTATCACGTAGCGGTCAACTGGAAGGAAGGCGAGCACCCGACGGCGGCGCAGGCTGAGCGTGCCGCCACGCACGTGATGCAGGCGCTGGGATTCGAGGAGTGCCAAGCCGTCTGGTCGATCCATCGCGATACCGACAACGACCATGTGCATCTGGTCATCAACCGTGTGCATCCGACGAAGTTCACCGCGATCGGCGTACCACGGCGCGATTACTTCATCCTGGACCGGTGCATGCGGGAACTTGAGCTCGAGATGGACTTTGGTCGCGCTCAGGGTCCCTACGTCACCGTCGATACGGCGGAGGGACCGAAGATTGTGCGCATGAGCCGCCGGGAGCGACAGACTCGAGGACTGCTGCACGATCCAGAAGGCCCGAGACTCACCGCACGCGCGCAGCGCGCCGAAAGGAATCTCAGTGGGGACTCGTTCCAGAGATGGATCAGCGGCGCGCCGGCCGCGGCTCTGCGTCAAACTATCGAGACGGCCGGCGTCACTTGGCAATCGGCACACGACATCTTGGCCGGATACGGGTGCGCCATACAGCCGAAGGGCAGCGGCATGGCCGTGACCACGACACTCTCGAACGGCCGGGTCCTCGCCGCCAAGGCGTCCGTGATGGGCCGTTGGGCGAGTAAGGCATCGCTTGAGCGGGCGCTGGGACCCTACGCGGCCGCGAATCGGGATACCCCGACACGTTCCAATCCCCGGAGGGAGAATTACGAGAAATGGATCGAGCGCGAGCGGCTCAAGGAGACTGGGCCACGCGTGGCGCACGATGATCCGGACCGGCTCGCGCGGCGTGCAGCAAGAGCCGCTGCGCGCGAGGCTCTGGCCGAGCGGTTTGCACGGGAGCAGGCACAGAACCGTACCGACCGGTCGCGCCAGCACTGGGAACTGCGCAAGCGACAGGAGGCAGAGCGTCGCGCGTTCATCGCATCTCATCGAGAGCAGCGCCGGCAGCTGCGCGCGACGGCCCGGATGCAACGCCGCGACGGACGGATCGCGCTCTCACTCTGGGCGTTCAAGGCGGCCGCGATGCGCGAAGCCCTGCAGCGCCGCCAGGCGGCGGAGCGCGGAAGGCTCACGGAACGCTTGCCTCGCAGTGAAGTTTGGCGGCTGTGGCTGGTTCGCCATGCCGCTGCAGGCGATGAGGCCGCCAAAGCCGCCTTGCGCGGTATCCGATATCGAGAGCAGCGCAAGCGTCATCGCGAGGATGGAATTGAAGGGGAGGAAGCGCTTTCGCAACGGCCGCTGACCGTCGGGACCTTGCGGGCCGACGTTGATGCTTCGCGCCAGGTCGTCATTTACCGCCGAGCCGATGGCGCGGAAGTATTCCGGGACATGGGGCCGCGGATTGTGATGCGCGATAAGAGTGACGAAAGTCTCGAGGCCGCGCTACGCGTCGCGGCGCAGAAGTACGGCGGGCGCATTCAGATCACGGGCAGCGATACGTTCCGAGAGCGCGCCACCCGCATGGCCAGCCGCCAGAGTATTGCCGTCGAAAACACGGATCTACGGGGGGTCGTCGCCGAGGAGCGGCGCCGGATGGTGGAGCGTTGGGCTGAACCGCGGGCGCCTCAGCCGCCGCTGCAGCCAAATGATCGCGGACTCGCACGGCCCCGGTCACGCGGCCCAGAACGCTGACCTGGAAATTCGGATGCAGGTAGACGATCACGCGTTGCTACCGGAAGGATTGGTACCTCGTGACCGCCGGGCCCAGGATCGGCATGCGATCGGAGACCAAGAATATCTCTGCAGTGACGGTCGCTCACGAGCGGCAACTCGAAGCATTGCGCCGAGCGATGGGCTCGGAACTCCTGCGGCCGCTGAGCGACCCGCAGGTCGTTGAGATCATGCTCAATCCCGACGGCTCCCTGTGGATTGATCGCCTGGGCACCGGAATGGAGCGAATCGGTGACATCGAGGCGGTGCGCGCCCTCACGATCATCACGACGGTCGCCGCCCTGCTCGATACCGTCATTACCCAGGATCGACCGATCCTCGAGTGCGAATTACCGCTCGATGGAAGCCGTTTCGAGGCTCTCATCCCGCCGCTCGTTGAGCGGCCGACCTTCGCACTGCGCAAGAAGGCATTGCTCATCTTCACGCTCGGTCATTACGTCGACCACGGCGTCATGAACGCAGCGCAGACACAGGCCATCGAGGAGGCCGTCGCGCAACGCCGCAACATCCTGGTCTGCGGTGGTACGGGGACGGGCAAAACGACGCTCGCGAATGCGATCCTCGATTGTGTCGCACGGCTCGATGGCGATCATCGCATCGTCGTGATCGAAGATACGCGCGAACTCCAGGTGAGCGCCCGAAATGTCGTCTTCCTACGTACATCGGATACGACCGACATGACTCGATTACTGCGTGCGACGATGCGGCTGCGGCCGGATCGTATTGTCGTCGGAGAAGTGCGCGATGCGAGCGCCTTGACCCTCCTCAAGGCATGGAACACCGGCCATCCGGGTGGCGTCGGCACGGTCCATGCCTATGATGCCGGCGGCGCGCTGATCCGTGTCGGACAGTTGATTCAAGAGGCCGGCGTGCCGCCGAATCCGGACCTCATCGCCGAGGCGGTCAACGTCATCGTATCCATCCGTCGCACGGCGACCGGACGTCGGGTGGAAGAGGTGGCCGCCGTTCGAGGCTGGACGGTCGGGGGCGGCTTTCACATCGCACAACTGGCTTGAGGGCTAACGTACCCACGTTGGTTGCTCCGTCCACGAAGCCTCGATTGAAGGTGGTCGATCCGGCGATCGCGCCGGCCGTTCGCTAGTTTCCTTCGACCTCAGACGGGGTCGGGCTGTGGGAAAGAGGCCATCATGTGAAAGAAAGCCAAGAGCCGATAAAGTGCAAATTGGCGAGGACGAATTACACGCCGGCCGGCACCACGGAATATGACGATCGGCAAAACGTCGGTGCGATTTGCGGGAGTATCAGTGCCAACGGGTGGGGAGCGAGCGCCGCTGTAATAGAATCGTACGCGGTCGGTTTTGTCCATTGCGGTTTCCGGTCGAAAAATATGGAGTGCCGCAGAAAACCGCCGACCCGAGGGCCGGCGGCGATGCGGACGGCCGGAGCTAGAGAAGCCCCTGCTCGGCGAAGCTTAGAACTTCCGCGCCGGCGACGATGCAGTGATCAAGGACACGCACGTCAATCAAGGCCAGAGCAGCCGCGATCCGCTTCGTGATCAGCTCGTCGGCGCGGCTCTGATCTTTTACGCCCGAGGGATGATTATGAAGGAGCACGCACGCGGCGGCTCCCTTCTCGATCGCCAGCTTCAATATTTCGCGGGGATAGACCGCTGCCCCTTCGATCGTTCCGCGGAACAGCTCGACGTATTCGATGACCCTGTGACGCTGATCGACCAGGAGGACCGCGAAAACCTCATAGTCAAGGTGTCCGAGCCGCATCGTCAAATACTCGCGCACCTTTTGCGGCGAGCTTAAGGATGCTCCCCGGCGCACCCGGTGCGCGAGCGCCTGGCGGGCCGCCGCCAGGATCTGCTCGGTCGTGGCGGGGGTTGATGCGCCGTCGGCGCCATGGATAAAGAGATTGTGATTCGACATCGTCGTTCTCCGGTCTGCTCGGGCGGGATTGCCCGAGACCGGATGGGTCCCATCGCAGCGCAGCCGTCATAGGCTGGCCGCAGGCCACCCGGCGAGTAGAGGAACGCGCGCAGCGCGTGAGCAACGGAGCGCCTTGACGGCGAGACCGTGCGACCTGAGGTCGCATGAATTTTTGTTTTACGGAGGTAGACAACTATGCCTTAGATAAAACCGGCTGTTCCATCAGCCGTCCCTACCCGGACATGCGGAGCTGGTAACGGCTCGGTGTGA
>Ga0307372_10000674_pt1 | contig 59953 bp, 44 predicted proteins | sample OX1MG_FD_202533 | JGI IMG/M metagenome (GOLD analysis project Ga0307372, IMG submission 202533) | Soil microbial communities from Risofladan, Vaasa, Finland - OX-1 | ecosystem: Environmental > Terrestrial > Soil > Coastal area > Acid sulfate soil | place: Finland: Risofladan, Vaasa | collected... | reverse complement strand
GCGATACCACCGATGGATCGGCAGCCCCAGTTTTCCTTGAAACGACGAAGGGGGAAATGGGGCGCAAACTGTTGGTGCGTAAGCAGTAGCGAGAGTGGCGGAATTGGCAGACGCGCTGGACTTAGGATCCAGTGGGGAAACTCGTCCGGGTTCAAGTCCCGGCTCTCGCACTTCGTGGTCCGCCGCAGACAACCCACGATCGAAGAAATGCGAGCCGCGCTGGAAGCCACCAGGCTCCCGTGGCACGTCGATTCGCGGGGGATTCCTAACAAGGAGGGCCTTCATTGAATCCCGAAAAGCCTAAGAGTGATGCCGGGCATCCCGCCAGCATCTTGGTCGTGGACGACACCCCTGCCAATCTCCAGGTGCTGGCCGGCATGCTCAAGGACCGCGGGTATAAAGTCCGCCCCGTTCCCAGCGGCAAGCTGGCGCTCGTGGCGGCGCGACGCGATCCCCCGGACTTGATCCTGCTGGACATCAATATGCCGGAGATGAACGGTTACGAGGTGTGCGAGCACCTCAAAGCCGACAACAAGCTCAAGGGGATTCCGGTCATCTTCATCAGCGCTCTGACCGAGCCGCTGGACAAGGTGAAGGCCTTTGCCATCGGCGGAGTGGATTACCTCACCAAGCCGTTTCAGATGGAGGAATTGCACGCCCGCGTTGAAACGCACCTGAAGCTCCGCCGCCTGCAAATCGAGTTGGAGGACTACAGCCGCCACCTGGAATTGGCGCGAGAGCGGCTTGAGTTCGACTTGGAGTTGGCCCGCGGGGTGCAACGCGGCTTCCTGCCGTTGCGACTGCCCGAAGTGCCGGGCTACGAGTTTTTCGCCCACTACGAGTCGGCCTACGAGGTCGGCGGCGATTATTACGACTTCATCCGGCTGCCGCGACAGCGAGTCGCCGTCCTGTTGGGGGACGTGGCCGGCAAGGGGGTGGTCGCGGCCCTTCTCATGGCCAAACTCAGCGCCGACGCGAGATCCTGCATGCTGGCGGAGCCCGATCCCGCGGCCGCCGTCAGCAGGCTCAACTCCTTAATGAACCAGTCGGGGATCGCGGATCGGTTCGTGACCCTGGTGGCGGCCGTCCTCGACCTGAAGAGCCACACCGTGACGCTGGTCAACGCCGGCCACCCGCCTCCCCTGATCTACCACCGTTTGACGCGCACCGTGGAAGAGACGCCCGGCGGCGACGCGGTCGGCTTGCCACTGGGCGTCATCGACGGTTTCGAGTACGGTTCGTGCCAGATCTCCCTGCAGCCGGGCGACAGCATCCTGGCGTTCACCGACGGCGTCACTGAGGCCATGGATGTGCAAGACGTCCAGTTGCAGACGAAAGGAGTGGTTGCCGCCGTGCAAGGGGAAGCGTACTCTCCTCGGTCGCTGGGCGAGCAGGTGGTCAAGGTCGTCAAGCAATTCGCCACGGGCCGCAGCCAGCAGGATGACATCGCGCTGGTGGGTTTCGGGAGGACGGGTTAGCCCGTATTATTCAAACATACAGCAACGGGGGTGTGAAAAGAACACTCACGGAGACGCCAACGGCGAAATGAGAGTCAACCATGATTGAACCAAAAACCGTTCTGAAGCAGGGCCAAACGCCGGGGCGATCGCTGCGTGTGCTGGTGGTGGAAGATAACGTCGATGTCGGCGAAAGCCTGAGCATGCTGCTGCGGCTGTACGGGCACGAGGTCCAATGGGCCCGCAACGGCCCGACCGCCCTGGAAATGGCCTCGGCTTCCCGGCCCGACGTCGTGCTGCTCGACATCGGCTTGCCGGGGATGGACGGCTGCCAGGTTGCCAAACGGTTGCGGGAAAGGCCGGAATTCAAGGACGTGATGATGTGTGCCATGACCGGTTATACCCCAAGCGAAGCCGACCGCCGGCGGCAGCACGAAACAGGGTTCGACCACTACTACGTCAAGCCCGTCAATCCGGCGAAACTGCTCGAACTCTTCAAGAAGGTCAGACCGTGCTCCCCATGAACGACGTCACCGGCATCTTGTCGGCCATCGACCACGGCGATCCGAAAGCCAGCGAAGAGTTGCTGCCGCTGGTCTATGACGAGTTGCGCCGCGTCGCGGCCCTGCAACCGGCGCGCGAACGGCCCGGCCAAACATTGCAAGCCACGGCCCTGGTCCACGACGCGTTCGTGCGGCTGGTCAAGGACGACCGTCCGGCGGCCTGGAGCGGCCGGCGGCATTCCTTCGCCGCGGCGGCCGAGGCGATGCGGCGCATCCTTGTGGAACGTGCCCGCCGCAAACACCGTCTGCGTCACGGTGGCGGGCACAGGCGGGTCGATCTGGAGGAAGACGTTGATCGCCCGTTCGAGGAGCCCCACGAAGACGTGGTCGCCCTCGACGAGGCGTCGCAATCACGACGGCGTCCAGGCCCGGCTGCGCGAGCAACCGCCGAAAATCGGCGTAGGCTTCGACTCGCGCGAATTTGCCGCCGTCGCTAGCCAATAGATTACCTTCTCGGAATCAACGGCCGCTGTTGCTTGCCCAACTTGAGTGGCGTTACTTCAGATCATCCTAACCGTTCGGCGGGTCATTGTTATTATTGGACCATCCCCAACCGCTCGAGCTCCGCCTCGGCGAGGCGGCGCAGCACCGAGAAAGGCGCGGAGTCGTCGACTGCGGTGCGAAAGAACGCCGCCGCGTCGGCGGGCCTAATGGGCGGAGGCAAGTGCCGGTAACGCTGGCCGAGCACGTAGGCCAGCCGGCCGCGCAGATCCGGCGCCAAAGTCGGAGCCAATCCACCCCAACCCGCGAAATTCGTAATTCCCTTCCAGGTCATCAAGCATTGCAGAGCCTGGGTTTTGTTGATCTTGGCGCTAATGAAGGACGTGAAAATCTCGTCCATCAACTCCCAAACGAGCGATTCCTGCTCGGCCGTGAATTCTCCGCCGAAGGCCGTCTGGCGCGCCGCCTCGCCGGCCATCACGACCGCCGCCAGCCGCATACAATCGGCCAGTGACACCTCGCGGAATGCAATCTTCCAGGCGGCGGCATGGCCGCGCCGCGTGCGCCACATCTCGCGGATCACGGCGGGCGGCAAACGCGTGGCAGCGCCAATTGACGCCAGCGGCGAATCGTCGGCAAAGAGGCCGAGCAACGACGTCATCATCCGCGCCGCCTCAGCGTCGGTGACCTCGCCGATGAGCGATGCCAGGATCAGCGCGGCAAGCCGCGTGGTGCCGATGAGCGGCCGGGCATGGTCGGCCAATAGGCCGTCCTTCCAAGCCGCCCGCGCGCCGGCCAGATCGCCCCGCCGTTCGCGCAGCAGGCCGCGAACCAGGCAAGCCATCGGCCGCATGTTCTCCGACATCATACCCGGCGGCAACAACCCGAACATTTCCTCGATGTCGTCTTCCGCAGGGCCCCATTGCTCCATCGCCACCCGCGCCCTGACGCGGGCCAACAACAACAACGGATAGGATACGTGATAGGTTCCGCGGTCGACGCCGCGCTGCTGGACAAGCAGCTTGTCGAGACAGTCCAACGCCTTCGCCGGCTCGCCGCGCAGACATAGAAGCCAGGCGTATTCGGTGACCCAATCAGCTCCTATGCTGACCTGCGCCGGTTCATAGTCGCCCAACATCTGCTCGGCCAAGCGCACCGCGTCGTCGAATCGTCCCGCGACGTGATACCCACGGAGCAAGGACCAGCGAGAACCCCCAAATAGATCGATTTCGGACCCCAGCAGCGATTCGACGTCGACGGCCCGCTCGAGGTTGCGTACGCGGCTGGCATCTTGAGAGTACCAGTTCAAACCGGTCGCCTGCTTGTTGTAGGCGGCGAGGATCTGTTGGCGCAAGTGAACGGGAATCATGGTGGCGAGTTGCTCGAAGCGGTATCGCGTCGAGAGTCCATCGAAAACCTGGTCGGCTTCCTTGAATCGCTGCGCGCGAAGGTCGCCCAGCCACAGCTCGCAAGCCGCCAACACCGGCCAGCGATCGCCCGATTCGGCGGCGACGGACTCCAGTAACTCTTGAGCCTGGGAGTGCCGTTCCAGCGCCACAAAGCAAATCGCCTCCTTGTAGCGCGCCTCCTGCGCCGCGGGCGTGCCGACCGACGTGATCGCCTGTCGCTGGTACGCTTCCAACGCCTTCGCGATATCTCCTCGGCCGTAGGCGTCGTCGCCCAGTTCCAGGGGGCTGGCCACGGTCGGCTGCGCCTGGCGCTTCGCGCGCAGCGACGTCAGCGGCGCCTGCCGAGGCCATACTACGGCCAGCGACGCGGCCTGATCGCGGCCAAGCGGGAAGACGTCGAAGAACTCCAGCGGGACCAGCTTGTCGACCTGGAACGTGAGCCGATCGCCCTGGCGGCTGGCGAAAAGCCGCAGGGCGCCGTCGTCCCACTCGGCGGCAGATAGGTCATGGCTGGTCAGCCGCGCACCTTCGCGCAAGATTTCCATGCGGAACAGGGCGCCGCCCCGCCGGGCCAAGGCGAACGTGGCGCGCTCGGTGGACCGTTCCGGTGGGTCGGGCGCCGAACGGCCCAGCGCCGCGAATCGAAAGACATACCCGGCCATTGGCTGCTCGAGGCTGGCTTGCATGCTGATCCGCAAACCGAGTTCGGCCGCGTCGAGCCAGCCGCGGCCGAATTCAGCCTCGACCTCGATATTGCCGCGCAACGCCCCGCGAGTGACGACCGAGGCCGCTTTGTCCGGCGGCTGACCGGCAGGAACGACCGGTCGCAAATTTCCATCTTCTCGTGACACCACTCCGGGCGTAAAAACCTCCTCGGGATCGGTGTCCACGCTGAGATGAACCACGGTCTCCCAAGCCCGGCGGCGCTCGTTCAAGGCTTGTCGCAATGCCGCGGCCAGCGCCTCGTCCCGTTTGGCCAGCAGCTTCGACGCCTGCTCGACGCGCGCCTCGTCCGCAGGCTCCAACGCGGCATGCTTCAAGAGCCCATGGTGAAAGTCGGTATACCGCTGATAGAGCCTCTCGCGGGCGGATGCTACCTCCGCGAGCGAAAAGGCATTGGAATCGGCCGCCAACGATTCCATCCGCTCCAAATGCTCCGGCGACCAGGCGCGGTCGTCCAAACCGGCCTCGAAGGCCTGGTTGAGCCGCGTCAGCCGCATCGTCCGGCCCGTTCGGACGGCCACGTAGCCGGCCACGCCGATGGTCGCCGCCAGGGCCAACACCGTCGCCGCCAGGGCTGGACTGCGGCGAACCTTGCGCAGCACGCGCGCCGCCACGCCCCGCCGCCGCGCTAGAATGGGTTCACCCGCGCTGAAACGATCGAGATCTTCGGCCAGGGCGATTGCCGAACCATAGCGCGCCGCGGGCTCTTTGGCGAGGGCCTTCAGACAAATCGTCTCCAAGTCGCGGTGGATTTTCACGTTCAATGACCGAGGCGAGGGAGGCTCCTCCGCTTGGATTCGGCTGAGTACTTCTCCCACACTCCCCTGGAAGGGAGGCCGCGCGCAGAGCATCTCGTACAGAACGGCGCCTAGGGCATAGACATCGGCGAGTGGTCCGACGTCGTGAATACGCCCCGCCGCCTGCTCCGGCGCCATATACGCCGGGGTTCCCATCACCTGCCCCGAATGTGTCAGCAAGCTGGCCTCGTCGCCCAACTCTTTCGCCAGGCCGAAGTCCATCAGTACCGGCTGGCCGGTTTCGGCCTCAATCATCACGTTGGCCGGCTTCAAATCACGATGGACGACGCCGTGCTCGTGCGCGTAGCCCACAGCCCGCGCCACCCGCGCGAGCAATTCGGCCACCTCGCGAGCACTTGGACTTCGCTCGGCGGACCAATCCCGCAGCGTCTGTCCGGCGACGAAGTGCAATGCCAGGTAAGGGCGTCCCTCCGTCTCCCCCACCTCGTAGATCGGGCAGATGTGTGGATGGCGCAGCCGGGCGGCGGCGCGGGCTTCGCGCAAGAACCGCTCGCGGTCCACGGCGTCGGCGAGTTGGCCGGCCAACGGCAACTTGATCGCGACCAGTCGGCCTAGCACACAGTGACGCGCCTTGAGTACGACGCCCATGCCACCTCGACCCAAAAGCCCCAGCACCTCGTAGCCTGGAATCCTCGGTAATTCCACCGACTTCGATGCGGGCAGTTGCAGTTGTGACGCCTCGACATGCGTGGACGACGAATCGACGCGTGAAGGCGCCTCGCCGCCATCCCTGGCCAACTCAAGATCGACGATCGCCAGTTGGTCGAGCAGCGCCGCCGCCTGCGACGGGAACCGGCCCGCGTACTCGTCATGCGACGGGCGGTCGCCCCAGCGGTGCCGCGCGCGATATTCCGATTCGATAAGGTTCAATGGAAGTGAATCGAGTGCTCCAAGCTCGGGGAACTCTCGCTGGTAGGCGTCCAATCGCGGTTTGTACTGTGTGCCGCCTGTGGCGGGCTGCAACGCCGAATCGTCGTTGGCGCGGATAGCGGTGTCGAGCGAATCGGCCAGCTTCCAACGGTGCTCCAAATCAATCGCCACCAACGATTCGAGCAGACGACGCCGCGCGTCGCGCGGAGCGGTTTCGTCGAGCGCCGCCAGGAACGTCGTGATCGACGGTGGAGTGCGCGCCTGCCAAGCCTGCACGAAGCTCGTGAGGTATGTCGCCAGCGGATCGTATGCGCCGGTGAGTGACGGGTCGACAAGGGGCATGGGCTTGACTTCCTTTCGCTTCAGTTGCCAACATTTTTCGTCCCTAAAGTGAAAAACCTTCTCGGCCTCGGCCGCATGAAATTACCAACAAAAAAGACGCCTACCCAGTTGCCGGACTTTTACTCGTTCCCACGCTCCGCGTGGGAACGGCTCCGTGTCCCCATGCGCGGCGGCACTCCGTCGTCGCGGGGCGGCGGAAGATGTGTTCAGGGCGGCGGCAGCCGCGCCCCGGTCTCGCGGTCGTAGGGATCCGTCGGGGCTGCGCTTCAAGGGTCACCGTCTTTCTGTCGTGCCAGCATGCCGCGCAGTTGCTCGACCTTTTCGGGATGGGTGTCGGCCAAGTCATTTTTTTCCTGGGGATCGTCGGCCAGATGATACAGCTCGATCGACTCCGAGCGGCCGCGCGACAGAATCAGCTTCCAGTCGCCGTCGAGCAGGGCGGAGGCGGCGCCGATGTCCCAGTACAGGGTCGGGCCGGCCGGTTTTTCGCCCACGCCGGTCAAGAGCGGCCAAACGTCGCGGCCCTCCAGCTTCCAGGCGGCCTCCCGACGCGCGCCGGCCAGACGCGCCAGCGTGGGGAACCAGTCGAGATAACTGACGGTCTCTTCAACGACGGCCGGCTTGAGGGCGCCGCGCCAATGAACGAACGCGGGCACGCGAACGCCCCCTTCGTAAAGCTCCACTTTCCAACCGCGCAACGGCCGGTTGTCGCCCAAAGTCGCATAGGGACCGTGCCGTCCGTCATATTGACTCTTGGCCGACGCGCGATCCCAATTTCGCTGGCCGCCATTATCGCTCGTGAAAAGGACAAGGGTGTCGTCGATTTGCCCGGTCTTCTCCAGCGTTTCGACGATCTTGCCGACGGCCGCATCCATGTGTGTCACGCTCGCGGCGAAGAGACGCCGCGAGGCGTCCTTGATGGAGTTGTGGTACGGCGCAAGCCATTGCTCATCTTCCGCGAGCGGATAGTGCGGCACGCTGAAGGCGACGTAGAGAAAAAACGGCCCCTGCCGCGGCTCCGAGAGAAAGCGAACCGCTTCGGCGGCGATCAGGTCGGTGGCGTGGCCCGGCTCGTCCACGAACTCATCGTCGCGGTGCCAGGTGCGGGCGCCGGTCTTGTAGCGGTGGGTCAACGGGTCGACCTGGCCGTGGAGGTAGCCGTAGGTTCGGTCGAAGCCGAAGCGGCGCGGCCCCACCTCGGGTCGGAGGGTCAGGTGCCACTTGCCGCACATCGCAGTGGCATAGCCGCGCGTTTTCAAGAGCCGGGCCAGGGTGAGGGTTTCGAGTGGCAACGATTCCGTGCTGCGCGGATCGATGGCGTCGTGGATGCCGAACCGGCATGGGTTGCGGCCGGTCAGCAGGCCCGCGCGGGTCGGCGAACAGATGGGGTAGACGTAGTGCCGTTCCAGCCGCACGCCCTCGCGGGCCAGCCGGTCCAGGTGGGGCGTGCGCACCTCGGAGCCGTGGTAGCCGATGTCGTTCCAGCCCAGGTCGTCGGCGACCAGCACGAGGAAATTCGGCGGGCGCTTCGGTTCCTCGGCCATCGCCGCAGGCGCGCCGCTCGTGAGCAGCGCCAAAGCGAGGCCCACCAACGGCGGCGCGAGGCCAGCCCGCCGGAGCAGAGTACGTGATACGTTCATGGTCTCTCTCTTTCTCTTTAGAGCCTATCCCAGAACCTTCCGCAACAGCGGGTAAGCGATCCGCCCGCTCCACTGGTGGCCACCGTCGAAACGGTCCACCTGGAGTTGATCTTCGGCCTTCAGGGCCGTGTAGGCGCGGCGCAGGCGCTGAAGGGCCTTCTCCGCCCACTCGGGTGCGACGAGGTCGTCGCGGGCGCCGACCTCCCAGACGCAGGGCCGCGGCGCGATCAGAGAGCCGATTTCCGGCACGTCGCCGTAGCGCAACAGGCCGGGGATGACCTGGGCGCCGCAGCCGTAACGCGTGCCGACGCGCTCCTGCATCACGTTGAGTGCGCCGGAGACGACGGCCGCCTTGATGCGTGGCTCCAGCGCCGCCGCCAGCATGGTCATGCGACCGCCGTACGACAGGCCGACGCAGGCGAGCCGCTCGGCGTCCACTCGCTCATGCCGGGCCAGCAGGTCCAGCGCCCACAGGCAATCGCGCAAGTTCTCGGCCATGAGCACCTTGCCGAACAGTTGCAGCCGGACGAAGGTGACGCCGCAGGGGTCTTCGCCGTGGTAGGCTGCGCGGTCGTCGAGCCGGCGGCCGAACGGCGTCAGGCACGGCACGGCCACCACGTAGCCGCGGCGGACCAGTTGCCGGCCATAGTCGTAGTGGTTCTCCTGGATCTCCTTGCCGACGCCCGGTTGCTCGTCGCGACCGGCGACCGTGTCGTAGCCGAAGCGGCCGTGGCCGTGCAGGGCCAGCACGCCGGGGCGCGGCTTGGTTTCCTGGTCGCGCGGCAAGAGCAGATAGACCGGTAGCGGCGGCTGGCCGTCGGCGGTCAGCACCAGTTCCTCGCGGCAATGGTCCGGCAATTCCACGCGACGTTCGAGCGCTGTGGTCCACTTGGCCGGTGGCTGGTGCGGTCCCAGCAGTAAACGCAGTTGGGCGGCGAACTTCCGCTGCCAGGTGTGGCACTCCGCCGCGGTCGCGCCTTGGAACTCCAGAGTCAGCGGAGCTTCCTCGGCAAGTTGGCGGATGTGCTCGTCGACGGTGGGCACGCGCGGCTGCTCCTCGGCCTGGAGAAGGCGTGGCGGCAGACCGGCGAGCAGGGTTGCGCCGCAACCCCGCAAGAACCGGCGACGTGGGAACGGGGACGCGACCATCACGGTTCTCTCCTTGTTGGTCTTCTCCTGAGCCGCAGCAGGCGAAAGTCTTTACCGCCTACTTCCAGCGTCACGGCTTGGCCTTCCAGGAGGCGGGGCTCACCGCCCAGCGGATGATCGACTTCCACCGTTTCTCCTTTCGGCAAGGCGGTTCCCCCCCCACATCCATTATACCGCGCGCGGCCAAGAATGAGAACATTCGGAAGCCTGCACACCAACCCGCGGCGTAATCAAGGCCCTTGGTCGCGCTCCTTGCTTGCGCCGCGGGTTAGAGCCTATCCCAAAACCGCCGGGCAGGCGGGACGCCTGCACCACAAGGCGGTTTTGGGATAGGCTCTTAGTGTCGAAGCGGGCCGCAGCCTTCATTCCGTCGCTCTCCACGATACAATGCGGGGAACGATGTCCGATACTTGATTTGCTGGAGGTCGCCGCGATGCCATCCCCATTTCCGGGCATGAACCCCTACTTGGAGCAGAACGATACCTGGGAGGATGTTCACCAGAACCTGATGACCCGCGCCCAGGAAGCATTGAGCGCTCAAGTCGGTCCCAATTACCTCGTCAAGGTCGAAGTCCGGCTCTATCTTCATGAATTGGACGACGAGGAACGGAGATTCATGGGGCGCGCCGACGTCGGCATCGCGGCCATGGACGACGAGCGGTCGGGCGGCGCCGTCGCAACCGCGCGAGCGCCGATGCGGCTTGTGCTGCCGGCGGCGGAAGTCGGACGTTACTCGTCGCTGGAGATTCGCGATCGTCGCGACCGTCGGCTCGTCACGGCGATCGAGTTGCTCAGCCCGGCCAACAAGAACAACAAGCTCGATCGCGCCGCGTACCTGAGCAAGCGGCAAGGATATTGGGCAAGTCTGACGAACTTCGTCGAGATCGATCTGCGTCGCGGTGGCGAACGTCCTTCGCCGCCCGAGCTCCCCTCGTGCGACTACTACGTGATGGTCAGTCGCATCCAGGACCGTCCGCTGCTCGACTTCTGGCCGATTCAACTGCGCGACCGTTTGCCCCGCGTGCCCGTGCCCCTGGCGGACCCGGACCCTGACGTGTTTCTCGACCTGCAAGAATTGTTGCACCGGACTTATGACGCCGCCGGCTACGCGAAGTACGTCTATCGTGAAACTCCACAGCCGCCGCTCGTGCCCGCCGACGCCGAATGGGCCAAACAGTTCCTGCCGGCCAATGGGGCCTAACGCCCTCATGCAACATGCCGCGCTACGTGATCCTCCGCCACGAAATGCCCGCCGGATGCGAGCGAGCGTCGCACTGGGACTTCATGCTTGAAGCCGATGGCGCCCTGCGCACTTGGGCATTGCCGGCACCGCCGGACTCGACGTCGCCGATCGAGGCCGAGGCGCTGCCCGACCATCGGCTCGCGTACCTCCATATCGAGGGGCCGATTTCCAGCGCGGGCGGCGCTGGTTCTCGCGGCACTGTGGCTCGCTGGGACGAGGGAATCTATCGCCTGATCCGGCGGAGCGCCGGCGAGTGGGAAATCGAACTGACCGGCAAACGATCACGCGGCCGCGCGACATTGACCAGGCTCTCCCAGGGCGAAACCGCCGCAGGCGCTCAGCGCTGGCGGTTTTCCTTCTCGCCGGAAGGCGCCAAGGCGACCGGCTTGAAGCCAGGATCCCAGGTCGGCGAACCTTCGGAGTTGCCGCGCGTCGTGCGGCCCGCGACATAAAGCGCGCCGTCGCGAAGTTCGAGCGTCTCCAGCACGTAGAGGGTGTCTTCATCGTCACGCGGCGGATGAACACGCACCAGGGCCACGGGGTCGCCTTCGGCTTGCTGCCAAGTGAGCTGGAATTCGGCCTCGGTCGCGGCCTGTTGCACACCGTCGAGGATCTCGCCCATGGGCACCGGGATGGCCCCGGCGCGGGCGTTGTGCAAACGCACCGAGAGCACGTTCGGCTCCTGCATGTAGATTTCGGCGTCAAGCGACATGACGGTCGCGACGGCGCCATGCAGGTAGCGGCAGGCGACCGTCACGCCCTCAGGCCGGATTTGGACGCGCGGATCGACGACGCCGGGCGGAAGCGTATCGGGGAAGTTCCTGGCGAGGTCGACGGCCAGCCAGCCATTGATTTGCTCGGAGGTGAACAGCGCCTGCCAGCGGCCTTCCTTGCGGACGTTGCTGGCAAGGGCGGTCGCGGTTTCCAGCAGTTGATCGCTGGCCACCTGCTGGGCCTCAGGGTGGAGTTTGAGCGATTCCCGATAGAAGTGCGGAACCCGCGTCGCCGCCCAATAGCCCCATGCCAGGAAGCCGCCGGCGACCAACGCCACCAGGCACGCCGCCCCCACCGCAATGCGAAGTTTCATGCGGACCTCGGCCGCGGAAGAAATGAAAAGTCCGTACATTGGAATACTAGGGAGCCGCCGCTCATGAGTCAATGCGAATTCCTCCGCCGGCAAACCGCAACAGGGCATATTTCTTCCTCCCCGTTCGTAACACCAGCACCGTTTCACTGGCCAAATCCTTGGCGGTGAGCGTCGTCTCGATGCCGGTCACGCGGCGATTGTTGACGTAAGCGCCCCCCTGCTCGATCGTGCGCCGCGCCTCGCCGTTGCTCTTGGCCAAACCGGTCTTGACCAAGGCGTCGATGATACCCAAACCGTCGCCGCCCAATGCTTCACACGAGAACTGCCGGCTTGGAACGTCGGCAAAGATCTCGTCCAGTTCGCGGTCGGTCAACTCGTTGATCTCGGCGCCAAATAGGATCTCCGTCGCGCGACGCGCTTTGGCCAGGCCCTCGACGCCGTGGACCATCGCGGCCAATTCATCGGCCAAGCGCCGCTGGCTCTCGCGGCGGCCCGGGTCGCGCAGGCGTGCCTCGTCGAGCGCCTCGATCTCCTCACGCGATAAATCGGTGAAGTACCGCAGGCACTTGCCGGCGTCGGCGTCGTCGACGTTGATCCAGTATTGATAGAACTGGTACGGGCTGGTTCGCTCGGCCGAAAGCCACAGCGCGCCCGACTCCGTCTTGCCCATTTTCGAGCCGTCGCTTTGGGTCAACAGCGGGCAGGTCATGCCGTAAAGTTGCGCGCCGCGCATCCTCCGGGCGAGGTCGATGCCGGCGGTGATGTTGCCCCACTGATCGCTGCCGCCGACTTGCAGTTCGCAGCCGTGGCGTTGGTGCAGGTGCGCGAAGTCGTAGGCTTGCAACAGCATGTAGCTGAACTCGGTAAAGCTCAGGCCGCCGTCGGGGCGCTCCAGCCGGCTCCTCACCGAGTCCTTGGCCAGCATCACGTTGACGGGAAAGTTCTTGCCGACGTCGCGGAGGAAATCGAGAAAGCTGAATGTGCTCATCCAATCGTGGTTGTTCAGCAACCGCGCCGGGCAGGCGCCGTGGTCGAAGTCCAAGATCCGCCGCATCTGGGCTTCGATCTTGGCGACGTTGGTCCGCAGTTCGTCGAGCGCGAGCAGCTTGCGTTCTTCGCTTTTGCCGCTGGGGTCGCCGATCATACCGGTCGCGCCGCCGACCAGGGCGATGGGATGGTGGCCGGCGCGCTGGAAGCGGCGCAGCATCATCAGCGCCACCAGGTGGCCCACATGCAGGCTGTCCGCCGTCGGATCGAAGCCGGCGTAAAGCGTCCGACTCCGCTCGGCCAGCCAGCCGGGCAGTTTTTGGTCGTCGGTCGTTTGATGGATCAGCCCGCGCCAGGTGAGCTCGGAGAAGATGTCGGTCATGGTCAGTTGTCATCTCCACATGTCATCATCGGCGAACGGGTGCGCCGGGCCGGCGAACTTGGGCTTGGGCAGGGCCTTCAGGGCTTGTTCGGCGAGTCGCAGATCTTCGTGGGTGGTGATCTTCATGTTGATCGACGAGCCGTGTACGACGGTCACCGTGTGGCCGGTTCGCTCGACCAATTGGGCATCGTCGGTGGCGACGAAATCGGCGCGGCGGGCGTAGGCGTCGAGCAGCAGTTGCCTGCGGAAAACCTGGGGTGTTTGCGCTTCCCAAAGCCCTTCCCTGGGGACCGTTTCCTGGATCGCGTGGTTCGCCCCGACCCGTTTGAGCGTGCCGGAAACCGGTAGTGCGAGGATCGCCGCCCCGCTTCGCTGGGCCGCCTCGAAGACCTTGCTGATCCACTCGTCCACGATGCAGGGGCGGGCGGCGTCGTGAACGGCCACGAAATCCATGTCGGGCTTGACCCTCGCCAAGGCGCGCTCGATCGAATCGGCCCGCTCCTTGCCGCCCTCGACCACGTCGATCCCCAGAATCATCACGTTCGACGCGAACTTGAAATCGAACTCCTCGCGGTCCTCGGCCGCGACGACCAGGATCAACTGCTTGACGTCGTCGCGGTGCAGGAACTTTTCGGCCGAATGCATCCACACGGCCCGGTTCGCCAGAGGGGCGAAGGGCTTCTTGTAGTGCTTGTCCTTGAACCGGCTGCTGGCGCCGGCGGCCGGCATGATTACGGCGAATTGGGCCACGGCGGCAACTCCAGTGTGGGATCGACCTGGAACACGCCCATTGTCGGTTCTCGGGCCGCGCCGTCAAGGCGCGCGCCGAGGCCGGCCGATGCGTGCCAATGGTGGGTCGGCTCGCCAAGGCGACCGGCTGGCCGGCGAGGGGGAATTACTTGCCCGGCGTTCGTCCCTCGGCGGCCTGGAGACGCGCAACGTCTTCGGGCGTCGGTTTTTGCGCCTTGCCCAATCGGGTCGTTTCGGCCTCCGCCTGCTCCCACTTGCCGTCGCGCGCCAGGGCGATGATGGCCAGGAACTCCTGGTATTCCACGTCGGAGACCGTCCCCTTTTGCCTGCCGTCTTCCAATCGTTTCGCGCAATCCTCCAGCCACGTTGCTTGCTTGCTCGATGTGGCCGTGCGAAGTCCGTCGACCAGCCTGCGGTTGCCAGGGCTGACCTGCGGCGGTTTGGCACAGCCCGTGATCAGGAGGGCCGCGACGATCGCCAAACCAATGGCGCTGTTCCTGTTCATGGTAATACCTCAATAGTCGCTGTTGATGATGTCATTGGCGGCGCGGGTGCCCAGCCGCGACCAGGTCAGATGATCGACCGTCTCCGAAACGAATCTCACGCTTCCATCGCAAAGGAGCACATTGGCGCCATTGGGATGTTCGGCCCAGACTTCGTCGGTGTTCGCAAAGGGCTGGTTGGGAGGCTTGATGATCGGCGGAACTTCCAAGGGAGTCGGGCCGGTATGCGCGTTGACTTGCGACGCCGAAGGATCGGAACCAACGAAGGCGAACGTCGGGGCCGGGTTGGTCACTCCGCCCGGCACGACGCCCACCCAGGTCGAGTCGCTATGGTAGGGAGTCTGTTCCGAAACGATCAGCGTCTGGCTGGTGCCGTCGCGGATGTCGGCCAGGCGCGTGCGGCTGTTTCGATAGAGCACGCCGTCGCAGACTTGAGTGAGATCCAGCGCCGGATCGTAGTACTGCTGCCAGGGTGAGAACCGTCCGGCGACGCCGACGTAATTCGACCTCGCGAAGACCGCAAGCGTCTTGCCCGACGCATTGATGACGTCATACGGGTCCGGGTTCATGTTCGTGGCCGAGGGACAGATATAGATGGGGACAGTCGTCGCGGCGGCGACCGCATTGGCCGGCGACCAGCAAGGGAGATCTTTATTGAATGTTTCGTAGAGTGCCCGCTGCTCTTGATACGCCAGCGAAAGCATCAAGAAGCCGTAGCCCGGCCCCGTGTCGCCGGTGCCCGGGTCGGGTGGGCCCATCGGCACATTGCCGCTCGGCGAGACGACGTAAGCGGGCGGGAACTGCCGCAAGACATCGTGATAGTCGTGCAACGCGATGCCGATTTGTTTCAAGTTGTTCGTGCATTGCGCCCGGCGGCCCGACTCGCGGGCGGCCTGCACCGCCGGCAGCAGCAGCCCTACCAGCAAACCAATGATCGCGATCACGACCAGCAATTCGATCAGCGTGAACGCGCGATGTTCAGTACGCATGGAAAACCTCCTCCGAGGGAATGAAAGCGAAAACAGCAGGCGGCGGGAACGCCTAGCCGGTATTATTCATGGTCCCGTAGCTGGCTTCGCAAGAAGTCAGGCCGTGGATGCGAGTTACGCCAGAATTCTTGCGAATTCTGCTACAGCACACTGTCGCAATTCGAAGGGGAGCCGGCCGCGGGAGGAGCGCGGGCAAGGCAATCGGAGGGAACCGACGATGAAAAGCGGACGGAAGCGACGACAGCTAGATCGCCGGTCAACTCGCCCGGCCCCGATTCGGCAACCGGCGAGCCGGCTAGCGAACTCTTGGCCACGAAACGGCAGACGGCGCACGAGTCGTCATGGTCACTGTGGCCACCGCCGCCGCCGTTCGATTCGGCGACGGGCGACGTTGGGGCGTGGCCATGATCGCGCCCGAACCCGTCCGCAACAGCCCCGTCCGCAACAGCCCAGTCCGGCACGACCGGCCACTGGTGTTGTTCGACAAGCGGCCCGTCGTGCGTGTGCCACAAGTCGCCGAGCGTGCCGGCCAGCGCGTACGTCAGCACGGCGAGTAAAGCCACTCGGCGACGGAGTCGAACCGACATTAGTATAGGCTCTAAAAGTCCGAAACGATGTCGTTGGTCGAGCGAGTCGCCAGCCGCATCCAGATGAGTTGGTCGACGTTATCCGAAATGAAGCGCACGCTGCCGTCACAGAACATGACGTTGCACCCACTGGGGTGGTTCGCCCACATCTCGTCAGGTAACGCCAACGGCTGGTTCGGCGGCTTGATGATGGAGGGGACTTCCTGGGGCGTCGGCCCACTATGTACGTTCACCTGGGCCGCGGCGAGGTCGGAACCGACGCCGGCGAACACCCGCGCCGGGAGCGTCACGGCTCCGGGCACGACGCCCACCCAGGTCGAGTCGCTGTGGTAGGGAGTCTGCTCGCCGACCATCATCGTGGTGCTGGTGCCGTCGCGAATATCGGCGAACTTGGTGCGGCTGTTCCGATAGAGCACGCCGTCGGCGATCTTGGACAGGTCGGGGGCCGGGTTGTTCCAGACGGCGATTCGCCCGGCCACCCCCACGTACGTCGAGCGTGAAAACGTGGCCAACACGGTTCCCGAAGCGTTGACGACGTTGTACGTGCCCTCGGCGCCAACCGCCGAGGGACAAAGGTAGGCGGGCACCGGCGAAGCGGCGGCGACGGCGTTGGTGGGATTCCAACAATTGAGGTTCGTGTTGAACGTCTGGTGCAACGCGAATTGCTCCATCTGGGGCAGCGCCAGCATCAGGAAACCGTAGCCTGGACCCGTGTCGCCGCTCGTCGGGTCGGGCGAGCCCACGATCGCGTTGCCGCCCGGCACGGTCACGTACGCCGGCGGAAACTGCAAGTAAGAATCGTGGTAGTTCTGCATCGCGATGCCGATTTGCTTCAGGTTGTTGAGGCACTGCGAACGGCGCGACGATTCGCGCGCCGCTTGCACGGCCGGCAGAACGATGGCGATCAGGATGCCAATGATCGCCATCACCACCAACAACTCGATCAGAGTGAAGGCCCTACGATCGCCACGCATCAGCATGGGGATACCCATGTATGAGAGATCGCCCCGATTTAGAATCGTTTGCATTCTACGCTCTTGTGCAGGGGCAGGTCAAGCACCGTCGACATCACGGACATCACGCTCCGCGCGATGAAACCTCATCACGCGGAGCGTGACGTCTAGGATGCTCATGTAACCGCTTGGCCCAGCCCCCCTCATCCTACTAGAATGGTCGCCGTCGAGAACCTCAAGGGACGCAGGGTTCAGGGTTCAGGATCTTGGAACGACGCCGCTCCGTGAATCTGAACTCTGAACCCCGAACCCCGAACCCCGAACCCCGAACCTCATGTATTCTCCCACACGCGACGAACTCGATCGCTGGGATCGCGAGCACGTCTGGCACGCTTTCACGCAGATGGCCGAATACGAGCCGCTCTTGATCGAACGGGCGCACGGCTGCACCTTGGTCGACATCGACGGCCGGGAATACCTCGACGGCACGAGCAGCGTCTGGTGCAATGTTCACGGTCACGCCCAGCCGCGGATCGACGCGGCGATTCGCGAGCAGTTGGGGCGTGTGGCCCACACGACGCTCTTGGGGGCCTCGAACTCGACCACCGTGCGGCTTGCCCGGCGGCTGGTGGAATTAGCCCCCGCCGGCTTGGAGCGGGTGTTTTTTTCCGACGACGGCGCCACCGCGGTCGAAGTCGCCCTGAAGATGGCTTTCCAGTATTGGCGGCAATGTTCCGATCCGCGGCCTGAGAAGACGAGCTTCCTAGCCTTGGGCGAGGCCTATCATGGCGACACGCTCGGCAGCGTCTCCGTGGGCGGGGTCGAACGCTTCCACGCCCTGTTCTCGCCGCTCTTGTTCGATGTGGTGCGGCTCGCCGCGCCGCGGACCTACCGCTTGCCCAGCGGCGTATCGGCCGCGGACGCCTTGCCGTATTACCTCGGCCAACTGGAGCAGGCATTGGCGCGGCACCACCGGCGGCTGGCGGCGATGGTCATCGAACCGTTGGTCCAGTGCGCCGCCGGGATATTGACGCATCCGGAGGGTTATCTGCGCGGAGCGCGCGAGTTGACGCGGCGTTACGGCGTGCTTTTGATCGCCGACGAGGTGGCCGTCGGTTTCGGCCGCACGGGCCGCATGTTCGCGTGCGAGCACGAGGCCGTCTCCCCCGACTTCCTCTGTCTGGCCAAGGGGCTCAGCGGCGGCTATCTACCGCTGGCCGCCACGTTGTCGACCAGCGAAATCTGGCAAGCGTTCCTGGGACGGTACGCGGAGTCGAAGCAGTTCTATCACGGGCACACCTATGGCGGAAACCCGCTGGGGGCGGCGGCGGCGTTGGCGTCGCTCGAGGTGTTCGACGAGGCGCGCGTGCTGCCCGGATTATCGGCCAAGATCGCGCGGCTCGGCGAACATCTCGCTCGCATCGCCCGGCACCCGCATGTGGGCGACGCGCGGCAGCGCGGTTTGATCGCCGGCATCGAGTTGGTCCGCGACCGCGCGACCGACGAGCCCTACCCTTGGGCCGAACAGCGCGGCGGGCGCGTTTGCCGCCATGCGCGGCAACGCGGCGTCTTGATACGTCCCTTGGGCAACGTGGTCGTCATTTTTCCGCCACTATCGATTTCGCTCGACGAATTGGACCGGCTTTGCGCGGCGGTCGAGGAAGGGATCGACGTGGCGACGGAGTAATTGCCTCGTTCCCACGCTCCATGTGGGAACGGTGCTTCGGCCGCTCGCCAATTCCAAACTGACTCGCATAGGGCGATGGCAAGGATCCCCCGTTGCTTGATCCGTGGCGCGCGGTATCCTTGTGCTTCAAACCCAGGGAGTTTCTGATGCGCCACGACTACTTGGCTCTTGCCGCCTTGGCCGTGCTGGCCGGTTGCAACTCGTCGACGCCCAATCAACCCGCCGCCATTCCCGCCGAGGAAGCCGGCGGCGGCGCCCAACCCCTTGTCGCGGTCAAGCTGGCCTTGAACTGGTATCCCGAGGCCGAGCACGGTGGCTACTACGCCGCCTTGCGGCAAGGCTACTACCGCGAGGCGGGGCTGGACGTCGAAATCGTCAAGGGGGGCCCCAACGCACCCGTGATTCCGCTGGTGGCGCGGGGCAACATGGCCTTTGGCATCGCCAACGCCGACGGATTGCTGCAGGGCCGGGCACAAGACGCGCCCGTGGTCGCCCTGATGGCCCCGCTGCAAACCAGCCCGCGCTGCGTCATGGTCCACGAGAGTTCCGATATCGACGACTTCGCCGACCTCGTCAAGCTCAAGACGCTGGCGGCCAACGACTCGCAATCCTTCTTCCGCTTTCTGACCCGGCGCGTGCCGCTGGCCAACGTGACCATCGTGCCCTATCAAGGGACCGTGGCCATGTTCCTGCTCAACAAAAATTACGGGCAGCAAGCCTACGTCTTCAGCGAGCCCTTCACCGCCAGGCGGGAAGGGGGTGATCCCAAGTCGCTGCTCGTCGCCGACCTGGGCTTCAATCCCTACACCAGCGTGCTCTTCAGCAGCGAGCCGTTCCTGCGCGAAAACGCCGACGTCGCACGCGGCATGGTGGCGGCCAGCGTCCGAGGCTGGGAGCACTATCTCGCCGAGCCGGAAGAAACGAACCTTTACCTCCACGAAGTCAACCCGGAGATGAGCCTCGAGGCGTTGGCCTACGGAGTCGAAGCGCTGACCCCCCTGGTGCGCGACGAAACGGCCGACGCCGGGGGCATCGGCCGCATGTCCGCGGAACGTTGGCGAACGCTCGCGGAGCAACTCATCGAGATCGAATCGCTGGAAGCCGGGGCCGTGCGCCCCGAAGAAGTGTTTACCACGGAGTTTCTGCCGCGGTAAGAGCCTATCCCAAAACCACCGTTGTCGGATTGGGCCATGCTCAAAGTAGCAGGCACACTCCGTGTGCCGTAGCTTTCCGCCCGCCGACGTCGACTCGCCGGAGGTTACGGCACACGGAGTGTGCCTACTACATTGCCCAAAAGTAGAATGTCCCCTTTCTGCGCCCCGAAGGGAGTCAGTCAATCGCACGTCGACGCGGTGATGAATCGACCACCCCGCTCGTACGGGGCGGACAACCGTTTTTCATGGCGCGTTCCTGGGGCTGTCGCCGGCTGTCGCCCCAGGCTCGACAACCTCGCCGCTACGCGGCGGAATGCAATCATGCTGCTCAAGAATGCTTGGCGTAGCTCGCCGTATGCCTCTTGCACGAAATCGTCGGAGAGTCTGCCGAAACCACGACGTTATTTGTGAAACGGATCACTTAGCCTGGGGCGCAAGCAAGGTAAGCTCAAAGCTGGGCCTTGCTTGCGCCGCGGGTTCGTGTGGGGGCCGTGGTTTACTTTCGCAGCTTGTTTTCGGGCAGATGGGTCAAGCTCGTCGCGCGTGGTGGACGACTGAGATAGGCGAACAGGTCGGCAATCTGCTCGAGCGTGAGCTGGTTCAACAGCCCCTCCGGCATGGCCGACTTCTTGCTGGGCGAGGTCTCCTCAATGTCGTCCTTGTGGATGGTCGCCTTCTCGCCGTTGGCTTGCAATACCACGATCGAACCGTTGCCCGCGGGCGCGATGATGCCCGTGTACGTCCGGCCCGCCGACGTCGTCACCGTCTTGCTCGCGTACTGGTCGGAAATCACTTGCGAAGGGAAGATGATCGATTCCAGAATCTCCTTGCGCTGGAAGCGCAGGCCGACGGTCGAGAGATCGGGACCGACTCCCTCGCCGCGGGTGCCGTAGCGGTGGCACTTGACGCACTTGGCCGTGGTGAACATCTCCGCCCCTCGCTCGGGGTTGCCCCTCGTGGCGGTGTCGCCGGTCAGGTATCCGAGCAGTTCCGGGTAACTGAAGCGAGCTTCTTGCGGTTCTTCCGGCAAGGTCGGCGCGGGCTCGTTGGGGTATTTATTCTCGAACCAGCGTTGCCAGGCCGCCAGGGCCGTGTCCCAAGTGTCGCCCGGCTGGTGGGCCCTTTCGCCGGTCCATCGCCCGAGCAATTTCACGGCCAGCGTGCCGCCGTTCTCCTTCAGCTTCAGCCCGCACAGGATCACCTGGCGGATCGGCTCGGGGCCGTCGGGAATACTCTCGACCGTCGCGAGTTGGCCGAGCACTTCCTGCGCCGCCACGCCTTCGACGATGGACAGCGACTTGACGAGCACCGGCCAGTTCTCTCCGCCCGGAGTCTGGGCCAGGCCCATCGCCAACTCCTCGCGGCGCCGCGGGTGCGCTTCATAATTCTTGCGCAAGTGGGCCATCGCCTCCGGCGCGCCACTACGCCCCAGCACGGCGACCACACCCGTGGCCAGCCGCTTGATCGCCGGCCCGTCGATCGCGGCCAACTGGTCGTCCAGCGCGATCAACCGCGCCAGGATCGCCTCGCCCGGATCGACCGGCAGCGTGGCCAGCACCCACAAGGCCCCCGTGGGCCAGCGGGTGGCGTCGGCCAGCACGAGTTGGCGCTCCTCGTCGTTCATGCCGGCGACGAAATCGCGCGAGACGTTGTCGATATAGCCCACGTAGCTATGGCCGCCCGGCAGTTCGTGGGCTTTCTCGTAGAACTCGACCAGCGCCAGTTTCTGCTGGGGCGTCCAGCCCGATGTGATGAAGCGCGCGTAAAACGCCGTGTGCAGCTTCTCCTCGGCGGGCGCGTCGCCTTCGATGACGGTGATGAACCGCTCGATGACGCTCGTTTCCTGCAAGTAGGCCAACAGCCGCGTGAGTTCGCGGTTGATCCGTTGCACGCGGCCCTTCGGCTCGTTGGCGGGGTATTCGTCGGCCAACTGTTTGCAGAGCGCGGGTACGTTCTTGCGGGTCAACTTGCCGCGTTCCAAGGCCCGTTGCACCACGCGCAGCAAGTCGACGAAATCTTCATCCTTGAGGTAGGCCTTCATCCGTTCGCTGGCGCTGGTGAGAATGGCGTCGATCGTTTCGTCCTTGGGATCCATGGCCAGCAGGGCCAGCGAGCCTTGCAGGAAGGTCCGCGGATCGCGCGCTTCGAGCACGGCGGTCTCCCACCGCGCGACGGGCAGGCACTCGAGCGCGAGTCGCGCGGCCCAGACCACCTGCCGATGAGGATCGGCCAACAGGCTCACGAGCGGTTCGGCCGGAGGTTGATAGCCGCCCCGAGTCAGTGCTTCGCAGGCGGCGCGGCGGACGACCGGCTCGGTGTCGGCCAGCATTTGCACGAGCCTTACGCCCGCCGTGTCGTCGCCGGCCTTCGTTTCGCTGTGCAAGCCCATCAGCCAGGCCGCCTTGGTCCGCACTTCAGGCCGCCCATCCTTCGACCACTTGAGCAGCGATTTGGCGTTGGGGAACGGTCCGACGAGTTGCATCAAGTCCAAAGCGCGCACGCGGTCGTTGACCGCGTTCGCCGTGTTGTCGACCACGGCATTCAACTGTTTCTGCCAGTCGGCCCCCATTTTCTTCTGCGTCACGGCCACCTCCTGGCGTGCCCAAGCGCTGCTGAGCTGGGGCTGGCGGATGGCCGACATGACGCCCTTGAGCTTGGGTTGAGGGGGAACCTTGCCGGTCCAAACGACGCGGTAAACCCCCCCCTCGGTGCCGCGTCCGCCGGTGGCGAAATAGAGCCCGCCGTCGGGTCCGACGGCCAGGTCGGTCGCGTTCAGGGGCCGGCCTTCGAGAAAGATCTCTCGGGTCGCGGTGTAGCCGCCGCCGGAAGGTTTCATGCGGAACACCACAATCCGCCCCTGCGACCAGTCGCAGGCGAACAAGGCGTTGTGGAAACGCAGCGGGAAATTATAATGGTTGTAGACCTCCAAGCCGGTGGGCGAGCCGCGGCCGGTTTCGATAACTGGCGGAAGACCGTCGAGCCAGTACGACGGCCACTTGGCCCATCCGCTTCGCCAGCCGAACTCGGCGCCGGCCGCGACGTGATTCACGCGCGTGGGGCGATACCAAGGCAGGCCCATGTCCCATTCCATGTCGGCGTCGTAGGCGAACAGTTCCCCTTCACGGTTGAAGGCGATGTCGTAAGGGTTTCGCATTCCGCCGGCCACGCACTCGACGAAGCTTCCATCCGTATTGGTGCGGATCACCACGGCGCCGGGCGCCTTGATTCCCACCGCGTGGCCATTGGGATCCTCGTAGCGCGGCTGCGCCAGATCGCCTTCGTAGGGATGATGGTAGGGACTTTCGGGAGCGTAGGGAACCTTGACCGCGGCGTGGTTGCCGACGACCACGTAGATCAAGCCGTCGGGTCCGAGCAGCGGCGCGTGCGGGCCGTGCTCCGCCATGCCCGGCTCGAACTTCACGATGGCCGTCGCCTGGTCGGCCGTGCCGTCCTGGTCGCCGTCGGTCAGGTGGTAAAGCGCCGCGCCGTCGGGTCCGTCGCCCACGGCGTAGACGTCGCCGTTCAGCGCCATCAGTCCCTGGCAGTTCGTGACCTTGTCGGAATAGACGCCGACGGTCTCGACCAGGCCGTCACGGTCCTTGTCGACGATCAACAGGATCGGGCCCGCCTCGCGGGCGGCGAGGATCTCGCCCCACTCGTTGAAGGCCATCGCGGTCAACGGGCCGGTGTCTTCGGCCGCGATCACCTGTTCGACACGAAAGTCGGCGGCGAGCAGGAACCGGCCCAGCATCCCTTCGTCGACGGCCACCTGGTTGGCCCACGGCTCGGTGCTCCCGAACGGCCCGAAACTGCGCGCCGGCAGCCAGGCCGCGTCGTCGAAGTCGGGGGCCTCCCAGCCGTCCGCCGGCTTGATGCTGGTTTTCCAGCTCGTGTCGGTGGAGAACGATTTCTCGTCATCCGTCTCCGAGACGACCTTGAGGCGAATGGCCAGGCCGGCCGAAGGCGGCTTGGTGTTGCGCACCTTGACGGCGATCGTATTCGTGCCGGAGTGCAGTTGCTCGGCGAGGTTGAAGATCTTCATCAGCCGCCAATCGTCGCCCTTCCCCACCGGTTCGCCGTTGACGAACAGTTCGTAGTCGTCGTCGCCGGTGACCTGCGCCGTGACGCTATCGCCCTTGGCCACTTTGATCGCCTTGCGGAAGTAGCACGTCGCGAGGGGCACGACGTCCTTGGCGTGGGCGGGCGACCAGATCCATTCCGCCTCGCCGGCGGCCGGCTGAATGCCGCTTGACTCTTGCGCCGACGTGGACCCGATGCGGCCCACGATCGCCAGACTGACGGTAACCGAAATCGCCAAGTTCCGAAGCCGCGTGGCCCGCACGAATCGCACGTTCATGTTCGTCGCTCACTTGAACAGGATTGGAGAAATGTGCGCGGCATCGCGGGGGTTTCCCCCCCCCTTTCGACTTGCGCGGGCCATAAGGTAGCGAGAACGGCCGAATGCGGCAAGGCCAAAATGCTATACTTGCTGACCCATGACCGCTAATTTTCAAGCCTGGGCCTTCCAAGTCAAGCGGCTTTACCATGCGCTGGCGGACCTTGAACAAGAAGCGGCCGCCGTCGGCGTGGCGCCGCCCAAGGGGGAGGAATGGTTCGCCCTGCTGGAACACAAGTTGCTGGCTCAACTCGACGCCCCGCCGCTGTTGGTCGTGGCGGTGGTGGGCGGTACGAACATCGGCAAGTCCGTCGTCTTCAACCACCTTGCCGGTGAGATGGCCAGCGCCGTCAGCCCGCTCGCCGCCGGCACCCGGAACCCCGTCTGCCTCGCGCCCGAGGGCTTCGACGACGAGGCGGCCCTGGCGCGCTTATTTGAGGGTTTTCACACACGGCGCTGGCGATCGGCCCTCGATCCGCTGGCCGATGGCGCCGAGCACCTTTTGTTCTGGCGCGTGGGGGCGAATGTGCCGGCTCGGCTGCTGTTGCTCGACACGCCCGACATCGACTCCGACGCCGCGGTCAACTGGCAGCGGGCCGACCAGATTCGCCAATCGGCCGACGTGCTCGTGGCCGTGCTGACCCAGCAGAAGTACAACGACGCCGCGGTGAAGCAGTTCTTTCGCAAGGCGGCTGAAGCCGATCAGGTGGTTGTGGTCGCTTTCAACCAGTGCGACCTGGCCGACGACCGCGACTATTGGCCGCAATGGCTCGATACGTTCAGCAGCGAAACCGGGGTCCGGCCGGAGTTGGTGTACGTGATTCCCCACGACCGCCGTGCGGCCGGCGAGTTGCGGCTGGGGTTCCACAACGTCGGCCCGCGCGGGCAAACGCCTCCGGGCGACGCATCGTCGCTGCGCGACGAACTGGGCCGGCTGCACTTCGACGCGATCAAGATCCGCACGTTCGCCGGGGCGATGGGCCGCGTGCTCGACGCCGAGCGAGGCGCGGCCGGCTACCTGGCGCGGCTGCGCCGAGCCGGCGGCGAGTTCGCCTCGGCCGCGGCCACGCTTTCGACCGCCGACATGGCGCGCGTCGCCTGGCCTGGCTTGCCGGCCCCTCTGCTCGTCGACGAAATCCGCGACTGGTGGGACTCCCGCCGTAGCGTCTGGTCGCGCCAAATCCACGGCTTCTATCGCAGTTTGGGTCAAAGGGTGGTCTGGCCGGTACGCACGGCCTGGCGCGCGATCAACGGCCCCGCCACCGAGCCGCTGGCCCACTTTCACGCCATCGAGCGTGACGCCATCCTCGAAGCGGTGCGGAAACTGCTCGACGAGTTGGACCGACTCGCGCGGGTGGGCAACGACACGCTTCGTCCCCGGCTCGAAAAGATGTTGGGCGGCGCCTCGCGGGCGACGTTGCTCGATCGCGTGCAGGCGGCCCATGCCGAATTGCCGGCGCTCGACGAAAGCTATCGGGCGTTCGTCCGCGACGAGCTCGACCGCTGGGGCCGCGAAAACCCGCGCGCGGTCTTGTGGCTGCGCTCGCTCGACCATGTCCTGGCGCTGGCTCGGCCGGCGATCACCGTCTCGCTGGCGGTAAGCGGCTTGATCGTGGCGGGCGACGTCGTCGGCCAGGCGGCGGCCCACGTCGCCGGGCATACAGTCGGCAACCTCGCCGTGGAAGTCGCGATCGCCGGAGGCATCACCGGCGGTGGCGAGGCCATGGTCAGCGCGACCGGTGAGGGAGTCAAGCAGGCCGCCGCTCGGCTTTTTCATCGGCTGCAATCGCGTTACGCCGAGCTGCGGGCCGCGTGGTTGGCCGGTTGGCTCGAACGTGAACTGTTAGGCGAGTTGCTCGTCGAGTTGCGCCGCGGCGCCCTAACGCCGCAATCGGCGGCCCTGCGCGAGGTCGAAGCGGCGCTCGAGGCGCTCGGCAAGCCTTGACGAACGGAGTGTGCCTACTACTTTGCCGGCAGCGAGAACACGAAGGCGGTGCCTTGCTCGCCATCCGGCTCGACGGCGATCGTGCCGCCGTAATGCTCGATGATCTTTCGGACGATCGCCAGCCCCATGCCCGAACCCAACTCGTGCGCGCCGGCCAGCCGCTTGCCGGGCATGAAGATCTCGTCGCGCGACTCGACCGGAATCCCCGCGCCATTGTCGTGAACGCGCAACCACGCGAAACGCGGCGAGTGGCCGAAACGGGGCGGCCCGGCGCGAGATATCGTCAGCAAGGGATGCCGCGGATCGCAGCCGTGCCTCGCCGCGTTGCGAATCAGGTTGGTGAATACCTGTTTGATTCGGCCCTCGTTACACCAGACCGCCGGTAAGTCGCCGGCCACCTCCACACGGACTCCCCGTTCGGCCAGCAACTCCTCTTGCTCGAAGAGCACGCCGGCCACCAGCTTCGAAAGCTCGACGCGCGCCGGCTCCATTTGCACGCTCCCGGTACGCGCCAAGGTGACTAGGTCGTCGACGAATCGCTTCGATTCCTTCAAGCAGGCCTCGACGTGGCTCAGCCCTTGGGTCAGGCCGGCCATCGGCTTCTCGTCGCACGACCGCTTGAGCTGGCGAAAGGAGCTGTCCAAGAGCATGAAGTTGGCGCTCATGTCGTGCGACAAAGCGCGGACGAAATGATCGAGCTCGTCGTGCGTGCGGTGCAACTGGCGCACCGTCGATGCCTGCTGCCTCCTTTGCCGCGCCGTGCGCATGGCCTGCGTGATCGCCCGTTCCAGCCCCTCCCAGGCCAGGTCGCGCTTGACGCAGTAATCGTGGGCGCCGCGCTTGATCGCTTCGGCGGCGATCCGCTCGTTGCCCTGGCCGGTCATGAAGATCGCGGCCGAGTCCTTGGCCAACTCGCCCAGACCGTCGAGCACGTCGAAACCGTTCATGTCGGGCAGCAGATAATCGACCAGCACCAGGTCGAACGACTCGCCCGCCAGCCGCGCCAGCGCCGTGGCGCCGTCCTCCACCTCGACGATCTCGACGCCGCGGCCAAACCCGCGGCGCAAGAGCCAGGCCAGATGGACGCGGTCGGCCTCGTTGTCGTCGACCAGCAACACGCGCCATGCGCGGCTGGCCGTCGGACGCGGGGTTTCGATGGCGTCGATGGTGGTCATCATGAACCTCGCCCGCCCGCGCCAAGGGCGACTTCGCCGCGCCGCGCCGTCGGCGCCACGGCGCGGCGGGCCGGCGGTAACGTGAAGAAGAACGTCGAGCCGCGCCCCAACGACGATTCGAGCCAGGTCCGGCCGCCGTGCCGCTCGACGATCCTGCGGACGATCGACAGCCCCGCCCCGGTGCCCTCGTATTTCTGCCGCCCGTGCAAGCGGCGGAACATCGCGAACACCGCCTCGTGGTGCTTTTCGGCGATGCCGATACCGTTGTCGCGGACGTAAATCGTCAACGGTTCACCCTCCAGACAGCCGATTTCGACCAGCGGCGACTCCTGGTCGTTGAATTTCAGCCCGTTGGAAATCACGTTCGAGAGCACCAGGCCCAACAGCGTGGGGTCGGCCTCGACCCGCGGGAGGATGTCCAACCTTCGCACCTCGCCGCCGCGGGCGTCGATCGCCGGCCCAAGCGTTTCGAGCACGCCGTCGAGCACTTCATCCAGATCGGTGTCGGCGCATTCCGGCGCGCGTCCGGCGCGCGAATAGGTCAACAGGTCGTCGATCAATTGGTCGAGCCGCCGGCACAGCGCCACCAGCGTGCTCATCATGCGGCGGCCGTTCTCGTCGAGCCGGTCCTGATACTCTTCGAGCAGGATGCCGCAGTAGGAACTGATGCCGCGGAGTGGTTCCTTCAAGTCGTGCGAGGCGACGTAGGTGAAATCGTCGAGTTCCTGGTTGGCCCGCGCCAATTCGGCGGCCTTGGCTTCGAGGCTTCCGGTCACCGTCTGCAAGCGCTCCATGTGGGCCCGCGTCAACTCGTCGGCCTGTTTGCGATCGGTGATGTCGCGGACGACCGTCGTATGCATCAGCCGCTCGGCCTGGTGGTGTTCTCCGATTGAAAGCTCGACGGGAAAGGTCGTGCCGTCGCGGCGGCGTCCGATCGCTTCCAGGCCGCCGGCCACCGCTCGCCCGGTGGCTGGCGCGCGCCGCGCGCCGTTGACGTCGGCCAGGGTCCGTCCGCCGGAAAAGGCGGAAAAGAGGCCGCCGTCGGCGGCCGGCTCTTGCCGCTGGATGACCAGGGCCAAGTCGCGGCCGACGATCTCAGCGGCCGAGAAGCCGAAGATCCGCTCGGCCGCCGGGTTGAACGACCGCACGGTCCCGCGATCGTCGGTCGTGATCAGGCCGTCGACGGCCGTTTCGACGATCGCCCGCGTTTGCGATTCGCTCTCTTGCAGTCGGCGGATGAACGGTTGGCTGGCGCGCAACAGCAACGTCGCGCCGGCGAACACGATGACCGCCGTGCTGCCCGCCGCGAACCGCAACGACTCCGCCAGGGGGCGCTGAACCGACTTTTCCGAACTGGGCGCCAGATGGTAGGTGGTGACGGCGAACGCCGCCGTCGATACAACCAACAAAACCAGCACGGACAAGATCAACAAGCGGCGGCGGTCGTTCATGGAAGGCGTTAGGCGTTAGGCACCAAGGACCAAGGACTAATTCTGCATCGTCCGCTAGACTGGCCGCGAATTACCCAAACGCCGCAAATTTTGCAATCGTCTGGAACAAACGGCTTTTGCGTGGTATGTTCATTGCGGTGAGCACGTCCGCCCCCCTGCGAGCCTATATCCCCATGCGACTTCATGTTTTCGCCCCGGTATCGCGTTGTGCATTGACTTGGCCTCTGGTGTGGTTGCTTGCCGCCGGTTGCAACCGGCCCAGCGCCGATCGTCCTGGCACGTTGTCGGCTGACACCGCCGGCACGGTCGCGACCGACGCCCCGAGGGCGGCGAATAATGAAGGTGTATTGCGGGAAAAACTCGACCGCATGATCGAGATGAACCGCGATCGGCACATGAGCCCGCAAACGAACAGCGCCTGGCAGATCGTACACGGCGTGCTGGCCTTCGGGCCCGATCTGCTGATCAACGACGACGGAAAACTGGTGCCGGCGCTCGACTGGCTCCTGTCAGGCCACGAACTGAAGGGTTGGGAATTGAAGGCGGGTGATGGGTGGCAGGGGTCGAAGGCCCATGGCAAGGGACTGAATGAACGGCTGCGGTGCGAAACGCTCGATACGACCTGGAAGTTGAACACGAGCGACCAAGGGCTCGGTGACAAGGGTCTCAGGGATGTCGTCGATCCGGGAAGCAAGACGGGCGAGGGGCACGACGACCAGTGGCTGGGCTACCTCGCGCAGTGCGACATGCCCCTCGACACACCGATCAAGATCCGCGGCGTCAACGAGCCATTCACCATCGCCGATCTGGTGACGCAGGCCCAGTGGGACGTGCATGAAGGAATGGAATTGACCTGGACCCTCATGGGCCTGGGCCACTACTTGCCGCTCGACGCGAGGTGGACGGCAAGCGACGGCAAGGAATGGACCCTTGAAAAGCTGGTGGCGTCGGAAGCCGGCCAGGAATTGAATATCAGTTCTTGCGGCGGCACGCACCGCATGTACGGCATCGCTGTGGCCGTGAATCGCTACCTGGAGGCGGGCAAGCAGCTCGCCGGCGGTTGGCAGGCGGCCGACGACAAGATCAAGCAGTCGATCGAGGACGCCAAGGCTTGCCAGCAACCCGACGGCGGCTTTTCCACCGAGTTCTTCAAGCGGGCCGCCAGTTCGCCGGACCTCGCCTTGCGGATCAACACGTCCGGGCACATGTTCGAGTTCCTGACGGTCGCCTTGACCGACGAGCAACTCCGCCAGCCCTGGATGACGCGGGCGCTGGAGTTCCTGCTCGACGCTTTCGAGGCCACCGAAGGCGACGACCTGGAATGCGGCGGACTCTATCACGGGGCGCACGGGCTGGTCCTCTATCGCGAGCGCCGCTTCGGCCAAGCATCTATCGGGAACTCGACGAGACGACCATCCAACCTGTGACGGCCTATGAGGTCGATCGGCTAACCAAGATACTCAAGCTCAAACTGGCGGCGGCCAACGGCAAACCCGAGCCGCGACCGGCCAGAGCGGGCTGATCGGCAAGACATCAATCCTTGGGCTTCAAGAGCGCCGGCCAAATCGAATCGCTGACGAACAGGCCCTCACGTGTCAAGCGCACGCGGCCCGTATCGTCGATGAGCAACCCCAACGCGACGTAACATTTCACGGCGGCACCGACCAACTCGTCGATCTCGAAGCCGGTGCGGCGGGCGAATGCGTTTCGCTCGACGCCTTCCAACCTCCGCAGGCCGAGCACCAGCGCCTCGCGGGCACGATCTTCCGGCGACAGTGTTTCGCTCTCGCCGACCGGCGACTCGCCCGCCAAAACCCGCTTGAGCCAGGTCGTCGTGCTGCGATGGTTCACTTCGCGGCGTCCCGCCACGTAGCGGGCGGCGCCGGGACCGGCCGCGTAATATTCGTCGGCCGCCCAATAGACCTCGTTGTGCCGGCAGCGCTGTGCCGGGCGAGCGAAATTCGAGACCTCATAGTGCTCGAAACCGGCGGCGCCCAGGGTGTCGATCGCGGCGGCGTACATCGTCCGCTCGCTTTCCTCGTCGGCGCGGGTCAGTTGGCCCGAGAGCAGCCGGCCCCAAAACGTCGTGCCGCGCTCCAAGGTGAGGCCGTAGGTTGAAACATGGTCCGGTTGCAACCGCAGCGCCGCGGCCAGGTCGTTCTCCCACTCGGCCGGCGTTTCGCCGGGCGCGGCGAAGATCAGGTCGAGCGACACGGAAGCGATCCGCCGCCGTGCCAGGTCGAAGCTGCGCGCCACGTCGGCCGGCTCGTGGTCGCGTTCGAGCCGGCGGAGCTTCGCGGCGTCGAACGACTGGGCGCCCAGGCTGATCCGCGTCACGCCGTGCTCGGCCATGACCGCCAGCCGTTGATCGTCCAGCCCCGCCGGGTTGGCTTCGACGCTGAATTCGTAACCCTGTTCGAGCACGAACCACTCGCGGACCAGCGCCAGCAGTTTGCCGAGCGCGGCCGGCGGCAGGTGGGTGGGTGTGCCACCGCCGATGAACAGCGTCTCAACCCGCCTGGGCCGCTCGAGCCAGGTCAGCTCGCGCCGCAGGGCGGCAAGGTATTGTTCAACCAGTTCATCGCGCCCGGCGACCAGCGTGAAGTTGCAATATCCGCACCGCCGCGCGCAAAACGGTACGTGGATGTAGGCCGCGCGCGGCGACAAGGCGGAAAGAGTCGGCATGAAGGCATTGTAGCCGCTTCCTCGCCGTAACGCGGCACAAAGGCCATCCCCGCCACTGGATGATGACTAATCGTTCCTTTTCGACTTTCTTTCCGACTTCCCCGAGCCACCGTCGCCGCTCGACTTGCTCTCCGACGACTTGGTTTCCGACTTTCCCTCACTCGATTTCGATTCACTCGATTTCGACTCACCGGACTTCGACTCACCGGACTTCGACTCACCGGACTTCGACTCGCCGGACTTCGACTCGCCGGACTTCGACTCGCCGGCCGGCTTATCGGCTTCGGCCCGCTTCTTGTAGGATTCGCTGCGATAGTCGGTCTGGTAGAAGCCCGAACCCTTGAAGACGATTGCCGCGCCGGCGCCGATCAAGCGGCGCAACTTGCGCTTGCCGCACTGGGGGCACTTCTTCTCTGGATCGGCCTTGATCGATTGGAACAACTCGAACTTGTGATCGCAGGCGTCGCAGACGTAATCGTAGGTCGGCATAGTTCAGGGTTCTCGGTTACTTCATGGATAGGCACAACCTGGCGTTATTCTTCGATCGCCCTCACGCTGGGGACGACACGATCACCTGTGCGGGCCGCAACACGCGGTCGTGCAGTTGGTAGCCGTCCTGGGCCACGACGAGCACGGTTCCGGGTGGATGATCGGCGCTGGGCTGCTGCATGATCGCCTGGTGCAGGTGCGGGTCGAAAGGCGCCTGCAGGGCCGCGATCCGCCTGCAATGATACCGCGTCAAGACGCTCTCCAATTGCTGGGCCACCAGCTTCACCCCCTCCAAGAGCGCGCCGGCCTCGGCGCTTTTCTCGGCGGCCTGAATGGCGCGGCCCACGTTGTCCATCACCGGCAGCAGTTCGGTCAAGAGCGATAAGTTGGCGTAGCGCCGCTCGTCGTCGAGTTCGCGGCGGCCGCGTTTTCGCAGGTTTTCGAGGTCGGCCTGGGTGCGCAACAGTCGCTCGCGGGCTTCGTCGAGATCCCGCCGCAGCCTCCCGGCGTCGGCTTCGGCGGTCGGCGATTCGGCTGGCGGCCGCGCCTGGTCGATCGCGACGTCGGTTGCGGCGTCCGGGGCGTCGTCGAGCGGCACCGTGTTGTCGTGTTGGTTCGATGGGTCAGTGGTCATCTCGGGTTTGACCCCTTGCTTGCGTGGAGGAAAGGGTTCGGTCATTCCTCGGGAACGAAATAGTCCTTGAGCTTCTCGAAAAAGCTCTTGCGGTGGGCGCTGACATTGGTGCGTTCCTCGTCGGCCAATTCGCGCAGCAGTTCCTCCTGCCGGCCTGTCAGCGACTTGGGGACGTCGAGCGAGACTTGCACGAGGAGGTCGCCCTTGCCGTGGCCGCGTGGGTCGGGCATGCCGCGTGCGCGGAGCTTGAATACTTCGCCCGGCTGCGTGCCGGGCGGGATCGCCAACTCCTCGCGGCCTTCCAGCGTGGGAACCTCGATCGTCGCGCCCAGCGCCGCCTGGGCGAAGGTGATCGGCACCTGGCAGATCAGGTGCTGTCCCTCGCGCTGGAACAGCGAGTGCTCCTTGACGGAGATGAAGCAATAACAATCGCCCGGCGATCCGCCGTCGACGCTGTGGCTCCCCTCGCCGGACAGTCGCAGCCGCGTTTCGCCGTCGACGCCCGGCGGGATGCGCACTTCGCGCTCGATCCGCCGCCGCACCTGGCCTTGGCCGCCGCACTCAAGGCATGGATCGCGGATCACGCTTCCAGCCCCGTGGCACGAGGGACAGGTCGTCTGCACGCGAAAGATGCCCGTGGCTTGCACGACCTGGCCATGCCCGCCGCAATAGCGGCAGGTCTCGCGCTTGGCGCCCGCCTTTGCGCCCGTGCCCTGGCATACGCCGCAGCGCTCGGCGCGCTCGTAGTGCAGTTGCTTGGCGCAGCCACGAGCGGCTTCGAGCAAATCGATGGTCACGTCCGCGCGCACGTCCCCGCCGCGGCGAACTCGCCGTCCGCGCCGTCCGCCGCGTGTCCCTCGCCCGCCGCCGAAGAAGTCGCCGAACATGCCTTCGCCGAGGATGTCGCCGAAGGCCTGAAAGATATCATTGACATCGGTGAAATGGGGTGAGCCGCCGCCGGGACCATCCAACCCGGCGTGGCCGAAACGGTCATAGCGGGCGCGCTTGTCGGCGTCGGAGAGCACCTCGAAGGCCTCGGCGCACTCCTTGAACTTCCGCACCGCTTCCTCGTCGCCGGGGTTCTTGTCCGGATGGTACTTGATCGCCAGCGTCCGATAGGCCGTTGCGATTTCCTGTTCCGAGCCGCCGCGTCCCACGCCGAGCACCTCGTAATAGTCGCGTTTGCCTGCCATAGTCGCCATGGCGCTCGTGTGGGTAAGGTTTTCGACGCTCGGTGGAATTTTTCCTCGTTCCCACGCTCCGCGTGGGAACGGCCGATGGGCCGCTCCGCGGCCAATAGGGATGCGGAGCGTCCGCGGATAGGTTCCCACGCGGAGCGTGGGAACGAGAAGATAGCAAAACGGGCCACCCGGCATCCCAGGTGGCCCGTGGCGATGGCTCCAAGACAACCCAGGCCTACCGTACGCTGCCTTCGACGCGGTTCTTTTTCTTGTCGTCTTTGTCGAGGTTCGTGACCAGGGCCTCGGTGGTGAGCATCAAGGCCGAGATGCTGGCGGCGTTGGAAAGCGCGCTGCGGACCACTTTCAAGGGGTCGATGATCCCGGCCTTGTACATGTCGACGTATTCGGCCTTGTTCGCGTCGTAACCGACGTTGGCCGGCTTGCGGCTGACTTCGTCGGCCACGACGGAACCGTCGATGCCGCAGTTGTCGGCGATCTGCCTCATCGGGCTGGAAAGCGCGTGCAAGATGATATCGACGCCGATCTTCTCATCCCCCTTGGCTCCGGAGCGGGCCTTCTCGACCGCTTCGCGGCAACGCAAAAGGGCCACGCCGCCGCCCGGCAAGACCCCTTCCTCGACGGCCGCCCGCGTGGCGTGCAGCGCGTCCTCGACGCGGGCCTTCTTCTGTTTCATGTCCGACTCGCTGGCGGCCCCGACCGAGATGATCGCGACGCCGCCGGTGAGCTTGGCCAGCCGTTCCTGGAACTTCTCGCGGTCGTACTCGCTCTCCGTGGCTTCGATCTGATTGCGAATCTGCTGGATGCGGTTCTTGATCTCCGCCTGGTTGCCGGCGCCTTGCACGATGGTGGTGTCGCTCTTGTCGACCGTGATCTGCTTCGCGCGGCCCAGGTGCTGCAAGGTCAGGTTTTCCAGCTTGATGCCCAGATCCTCGCTGATCAGCGTGCCGCCGGTCAGGACGGCGATATCGCCCAGCATCGCCTTGCGGCGGTCGCCGAAACCGGGCGCCTTGACGGCGCAGATGTTCAAGACGCCGCGGAGCTTGTTCACGACCAGCGTCGTCAGCGCTTCACCCTCGACGTCCTCGGAAATAATCAACAGCGGTTTGCCCGTCTGGCTCGTCTGCTCGAGGATCGGGATCAGGTCGCGGAGGTTCGACACCTTCTTCTCGTGAATCAGGATGTAGGCGTCGTCGAGGACGCAATCCATCTCCGAGGGGCGGTTGACGAAATAGGGCGAAATGTAGCCCTTGTCGAACTGCATTCCTTCCACCAACTCCAGCGTGGTCTCGGTCCCCTTGCCTTCCTCGACCGTGATCACGCCGTCCTTGCCCACCCGCTCCATCGCGTCGGCCAGGAGGTCGCCGATGTCGTGGTCGTTGTTGGCGCTGATCGCGCCGACCTGGGCGATTTCGGCCTTGCTCGAAACCGGCTTGGCCAGACTCTTGAGCTGACCAATGGCGGCCTCGACCGCGCGGTCGATGCCGCGGCGGACGCTCATCGGGTTACTGCCGGCCGCGATGTTCCGGATGCCTTCCTTGAAAATCGCGCGGGCCAACACGGTGGCCGTGGTGGTGCCGTCGCCCGCCACGTCGGAGGTCTTCGAGGCCACCTCGTTGACGAGCTTGGCGCCCATGTTCTCGAAGCGGTCCTCAAGCTCGACCTCCTTGCTGACGGTCACGCCGTCTTTGGTGACGGTCGGCCCGCCAAACGACTTGTCGATCATCACATTGCGGCCCGTCGGTCCCATCGTAATGGCGACCGCGTCGGCCAGTTTGTCAACACCCTTGAGCATCTTGGCCCGGGCCTGGTCCTCGAAAAGTAATTGCTTAGCCACGATTGACGGTTCCTTGGAATATGCGGTGTGAATTCGGAAAAACGCGACGCCAGCGTCTCAGACGCCAGCCTCTCAAAGCCAGCCGGCCTCTCAACCGACTGGGTTCAGCCGATGACCTTGGCCAGAATGTCGCTCTCACGGAGGATCTTGACGTCGCGTCCGTTGACCTCGATTTCGGTGCCAGAGTACTTGCCGTAGATGACCTCGTCGCCCACGATGACGGAGGGCTTGCCTCGCTCGCCGCTGTCCATCATCTTGCCCGGCCCGACCGAAACCACGGTGCCGCGCTGAGGCTTTTCCTTGGCGGTGTCGGGCAATACGATGCCGCCGGCCGTTGTGTGTTCCGCTTCCATCGGTTCGACGACCACGCGATCGTCCAGCGGGCGAAGTTTCACGTCTTTCATGTTGGTAATCCCTTATTGAGCCAGATTGGTTGAGATTTGAATTCGAGAACTACATGTCCATGCCACCCATGCCACCCATCCCTCCCATACCGCCACCCATCCCTCCCATGCCACCCATCCCACCACCCATACCGTGGTCGTGTCCGGCATGGTGGTCGCCGCCTTCGTCCTCTTCCTTGGGGATGTCGGTCACGAGTGATTCCGTGGTGAGTAGCAGCGAAGCGACACTGGCGGCGTTTTGCAGGGCGGCGCGGACCACCTTGGCCGGGTCGATGATGCCGGCCGCGACCAAGTCGCGGTAGGTGTCGGTATCGGCGTCGTAGCCTTCGTTCTTGTTTTTCTGCTGCCGCACGTTGTTCACGACCACGGCGCCGTCGACGCCGGCGTTGTCGGCGATGCAGCGCAGGGGATAATCGAGGACGTTGCGGACGATTTTGGCGCCCAGCGCCTCATCCCCTTCGAGTTGGAGTTTGTCGAGCACCTTCTCGCAACGGATCAGGGCCACACCGCCGCCGGGCACGATGCCTTCCTCAAGCGCGGCCTGGGTGGCGGCCTTGGCGTCTTCGAGCAGGGCCTTGCGCTCCTTCATTTCCGTTTCGGTGGCCGCGCCGCAGTTGATCTGGGCCACGCCGCCGGAAAGCTTGGCCAAACGCTCTTGCAGCTTCTCGCGGTCGTACTCGCTGTCGGTGACGGTGATTTCGCGGCGGATCTGTTCCGCGCGGCCTTCGATCTCGGCCTTCTTGCCGCCGCCGTCGACGAGCGTCGTGTTTTCGGCGGTGATCAGCACCTTGCGGCAGCGGCCGAGGTCGCTCAGTTTCACGGCGTCGAGCGCGATGCCGAGATCCTTGAAGATGGCCGTGCCGGCCGTCAAGGTGGCGATGTCGCCGAGCATCGCCTTGCGGCGGTCGCCGTAGCCGGGCGCCTTGACGGCGCAGACGTTGAGAATACCGCGCATCTTGTTCACCACCAAGGTGGCGAGCGCTTCGCCCTCGAGATCCTCGGCGATGATCAACAGCGGCTTGCCGGCCTTGCTGATCGCCTCCAGTAGCGGCACGAGATTCTTGGCGTTGGAGATTTTCTCTTCGTAGATCAGGATCTGGCAGTTCTCGAGTTCAACCGTCTGGTCGTCCTGATTGGTGACGAAGTGCGGCGAGAGATAGCCGCGGTCGAATTGCATGCCTTCGACCACTTCGACGGTGGTCTCCGCCTGGCGGCCCTCTTCGACCGTGATCACACCATCCTTGCCGACCTTGAGGAACGCGTCGGAGAGCACATCGCCGATCGTGGGGTCGCAGTTGCCCGCGATGGTCGCGATCTGCTTGATCTCGCTCTTGTTTTTCTCGTTGATCGGGATCGCCAGCTTCTTGATCCCCTCGACGACCGCGTCGGTGGCCTTACTGATGCCGCGCGACAGCGCCATGGGATCGGCGCCCGCCGCGATCATCTTCAGCCCTTCCTTGAAGATGGCCTCGGCCAGGACGGTGGCCGTGGTCGTGCCGTCGCCGGCAACGTCGTTCGTCTTGCTGGCGGCTTCCTTGACGAGTTGCGCCCCTAGGTTCTCGAACGGATCTTCGAGTTCGATGTCCTCGGCCACGGTAACGCCGTCCTTGGTGACTTTGGGTGAACCCCAACCCTTGTCCAACACGGCGTTGCGGCCACGAGGCCCCAGGGTGCTGCGGACGGCGCGGGCCAATTTGGAAACGCCTGCCAACAGCGGCTGGCGCGCTTCGTCGTCAAAGACCATCTGTTTTGCCACAGTGGTTTCCTCCTGGTTACTATTGTAGGGTGGGCATCGCCCACAGAAAATTGCCTTGAGATCCCGTTACTTGATTGCAGTGGTCGCCGCAAATGGCAGGCGCCGGTTTCGATAGCCCCCATCCGATGCACACCGCGTGCCAAGCGCCGGTTGGTTGTCGCAATCGATTACTATCGAACAACTTGCGAATAAGACCGTGAAACGGGCGCCAAGGGGCCAGCCGTCCCCAACGTGCCATATTGGCAGCCAAAGACCTTGCTTGCGCTTGCGGGTTAGTGTTGGGAACAATGAATCATCCGGGCTAGCGATCATCTCTCGCACGCGTTGGGCGCTGGTACAATCTTCGCGGCGGGCACCAGCAGCCCTTGGGTTCGACATTCGCACGACAAATGAAAATCATCGAGATCCTGACCGCCACGGCGGCATCCATTGCTTTCTTGACCACAACCGCGCCCAGAGCCGAGGGCGGCGACGTTCCGGCGGCGAAACCCAACCTGCTCTTCCTGCTGGCCGACCAGTGGCGGGCCGACGCCGTGGGTTACGCGGGCGATCCGAACGTCACGACGCCCCACCTGGATCGACTGGCCGGCGAAAGCGTCAATTTCACGCGGGCCGTGTCGAACTGCCCGGTTTGCTGCCCGACCCGCGCCTCGCTGATGACCGGCCAGCGACCCTTGACACACGGGGTGTTCTTGAACGACGTTCCGCTGCCCGACAAGGCGGTGACCATCGCCGAAGCGCTCGTCGCGGCGGGCTATCAGACGGGCTACATCGGTAAGTGGCACCTCGACGGGCGGGGCAGGTCGATTTTCACGCCTCCCAAGCGCCGGCAGGGGTTTCGCTACTGGAAGGCCCTGGAATGCACGCACGACTACAATCAATCGTTCTATTATGCCGACGACCCCACACGGCTCGTTTGGCAAGGCTACGACGCCAAAGCCCAGACGCGCGACGCCGAAGAATACCTTCGCCACCAGGCGGAACAGGGGCGGCCGTTCGCCTTGTTCCTGTCGTGGGGCGCGCCGCACAATCCCTACGACACGGCGCCCGACGAGTACCGGGCCAGCTACGCTCCGGACGATATCAAGCTGCGTCCGAATGTCCCCGGCCCACTTGCGATTCCGGCCCGCCGCGCTCTGGCGGGCTACTACGCGCATTGCACCGCGCTGGACGACTGCGTCGCGCGATTGTGGGAGACGCTCAAGAAAGCCGGCATCGAGGAGAACACCATCGTCGTCTTCAGTTCCGACCACGGCGACATGTTGTTTTCGCAGGGAGAAATCCGCAAGCAAAAACCCTGGGAGGAATCGATCCGGGTGCCGCTCTTGGTCCACTGGCCGAGCGGACTGGGACGCGAGGGAAAACGCCTCGACGCGGCGATCAACACCGAAGACTTGATGCCGACTCTCCTGGGCCTCATGGACGTGGCGATTCCCAGCTCGGTCGAAGGACGCGAACTGAGCGGCTACATGAGGGGTGGTGAAAAGCCAGTTGACGACGCCAGCCTGATCACATGTCCGTCGCCCTTTGGCGAATGGAGCCGCCAGCGCGGCGGGCGGGAGTTTCGCGGCGTTCGCACCAGCCGCCACACCTACGCGCGTGATCTCTCGGGTGCGTGGCTGCTGTACGACAACGAAGCCGATCCTTACCAGTTGCGGAACCTGTGCAACCGGCCCGAGCACGCGGCGCTTCAGGCCGAACTGGAGCGCCAACTTCGGCGGAAGCTGGCTCAAACCCACGACGAGTTCTTGCCCGGCCCTGAGTACATCGAGCGATTCGGCTACAAGGTCGACGACACCGGCACCGTACCTTATACACCGTGAAGCCGCGAGGATTCATTCGCTTATACTTCACGCGGCCGACAATGAGGCATTTCGCCACGAGAAAGCGGTGGCTGGTGGCAGAGCCTAAGCGATGCCCCGGCTGGAAAACGACCGGGTCATCGCTTAGGCGCCGTCTCGGCGGCTAAAAACTTGGGAATGTGGTTTATCCCGGTTTATCCCGGTTTTGTTCCGCTACGACGGGGCTTGCCCCCGTCCCTGGCCTCAAAAAGACGCCGCGAATCAGCCGTCCGGATTGTCGAGCAGTTCTTGCAATCGCGCGCCCAACTCGGGCGGAAAACGCGCCGGCCAGGTCGGGTCCAACAAACCGACGCCGATCATATCGCGGAGGTGGGTTCGGTCTTTGTCGCGGAACGCGTTGAGCTTCATGACCACCAGCGCTTCCAGCGTCACCACCTGGAACTGCGCCGCCCGCTCGGACTGAGCGACGTCCGGCGACGGTATCGCGTCATTCGGGCGCACCTTCTCGCCCGCAAAAAGGACGTGGACCGCGTCTCTGGGCCGGCCGTTGGGGCCATCAAGGAACATGTCGACGTCCAATGTTTGGCAATGCGCGAAACCGGCCGTTGCCATGGCGGCTTTCGTGGCTTGGAAGTCCGTGCGGCGGATCAGAATATCGACGTCCTGGGTGTAGCGAACAGCCGCCTCGTCGGCGCGGCCGACCCACTCGGCGACGGCGTTGCCGCCGACCACCGCGTAAGGCACTCCAGCCTGTCCGAGGGCCGCCGTGGCCCGCCGCAGTCGATCTTTGACTTTCTCCACGGCCAGGGCCGTCCTTTCCCATCCGAACGGTGCGATCGTCAAGTCTGCCATGTTGTGCTTTCCCAATCCCCCTTTTCTATCAACAACCCGCTCAAAGCCTAGGATGGCGGCGGGACGAACGGGTTCTGTAGGGAACGCCCTCCGTGGCGTTCCGTGCTCCGATGGCGGACGTCACCCGCCGCCGCGGAACGCCACGGAGGGCATTCCCTACAGAGCAATGGGTGAGCTTTGCCGTCCGCTCCTACTACTATACTCGAAAACTCCGCTTGAAACGATACGTGGCTTTTGCTTGTCGTTCGCCGCGCGGGTATGCTCACGGGTGATGACCGACGTGACCCGCATCCTCGACGCAATCAAGGCCGGCGAGCCCAAGGCGGCCAGCGAGTTGCTACCACTCGTGTACCAGGAGCTCCGCAAGCTGGCGGCCGCAAAGCTGGCCCAAGAGAAGCCCGGTCAGACGCTCGACGCTACGGCGCTGGTTCATGAAGCCTATCTGCGCTTGGTCGATGTTCCCAACCCGCGGGAATGGGACGGCCGTGGCCACTTTTTCGCCGCCGCAGCCGAAGCCATGCGACGGATCCTGGTCGAGAGCGCTCGGAGCAAGCGGCGGCTCAAACGCGGTGGCGACCTGCAACGACTGGAGCTCGCCGACCCAGCCGCCCCCTCCGCCGACGACAGGCTTTTGGCCCTCGACGAGGCGCTGGCGAAACTCGCCGGCGAAGATCCGATCGCCGCCCGTGTCGTCGAATTGCGCCGCTTCGCCGGACTTGGCCACGAACAAATCGCCGCCGTGCTTAATATCACGGTCTATGAAGCGCGGCGGAAATGGACCTACGCCCGCGCCTGGCTGCGCGAGTACGTGGGGCAGGTTTCCAACCTGCCATAGAAGCCAGTATGGCACCCTTGGAAACCTACCCCGCGACGAGGCGACCAGCCTTAGGCAGGCCGCCGGAAATGGTCTACCCTGATGCCTGCCTTAAAGTCGCCTTTCGCTCCGCGAAAGGGCATTCTTTCGCGGAGCGAAAGGCGACATTGGGTAGGACATTTCCGGCGGACTGCCTTAGCTTATACTTCAAGCGGGTGGTTCAAGTTTTTTCGGAATTTTCGACAGCCACGGACGGAAACGACGCATTGAAAGGTGAAGTTCCCTTGAAGGAGCATGCCATGCCCGTCGATCCAAAACGCGTCCAGTCCGCATTCCTGGCGGTGGTTGAAGTGACCGACCCGGCGGCCCGGGACGCCATTCTCGACCGCGAGTGCGGGACCGATCTCGAATTGCGGCAACGAGTTGAAGCCTTGCTCAAGGCGCACGACGAACCGGGCAGCTTGCTGGACAAGCCCGTTGGCGGAGAAGCCGGAAATGAGGCGAGTCGCCTTCCTTCCCTCGATGTTCCCCTCGCCAGGGCGGCCGCCCAAGACGGATGCACGATCGCGCCGACCGAAAATCGACCGGCGCCGCGGCCGCCGGCCGACGGTCCCGGAACGCGCATCGGTCCTTACAAGCTCTTGCAGCCCATTGGTGAGGGAGGCATGGGCAGCGTTTGGATGGCGGAGCAATCCGAACCGGTGCGCCGCATGGTCGCGCTGAAGGTCATCAAGGCCGGCATGGACTCCGCCCTGGTCGTCGCCCGATTCGAGGCCGAGCGTCAGGCTCTGGCCCTGATGGACCATCCCCACATCGCGCGTGTCTTCGACGGCGGGGCGACGGACACCGGCCGTACGTATTTCGTGATGGAGCTCGTCAAGGGGACGCCCATCACCAAATACTGCGACGAGCACCGCTTGTCGCTGGCTCAACGGCTGGAGTTGTTCGTCTCGGTGTGTCAGGCACTACAACACGCGCACCAGAAAGGAATCATCCACCGGGACATCAAGCCCTCGAACGTGCTGGTGGCCCCCTACGACGGTCGGCCGGTGGTCAAAGTGATCGACTTCGGCGTCGCCAAGGCGACGGGGCAGAAGCTCACCGAACGCACCTTGTTCACCGAGTTTGGCGCCATGGTCGGCACGTTGCAGTACATGAGCCCCGAGCAGGCGGAGTTGAACAACCAGGATATCGACACCCGCAGCGATCTCTACAGCCTGGGTGTGCTGTTGTACGAGTTGCTGACCGGGACCACCCCTCTTGACATGAATCGGCTGCGGGGGGCGGCGTTGGCGTCGGTGTTGATGTTGATTCGCGACGAGGAGCCTCCCAAGCCGAGCACGCGGCTCTCCGAGTCGAAGGATTCGCTGCCGTCGGTCTCCGTGCAGCGACAGTCGGATCCGGCCCGATTGCCGAACCTCGTGCGCGGTGAGCTGGACTGCATCGTGATGAAGGCCCTGGATAAGGACCGCAACCGCCGCTACGAGACGGCCAACGGCCTGGCACGCGACATCGAGCGCTACCTGGCTGACGAGCCGGTGGAAGCCCAACCACCCAGCGTGAGGTATCGGCTGAAGAAGTTCGTCCGCCGGAACAAGGGGCCGGTGATCGCCGCAACCCTCGTGGGGCTGGCGCTGGCCGCTGGCATCGTCGGAACGACCTGGGGCCTGCTGCGGGCTGCCAGCGCCCTGCGCGCTGAGGCACGGCAACGCATTGTGGCCGAGCGTGAACGAGACGAAAAGGAACAGGCGCGGGCCGGCGCCGAGCGCGAAAAAGAAGAAAAGGAACAGGCGCGGGCGGTATCCGAAGAACACCGCCTGGCCGCGGACAAGGCCCGCGAAGGCGCTGAAGCCGCGCTCTACTTCAATCGCGTCGGCCTGGCGTACCAGTATTGGCTCGCCGACAATGTTGGCCAATCGCGCCGCATCCTTGACGCCTGTCCGAGCGAACGGCGCGGTTGGGAGTGGGGCTACCTCGATCGGCTCGACCACGGAGAACTGCTGACGCTTCCGGGAAATGACCAGTACACGACCGCCCTGCAGTTCAGTCTCGAAAGGAAGCGAATGGCCGCTTTTTCGGAATTTGGCTTCAGCGGAGTGCGCATCTGGGACTTGACCACCAACAAGCCCCTCGCGGAAATCAGCCAGTTGCAGCATCACCGGCAGTTCTGCGCCTTCGCCCTCAGCCACGACGGCAAAATTCTCGGCATGGCCGACAAGTCGGGCGCGGTCAGTCTATGGAACCCCGAAACCGGCGAACTGGTTCGCGAGTTTGCCCGGCTGTCCCGATCAATCAGCGGGCTCTCGTTCAGCCCCGACGGCAAGTTGCTCGCCGCCGCCTGCGCCGGTCGCCGCATGAGTGAGCGTGTGTTGGTGTTTGCTGAGCCGTCGTGGGATGAAGAAGATCTGGTGATCTGGGACCTGGCGAGTGGCAAGGAAGTGTTCCACCCGAAGGGTTTCGGCGCCGTGGCCCAATTCAGCCCCGATGGCTCGAGATTCCTTTCGTTGAAGGTCAACGCTGCGTTCCGCCTGAGCCGGACCATCCCCGAGATGTTCGTGTCGTTGTTCGACACGGCGGGTTGGACCGAGATTGCCGCTGGTAAGCTTGGCATGGCGGAGCTCTACTCGTTCAGCGGCGACGGCAAACGTCTTGCGCTCGGAATGCGATACCGGCAACGCAGCGCAAACCTCGTGCGGATCATCGATCCCGCGACGGGAGATGAACTGCAGTCCCTGGCTCCGAGCACAACGATGGGGGACATCGCTTTAAGCCCCGACGGTTCGGCCTTGGTGATCGCTGAGTTCTGAGGTTTGGGGCGGATCGACGTTTGGGACTTGAAAGAGCGGCGTCGGGTCCGCGCGCTTCGCGGGCACCAGAGCATGATCAACGCGGTGGCGTTTGCCCCAGATGGTCGGTTGGCGAGTTGCTCGTCGGACTACACGATCAAGTTTTGGGATCCGGCAGCCGACCAAGAACTCACCCGGCTCGCCAAGCGCAGTGTAGGTCAGGCTGAGAACGCGGTGTTTGGACCCAACGGCAGCCTGCTTGCGTTCTCCCAGCCCAACACCAAAATCCTCTTCTTCGGACCGATCCGAACCATCACGGTCGTCGACGCTGACGTTGGCCGAATCGTACGCACACTGGCTGGCCACCAGCGTGGCACCGTGCGATTGGCTTTCAGCCACGACGGCACGCGGCTGGCTTCTGGAGGCCGTCTCGGAGACGTCAAAGTCTGGGATACTTCAAGTTGGGGCGAGGTCGGCGCATTCAGCGGACATGACGGCGAAATCACCGCGCTCGCGCTGAGTCCCGACGGCCGTTGGGGCGCCTCGGCTCACGAACCGAAGGAGATCACACAAATACGCATTAAACGACGGATAGTGGCCGGAGCCAAATCCGTTCCGGTTGCGCTCAAGGTGTGGGATGCGAAAGCCGGAAGCGAGCGATTCACGCTCGCTGGGCATTTCATGGAAATCGATCGGGTGGCCTTCAGCCCGGACGGCCAACTGCTGGCATCCGCAGCCTACAAGCTTGTCAAAATCTGGGATATGGAGACGGGCAGTCTGCTCCGCGAACTGACGAGTGAATTCCAATCGGGGATGATCGAGGTACTCATGTTCAGCCCGGACGGCACGTTGTTGGTCACGGCTGGCTCGGGGTCGGTGCAAGTCTGGGACGTGGCCTCCGGCCGATCCGTCGTCGCGCTCCAGGGGCATGGACGGGGCCGGCTTGTCGTGGCCTTCAGCCCGGACGGGGCGCGTTTGGCGACGTCCACCGGCGGGGAAGTGAAACTCTGGGAAGTGCGGACTGGACAGGAAATCCTGACGCTGTCGCTTTCCCCGCTCAGCGATACCGAGCGACCGGCCGTCGTTGCGTTGGCGTGGAGCAGCGACGGCGAGCGCCTCCGGGCGGCACTGCGTGACGGCTCCGTGGTCGAATGGGACGGGACGGCGAGAGCGCGGGAATGAATGGAGCTGCCAGGTCCGTTCGTACTTGCGCGGATTATTCATGGTCCAACACTAACCCGCAGCGCAAGCAAGGTTCCCAGGGACCATGAATAATCCGGGCTAGCGCGAGAGGCGAGAAAAAACGTACCGCCAAGCGAGGGACGTATTACCGCACACGGTTCGGAATGAGACATCTTCGGCACCGACCCCCGCCAGCTTGCCTGGCGGGTGAAGCAGATGGCGTGCTACCAGCGGCGCGCCCACACCCCAACCTCGACCCCACCCCGCTCGTCGGGGTCGGTGAAGGAGATTCTCTGACACGCACGGCGCCGGAGGCTGTAGCCCGCCATCTTGTTCACCATCCAGACGAGCTGGATGGGGCCCCCGCGATGATACGCGAATGTCTCATTCCCTTCCGCGTGCGGTATAGCGGCAGGATTTGGACGCGAGTAGAATAAGACGAAACATCAGGAGAACTCAGATGACGCTTGAACTCGTCCTGCCGCCCGGCTTGGAACAGCGCCTGCAACTCGAAGCGACTCGCCAAGGTCAGTCGGTCGGGGCAACTACCTTGCAATTGCTGGAGAAGTATTTGCCGCCGCCTGATCGACGTGCCGAGGCGATCGCCTTGTTGCAAGCGTCCATCCAGAAAGCCAACGTGGCGACGCAGGCCGAGAAGGAAGAAGCTGCCTCCATACTCCGCTTCCTCGACGAAGACCACCCGTCCGAACGTCAACTCTTTCCTGATGATATGAAGGGAATAACCTGGTGATCGCGACGACCAACATCCGTCATCTCGCTCGCTTCACGCCCGCCGAGGTTTGGAACAAAATCACGTTTCCGTGAATCGAAGGGCTCACGTCCCAGACGCCGCCGCGCGAATTGAAGCCGCGAATCAGCCGTCCGGATTGTCGAGCAGTTCTTGCAATCGCGCGCCCAGTTCGGGCGGAAGACGCGCCGGCCAGGTCGGGCCGACCAAACCGACGCCGATCATGTCCAACAGGTGAACTCGATCTTTGAGTCGGAACGCGTTGAGTTTCATGACCACCAGCGCTTCCAGCGACACCACCTGGAACCGCGCCGCCGGTTCGGACTGAGCGACGTCCGGCGACGGTATCGCGTCATTCGGGCGCACCTTCTCGCCCGCAAAAAGGACGTGGACCGCGTCTCTGGGCCGACCGTTGGGGCCATCAAGGAACATGTCGACGTCCAATGTTTGGCAATGCGCGAAACCGGCCGTTGCCATGGCGGCTTTCGCGGCTTCAAAGTCCGTGCGGCGAAGCAGGATATCGACGTCTTGGGTGTTGCGAACGGCCGCCTCGTCGGCACGGCCGACCCACTCGGCGACGGCGTTGCCGCCGACCACCGCGTAAGGCACTCCAGCCTGTCCGAGGGCCGCCGTGGCCCGCCGCAGTCGATCTTTGACTTTCTCCACGGCCAGGGCCGTCCTTTCCCATCCGAACGGTGCGATCGTCAAGTCTGCCATGTTGTGCTTTCCCAATCCCCCGTCTATGGTACTCGAAAATTCGGCATGAAACGATATACTTCACGCGGCCGAGAATGAGACATTCACGGTGGCTGGGGCAGAGCCTAAGCGATGCCCCGGTCGCTTTCTAGCCGGGGCATCCGGATCGGCCGCGGCGATTCGACCGAGATAGGCATTGTCGAACTCGCCCAGGTGCTGCACCAGTACGGCCCGGCGGACGTCGGCGGACGTCATGACCTCAGCGTACGCGCTCGATTGGCTCGTCCTTTGAAAGTCCGCAATGAGTGTAGCCGTCGATGATTTCCATGGGCCGAACGGATTGCCATAACCATCACGCCGAACAAAGCCCACAGTCGAACGGGAAAGCGGGGGGCGTGGCATGGGGCATTATATATACCGCCCGCGCCCGGCTTCGACACTAACCCGCAGCGCAAGCAAGGAGCGCAACCGCCGGCCTTGCTTGCGCTGCGGGTTGGTGTGCAGACTTCCGAATGTGTCATTCTCGGCCGCGTGCATTATATACTGCCCGCGACGGCGCCAGTCCCGCAAGCGGGTGCCCCTCTCCACGTTAAACGAAGATATGCCAATTCAAGCCGCGTGTGGCATAACAGTGCGGGGCGGCACAGTAAAAACCGCCGGTCGCGCCGGCCATCTGGGTGTGTCAGGGCATTGACTTGCGCGGGACCGCGTTGCACTATTGACCATCATCATGCGTGGAGGTGTATCTTGCTGACAGAAATGCTCGGATCGTCACCGCGTCGGGCCAATTCGCGAATCGCGATGGCGCTCGGTTCGGCCCTCGCTCTTTCCTGCCTGGGGCCGTACTCGGCGTGCCCCGCCGCCGAGGCCGACGCGGCGGTGGTCGATCTTTCGTTGCTGGTGGCGCCCGAGTACCCGTGTAACTGGCCGGCGGGTTGGCCACCCTTCCTGATGAACCAATACCTGAAAATAGGGCCGCTCAGCGGCGTGAACGGCGACGTTCTGGTCATCGATGGCAACACCGGCACGCAGCTCGACGTTCCGCCACACTCCGTTCCGTCGCCGGACACAGGTCTGCCCAATGCCGGACCCTACGGCCGGGTTTTCACCGATAAGGTGCCGGCTTGGCAGTTCTGCGGCGAGGCCTGCGTGATCGATTGCCAAGACCTGGTCGATTCAAAAACCGACGGCCGCAGTGAACTGATCAAGAAAGAACGCGTCATCGCGTGGGAGAAAAAAAACCGGCCGCTGGGCCCTGGCGACGTGGTGCTGTTCGCCAGCGGCTACACGAACAAATACTACCACCCGCTGCCGGCCGGGCGGCGCTTTCTCGCCGAGCCGCTTGAAGCCAAGACGCCGGCCTGGCCCGACCCCGACCCCGACTGCATGGAGTATCTCGCCAGCCGCAAGGTCATGACCTTGTGTACCGACAGTCCGAGCATGGGACCGATTCCCGATCTGGCCGAGCCGACGCATTTTGCCGGGCTGAAGTATGGGATGGTCTGGACGGAAAGCGCCACCGACCTGGACAAGCTACCGGCCACGGGGGCCTTTTGCTGCATGCTCGGCCCCAAGCATGCGGACGGCCTTTACAGCGAATGTCGGTCGCTGGCCATCGTGGGCGATCCGCTGGCCAGGCGGCTGATCGACTCGGCGCGCAATCGCCAGGTCGTCGATCTGTCGGTCGTTTTGTCGACCGAGTTGCCCGTGTCGTGGCCGGGGCCGGGCGTGGGCAACCACCGCCAGCCCTATTTGAAAGCGCCCCTCTTTTTCGCCCCAAACCTGGGAACGTATCATGTGACGCACATCCTCGACTCGCAGGCGGGCACCCATCTGGTGCCCCCGGCCTACGCCCTGCCACCCGAAGGTTTCGACGACGCGAGCTACGCCTCCGAAGTACGAGCCTGGTTGGCCGAGTTCGAGGAAAAATATGGGCGGCGTGGCACGAGCGACGTCACGACCGAAAAGGTGCCGCTTTCGCAGATGTGCGGCTGGGCCCGCGTGATCGACGTCAAACATCGCATCGGAACCACCGAGCGAAAGAGCTGGCCGCGGTCTCCCGAGATCACCGTGGCCGATATTCGGCGGTATGAAGAAGAACACGGCCCACTCAAGCCGGGCGAGATCGTCATTTTTCACAGCGGCTACACCGACGCCTATTTCAAATCGTTGCCGGAGGGAACGGCCTTCATGGCCGAACCGCTGGCCGGCAAGCGCGAAGGGTGGCCGGCGCTCGGCCCGCGGGGCGTCGTCTACCTGGCCGAGAAAGGCATCCGCTGCGTGGCCACCGACGGGCCGACACTGGGCGGGACCGAACCCCAACGCGCGATGATGACCTATTGGGCGCTGGGCGGCAAAGGCATGGTCGCCGTGGAGTTCCTGAAAGGGGTCGGGAAGCTATCCAGCAAAGCCTATTTCATCTTTGCTCCCGTCAAGATTCGCGGCTGCCACGGAGGACCGGGCCGGGCCATCGCACTTTATTAATCAACGATCCGCCCAAAGGCGAGGATGCGAAGATGGGACAGACTCTGTAGGGAACGCCCTCCGTGGCGTTCCTTGTCCTGCCAGACGACGTCTCACCTGCTTCTCGGAACGCCACAGAGGGCGTTCCCTAAAGAACTCGCTCCGACGATCCTAGCCTTCAAGCGGGTCGTTGATTAAATTCGCTGGCGGATTCGGCCGTACAACTGGTCGGCGAACTGAATCATGTAGCCAAAATCGCAGCCGCACTGCACCCATTGCACTCCCTGCCGCGCGGCCCGCAAGGCGTGTTCCTCGTCCGGCGCCATGCCGATCCCCACGTAGAGGCCGGCGGCACGAGCTTTCGAGGCAATCGTGCCGACCGCTTCAACCACCGTGGAGTGATGAACCTGGCCGAGCATGCCCATCGATCCTGAAAGATCGTAGGGGCCGATCACGATCGAGTCGAAGCCCGCCACGGCCAGGATCGCGTCGAGATCGAGAAACGCCTCCGCCGTCTCGATCTGGATTGCGACGAACACCCGCCGGTTCGCTTCGGCGACGTACTCGACGGCGTCGCGGCGGCCGTAGTCGGCGGCCCGCCGCGGACCGAATCCACGCGTGCCTTGCGGCGGATAGCGGCAGGCACTTACGACCTCGCGCACCTCGTCGGCCGATCGGATACGCGGCACAATCACCGCCTCGGCGCCCGTGTCGAGCACCCGCTTGATCCAGGCCACGTCGGACGAGGGAACCCGCACCAGCGCAGGTGCGCCTCCCGCGCGGGCCGCGATCAAATGCGCCGCGAGCGACTCGAGGCTGATGGGATTGTGCTCCAGGTCGATCCAGACGAAGTCGACACTCGGCGCCAACGCTTCGGTAACAGCCGGATCGCTGAGCGTGATCGCGGGACCAAGGCAAAGACGGCCGGCGTCGAGCTGCTCGCGGAAGTGGTCGATGTGGTTCATGGGAACAGGATGATTCAACACGAATGGGAGCCTTTTCTTGTGGGTGATGGAATGGGAAACTCTGTAGTGGCGTTCCGCTCATCATGGGCTTCTCTCGAAGAAAGAGTCGCGTCGCGGAAATGCCCCGGCGCGGCGTTGAAGTCTAACCTCTTTCCGGCGGGTTGGAAACGGGGGCCTCGCCCCTGTTGACATTGCAATACAACATGTTGTATGATGGGAACAACATTGAAGGGAGGTGATCGCAATGGTCCCATCGGCTCGATTCGGCGTTTTGTTCAAGCAGCGGCGCGTGGCCTTGGGCAAGACGCTACGGCGATTCTGTCAGGACAACGGGCTCGATCCGGGCAACATCAGCCGGCTCGAACGCGGGCTACTCCCCCCGCCGCGGGGGCGGGAGGTCTTGGAATCGTACGCCAAGTGCCTGAAGCTCAAGAAGGGCTCCGACGAATGGTACGAATTGTTTGATCTGGCCGCGGCCCAGACCGGGCGCATTCCCCAGGAAATCCTCGATGACGAGGAACTGCTGGAGAAGCTACCGATCCTGTTCCGCACGTTGCGCGGCCAGAAAGTGCCGGACGAACAACTCGACGAGCTCGTGCGGAAGATTCGGCAGGTGTGACCGTGGGCAAGACTTACCGGGCGCCGTATTTCCGTCACGAGGATCTCCGCCGCAAGGCCGACGAATTCCTCGCCAAGCACCACGCGCGCGGAACCATCCCGGTGCCCATCGAGGAGATCGTGGAATTCCGACTTGGCATGGACATCGTCCCCACCCCTGGCCTGCACGAACTGCTTGAAACGGATGGATTCATTACCAGCGACTTCAAGGAGATTCACATGGATGAATTCGTCTACAGAAGCCGCCCAGGCCGCTACCGATTCACCCTGGCCCACGAGGTGGGCCATGCGGTGCTGCACGCGGAGTTGTTCCACGGCCGCCGGTTCCGCACCGTCAGCGAATGGAAGAAGTTCGTCAACTCCATCTCGGAAAAAGAACACGGCTGGCTGGAGTACCAGGCCTATGCCTTCGCCGGCCTTGTTTTGGTGCCGCGGATCGCACTTGAGCGGCACACGAAAAAGTGCGTGGATCAGGTCCGGGCTGAGGGCATCGACCTCGGCGAGAACTGGGATTTTGCATTGTCCCGGATCGCCGCTTTTCTCGCCAAGCGCTTTGAGGTTTCGAGCGAAGTCATCGAACGACGGTTGCAAAAGGACGAAGTGCCGGAAAGCTTCAAGCGATAACTGGATTGTCTCGAGGAGAAAATCATGGCACGCAATCCCCGGCCCGCAGCGAATCAGATCCATTTGGCGATGACGCCCGAGCGCGATGATGGGTGGTGGCGAAGCCAGGGCCTCTTCGCGGCCAATTATCTCAAGAGACAGATCGACGAGTCCCGATACGTGCCCGCGGCGGAGGACGTTCGTTCGATCTACGAGAAGGTCAAGAAACGATGGGTGAGCAATCACGCCGGACTTTGCCGCCAGAGCGAAGCCTACACTCGGACCCGATTCCTTGATCCGACGCTTGCCGACCTGGGATGGTTCTTCATACCCGAAAATGAGCTGCCCGAGGGAAACACGCGGAAACGACCGGATTACTGTCTATTTCGCGACGAATCGACCGAGCAGCGGGTGGCCTCACAGTCGGCGACCGAGATCTTTCGCGCATCGCAGACCGTTCTTGAGGCAAAGAAGGCCGGGCATTCCCTGGACAAGGTCTCCCAGCGAGAAACGCCGGGCTGGTTCCCCAGTCAACAAATCCAGGACTACTTGCGCTGGGCCACCGATCCAACAGGCCAGCGATTCTTTCGCTGGGCGATCCTCTCCAACGGCGACGAGTGGCGGCTGTATTGCTTCGACGCGGCACCCGATGCCTACTTTGCCTTCCATCTCGCCGACGAAATAGAGTTCTGCACACTTGCGGATTTCCGGCTTTTTGTCGCGCTGTTTGGCCCCGGCGCCTTCGTCCGCGACCCAAACGGCCAATGCCTCCTCGACGGACTTCGAGAGGAGTCTCTGACCCACCAATTGGAACTCGAAGAGAAACTTCGGCGCCGGATCTTCGATGTCCTGGAAGAACTGGCCGAGGGGTTCTACAACAACCAAGAGAACCAACTGGGCGAAGCCGATCTGCCTGGCGTGTATCAAGCGTCGCTCATCGTTCTTTACCGCCTGCTTTTTATTCTTTACGCCGAAAGTCGTACCCTTCTGCCTGTCCGGCGCCACGGGCCGGGAGCCAACCGTCGGTATCTCGACGAATTCTCACTCACGCGCCTGGTCGAGAAGCTCCGCGACGTGAATGCGTATCCCGATGATGCTTTCGACGGACTCTACAAGGAGTTGCTGAACCTGTTCCACCTGATCGACGGCTCGCGGAAAGAACAGAACGAGCGACTCGGGGTCACGCGCTACAACGGCCGGTTGTTCAGCCCGACGGAAAATGCCGAGATCGAACGGTGGTGGGTCGGCGAGAAAACCTTGGCCAACGTGTTGCGGCAGCTAGTCTTTGCTCAGCCTCGCGCACGCGCGCGAGCACGTCAGCAGCTCATCGCGACCGATGAAACGATCGACTATGGCACGCTCGAAGTGCGCCAGCTTGGCGACATCTACGAAGGTCTGTTGGGCGGGAAACTCGAGCGGCAGCAGGATGGCCGCCTCCAACTTCTAAACGAGCGCGGTGCAAACCAAAGGGAAGGGATTTTTTACACCCCGGATTGGATCGTCCGATACCTGGTCCGCGAGACGCTTCAGCCGCTGCTTGACCAGATCGACGCCAGCTCCGAGGTACAAGTGGCCCGACGCGCCAGGTCGAGTGAGAAGCAGAACAACAACTCGTTCGCCCACGCTGTGCTGCGACTGAATGTTGTTGATCCCGCCATGGGCAGCGGCCATTTCCTGGTCCGCGCGACGGAATTCTTGGGCGAGAAGATCTTCGAACACCCCACGACGCGTCGAATGACGGAACAGATCTTGTCGTATGGAAAATCCACGCGATCACGGCAACAGATTCTCGCCGACGGCCGCATCCCCGTCTCGCCTGGACTTTCTCAAGAACAGGCCGAAATGGCCTACTGGCGTCGCCGCGTGGTCGAGGCGTGCATTTACGGCGTGGACACGAACCCTCTCGCCGTGGAGTTAGCCAAGCTCTCGCTTTGGCTGACGTGCATCTCCGTGGATGAGCCGCTCAGCTTCCTGGACCATCACCTGCACCGCGGTAACTCGCTTCTCGGCGCCCATCCAGACGAACTCCGCCGTTTACCCTTCCTATCGGTAGATCAAGCTAACGAAGGAACATTCGAAATCGGCGATCGTCTTACCGAAACGATGGCTGCTGTCATCAAAGAGAACGTGGATATCGAAGCCCATGCAAGCACGGAGATGGAAGTCGTAAAAAACAAGGAACGCCGCTGGCGCGAGGTCCGCGAAAAACTCAAGCCTTTTCTAGACGTGGCCGACGCTTGGTTCGCCGCGTTGGACGGCCTGCCGATTGACCACATCAGCTACCGCAACTTCGGCCTCGCGACCATCGATCCGAAATCGGCGACCGCAGACCAGAAAGCCGACGCCGAAAAGGTCCGTTTCAGTCTCGCCGAACGGTTACTCTCCTCCAAAGAAGCTCTTCAGCCGTTTCATTGGCGCCTGGAATTCCCAGACGTCTTTTTCCAGGAGGACGGAAAGCCGCTCGCTCCAAGTCGATCTGGTTTTGACGTCGTGCTCGGCAACCCGCCGTACGTCTCCACTCACACCAGCGCAGAGCAAGGCTGGCGCGGGGCGTTGGAACGCCGCGCCGGTTATCTTGAGGATACCTACGTTCACTTCACTGAATTGGGCTTTTCGCTGCTCCGCGAAGGTGGGGCGATCGGCTTCATTGTGTCAGATACGTTTTTCACGTTGGCGACCAAGTCGCGAATGCGCGAATGGCTCCAGCAATATCGGCTGACGCACCTGGGCCAATGCGATCCGTTCGACGCCACGGTTGATGCCGCCATTTTTGTTGCGTGCAAGCAGTCAATGGCCGACGAAGACACGCTACTCTTCGTCCAAGCGCGAAACAAAACCGAAGCCAGCCAACCTGAGCACGAGTTGCCGAAGGTCAAGCCGGTGAGCGAAATTGAGTATCACCAAGAGCCCGATGAAATCGGCGTCCGCCACGGTGAACAGCGTTGCTTGCGACTTCACAGCGTGCCAATCGGTGTGTACCGCGGCGCCATCGGCAAGGTGTTCTTCGAGCCCTCAAAGCCCGTCCTGGAGCTTTACCGCCGCTTCAATCGACCGGTGCAAAGGCTGCTCGACGACTGGTGGGAGCGAATTGATTCATCTGACCGTTTCGATCGCAACCTTCCCGCAATTCAGAAGTACGATGCGACGCTCAAGCCGGGCGATGTGACGTTGGTCGGCCTCGTCGCTGCCGGCGGACAGGGACTCGCGACAGCAAACAATGCACGCTTCCTTGGTTACTTGGAAGGAACGCCGCAAGCTCGGGACATCGAGCGGCTGAGAAATAGGTGGACCCAAGCATGGCTCGGCAATCCACGAATTCGCGACGAGTTCCTAAAGATGCTCGCAGAGAACGGCGGCGACCCAAAGCGGCCTACGCAAAATACTGCTGCGTGGGAAGCATGCGTCGAGCCGCTCAAGGGCAAATTCGGCGCCAAGCGCGACTTGGGGATCAGAAAGACCGATCTTTACCACGTCTTTCCGCTGGAGTTGCTTGCAAGCGAGAGGGACTACACCTTCGCGTGGAAACAGCGCAAAGCCGAGTTGCTCCACCTCTGGCAGAGGGAACCAGCCTTGGACGATTTCTGGTCGGAAGCCGAGCTAATCCACGCCGGCAAGGGACGCCGTGTTTTGCGACGCGCGAAGGACGTGCCTGATGAGCTCTTCTGCGACCTGTGTCAGGAGCTGCTTTCCTGGTGGGAGCAGGAGAACGAGCGCCGCAAGACGAAGCGCCCGCGGAGGCCAACGATTCCACGACACGTACTGGGGCTCCGCTCCAGCGAGAGTTACCGCGATGTTGAGGACGCGCCGCGGGTCGCCACCGTTTACAACGGACTGTCGGGACGAGCCCAATGGGTGCCATTTCGCAAAGGTGACCCCGAAGGCCATCGATGGCTTGACGACGACCCATTGCACATCCAATGGACCGAGTTAAATGTCGACTGGCTCTTTACGAACAGCGGGCGGCACGAAGCGCACATGCCGGTGATGAGAAATCCGCATCTGTACCTGACGGAAGGGATTTGCTGGACCCGAGGCGCAAATCATGTCGCGGTCAAGACTCGGCTGCAACCGAAATGCGTCTTCGACGCAAACGGACTTCGTCTCACTCCAATCAACGACAAAGTCATCTCTCCGGCGGGCTTTCTTGCAGTTTTGAATTCCGCCGTGTTTTCATTCTTTCTCAAGAAGTTCGTTGACCATACCTGGATGGTTCAGATCAGCGACATTCGAATGATGCCGTTCGTGGTGCCCTCTCGCGCTGAGGCGAGGATTTTGGACGATCTCGCCGAGCGTGCCATGGAGACGATGCGACTGAGATTTCAAGGCGATCCACCACCGAACAAGTTGGTCGCATCGGTGCGCAATCTTGCCGCGAAGCTCGCGGGGAGCGCTCCAGGCTACCTACGACCGCCTGCCCAGCAACTGCTGCTTGCGACGGCGGACGACTGCCTCGCGATTATTGAACTCGCCGTCAACTGGGAAGCCGAAAAACTCTATGGAGTCGAAGGACTAGGACCATTCGACGAATTCTGACGGACTCCCAGCGGCAGCCTAAAACGTCTCGCAGCGCCAAGAACAGGCAGGGCGAAACGGAAAACGGCCTGGCGTTTTCTGCTTCGGGAGATCGACCGCGTACTCCGCCAGCAGCCATGAGGAACGGTACGCCGTTGGCGCATGCTCCACGCCAACGGCGTACCGCCGGTGGTGGGATCGCTACGCGCGCGTCCTGGCCGGGCTCGACGGCGGCCGCGCGGCCTGGCGGGGCTTGCAGATCCTCAACCCGGCTTGGCGTCACGCGGGGAACGCTCGAAGCGTGAGCGAGGCGAGAGAAGCGTGAGGCGGCTGCTTGCCATCGGCCGAGTCAGCGAATAAAACAGAGCAAGCCGGCGACTTGCCCGGCCCAACGCCGACGGGAGCCACGACCACCATGCTTTCTTCCACGCCCATCAAAAAAGACAACGTCGCCGCGGCGCTTGAGCAGGCGCTCGACGCCGGCGCGGGCCTGCTGAGGCTCACGCCCACTTGGGTGCCTCGCAGCTTCCTGCACCCCGGCAAGCGGATCAAGCTCGCGCCGACCGACTGGTACGCCTACGGCGCCCACCGCGGCGGCATCGACGAACGCTGGTTTGGCAGCGCGACCGAGGCCGCCAACGAAGGGCGCGTACACGACGAGGGACTCAGCTACGTCGCCTTCGGCGGCAAACGGTTCACGCTCCGCGACGCCGTCGGCGAACAAGGGAGCCGGTTGATCGGCCCGACGATGTACTCCAAATACAAGCGCTGGCCCGTCTATTCGAAATTTTTCGACAACATGGGCCCCATCCCGCACCACATGCACCAAGGGTTCAAGCACGCCAAGTTCACCGGCCAGGAAGGTAAGCCCGAAAGTTACTACTTCCCGCCGCAGCTCAACAACGTCGATAACAACTTCGCCTACACGTTCATGGGCCTCGAGCCGGGCACCACCCCGGCGCAGGTCCGCAAGTGCCTGGAAGACTGGTCGCGGGGGGACAACGGCATTTTGGACCTTTCGCGGGCGTACCGGCTGAAGCGAGGCACGGGCTGGCTGATCCCGCCCGGCGTGCTGCACGCCCCAGGCTCGCTCTGCACCTACGAGCCGCAGTGGGGTTCGGACGTGTTCGGCATGTTCCAGTCGCTGGTCGAGGGGCGCGAGGTGCCCTGGTCGCTGTTGGTCAAGGACGTGCCCAAGGAAAAGCACCGCGATCTCGACTTCATCATCGAGCAACTCGATTGGGAAAAGAACGTCGATACCCATTTCAAGGAAAACAACTACCTCGAGCCGATCATCGACCGGGACGCCGGCAGCCAGGACGGCGGCGGCCAACCCGGTGGTGGCAAGGGCTACACCGACCGTTGGATCGTGTATGGCACGGTCAACGGCGAGCAACTATTCAGCGCGAAGGAGCTGACGATCGAGCCGGGCGCCAGGTGCGTGCTCAAGGATCCCGGCGCGAGCAGTTGGATCACCGTGCAGGGGCGCGGGCGGATGGGCCGGCTCGCGTTGCAGACCCCAGCCATGATCCATTTCGGCGAGGAGACCGAAGACGAAGTGTTCATCACGCACGAGGCCGCCACGGCCGGCGTGGAAATCGAGAATACGGGCGGCGAGCCGCTGGTCGGCCTGCGTTATTTCGGTCCCGACGCGCATAAGAACCTGCCCAAGGTCGGCGATTACAAGAACTCCTGATTTCGATCCGGCCATCATGGCGACCGCCAGCAAACAAGAAGAAGACCTATTCGTCATCATCGACGACGTGTCGCCGGAGGCGTACGAGAAGATCCTCGCCGCGCTGGGCGAGCACCGCTTGCGGCACCGTGATGAAGCCGGCACACTTGAAATGCCGTGCCTGTTGCAAGGCGTCTCGTGGGAGCAGTACGAGGCCCTGCTCGACGCGCTAGGCGACCATTACCTGCGACACACCTACGACCGGGGGACACTGGAGATCATGTCGCCGTCGCGTGACCACGAATGGATCAAGAAGTTCATCGGGCGGATGATCGAGACGATGGCCTATGAACTGAACATCCCGATTCAGAGCGTCGGCTCGACAACCCAGCGCCGCAAACCGGCGAAGCGCGGTCTGCAGCCCGACGAGTCGTATTACGTCGCTCACGAGTACCTGGTCCGGGGGCGCCGCAAGCTGGATCCAAAGACCGACCCGCCCCCGGACCTGGTGGTCGAGGTCGATGTCACGAGCTCGTCGCTGAAACGGATGCCGGTCTACGCCGCGCTCGGTGTGCCCGAGGTCTGGCGTCACGATCTCCGGCAACTCACGTTCAACAAACTCGGCAAGACGGGCGCGTACCAGCCGATCCGACGTAGTCTGGCGTTCCCGTTCCTGCGCCCCGAAGACGTCGCGCGATTTGTCGATCAATTGACTGAAAAGGACGAGAATGCCATCCTGCGCGAGTTTGTGGTCTTGGCCAACGTTCTTGCCGCAAAACGACAACCCTAGCCCGGATTATTCATGGTCCCCCGTGCGCGTCGCGCAGACTGCCGTCACACTAACCCGCGGCGCAAGCAAGGTAAGTCCAAGCCCGGACCTTGCTTGCGCTGCGGGTTGGTGTCGGACCATGAATAATACGGGCTAGGCACTGGCTGCGAAAAGAAAGAAATCACACCCGCCTTAACGAACGAGAAACCATGAGCACCCACAGCAACCACTGGCCGAAGCTCCACAATGCCGCCTGGCCCGGCGTCGTCGGCAAGGGCCCTGATTCCGAGCCGCCGATCGACCTGGACACGATGCTCGACTTGACGGCCGCCGCCAACGTGGACGGCGTCAAGTTCGACGGCGTCGATTTGTTCCTGTTCGCCCCGCATGTGGACATCGATTCCTCGGACGACGACCTCCAAAAACTGGCCGACAAGGTGCGATCGCGGAACCTGCTGATCGGCACGGTGGTCGCCCCGGTCTGGCCGCCGACGGGCGGCGGTTCGGCGATGGGCGGCGACGCCGACCGCAAGCAATTCTGCGAGCAAGTTCGCAAGGGCTGCCGCATCGGCAAGCGGCTCCGCGAGTTGGGCGTCCGTCCCTACGGCGTGGTCCGCATCGACTCCGCCTGCGGCCCTTCCGACTGGCTCAGGCACCCGGCCGAGAATACCAAGCGGATCGCCGAGACGTTCCGCCAGGCCTGCCTGATCGCCGAGGATTTCGGCGAGCGGTTGGCCGCCGAGGGCGAAATCTGCTGGGGCGGCATGCATAGTTGGAAGGAAATGGTCAGAACGCTGGAGGCGGTCGACCGGCCGCAAACGATCGGTTTTCAGGCGGACATGGCTCACACGCTGCTGTATCTGTTGGGTTACAACGCGCCGCAAGACGCCATCTTGCCGCACGGTTTCGACTGGAAGGACGACGGCAAGCTGCACGACGCGCTGAAGACGCTGACCACGGCGTTACGCCCTTGGACGATCGATTTCCATGTGGCCCAGAACGACGCCACCGTGTTCGGCGCCGGCTCGCACGACAAGACCGGCCGCCACTGCCTGCCCAACGACCCCAACGGCAAGCTCAAGATCGCCCGCGACGCCGGCCCCTGGTTCCGCGACGAACAGGGAAACCTGACCAAAAAGTTCCGGCACATCTGCTGGGATGGCTGCATGTTCCCCAACGCCGTGATGATGAAGCCCCAGACCTGGAACGACATTCTGGCCACGATGATTTCGGTGCGCGACGCGCACGGCTGGCGGGAATAAACTGCGACGCCGCGAGGCCCAAATTTACAACGGACGACTACAACAACGGGGAAATAACCGAATTATCAATGGTGGAGAGAATGCTCTCCTCGGAGCCGGCACCCCCGCATTATCAGGAGATTTCCGCCAACGATGTAGCGTCCGCAGAGGGCGACATCTACCCCGCGCTCGTGATTACCGTTGGCGACTCCCGGCATGTCATGGCGAGGATCAGTGGTTCCTGGGCACATGAGATGGGACGGTTAAGCCGCGTCAACCCCACGGTAACGACTCCTTTCATTCGGGCGACAGGAGTCGATGACGAAGTTGCCGGGCGCTGGTGGGACGTGGCTGCGCTGAGTGATGCCGAAGAACATGTGATAACATGCCTGAATCGAATGGCACTTGAACTTCTATAACTCCTTACGCAGCACGCTTTTTGTAATTCTCGCGCGGTTCGGTCATCAGCTTGTATGGTTTCGGGCGCCGCTTCCTCACGCGTGGTTCAAATCGATCGGGCCG